>Ga0187890_10002962_pt1 | contig 11761 bp, 6 predicted proteins | sample June2016WEW_21_1_FD_133005 | JGI IMG/M metagenome (GOLD analysis project Ga0187890, IMG submission 133005) | Peatland microbial communities from SPRUCE experiment site at the Marcell Experimental Forest, Minnesota, USA - June2016WEW_21_10 | ecosystem: Environmental > Terrestrial > Soil >... | reverse complement strand
TGCACACCTGATCCTGCAGACAAAAGAGAAAGTTACCATGTGGACTCTCACTGAACGGCAAAAGTTTGTTGGCTTGTTGCCATTTGTCATCGTTGCTTTATTGTTTGGAGCCCATCCGCTTCAGGCGCAGTATGTAACCGCTACTTTGCCCGCCGGGACAAATCCCTGCGCTGCGGCGGTCAACGAGGTAACCAACAAAATCTACGTGGCGGATAACGGCAGTAACAGCGTTACGGTGATTGACGGGGCGACGGACTCGACCACCACGGTGAGCGTCGGAACCCAACCCGTTGCCTTGGCCGTCAACCCGGTGACCAACAAAATCTACGTGGCTAATAACGGCAGCGGCAACGTCACGGCGATCGACGGGGCGACGAACTCGACCACCACAATCGCCGACCCGAATGCCAGCGGGCCATTCGCGGTGGCCGTCAACCCGGTCACCAACAAAATCTACGTGGCGAACACCAACAGCAACAATGTCACGGTGATTGACGGGGCGACGAACTCGACCACCACGGTTACCGTCCGTTCCGAGCCCATGGGCGTGGCCGTGAACCCGGTGACCAACCAAATCTACGTGGCGAACTACGGTAGTGAGATCGTTATGGTGATTGACGGGGCCACCAACTCGACCACCTACGTTTCGACGGGGACCCAGCCGTATGCTGTGGCCGTGAACCCGGCGACCAACAAGATCTATGTGACCAATGAAGGAGGTAGCCGCAACGGCAACGTGACAGTGATTGACGGGGCAACGAACTCGACCACCACGGTCACCGACCCGAACGCCCAAAACCCCTGGGCCATCGCCGTGAACCCGGTGACCAACAAAATCTATGTGGGGAACTTAAGTACCTCCAACGTCACGGTGATTGACGGGGCCACCAACTCGACCACCACGGTTGGGGCGGAATTATTTTCTCATGATGTGGCCGTGAACCCGGTGACCAACAAAATCTACGTGGCGAACGCGAGCGGCAACACCGTCACGGTGATTGACGGGGCCACCAACTCGGCCACCTACGTTTGGACGGGGACCAGTCCGTATGCTGTGGCCGTCAGCCCGGTGACCAACAAAATCTATGCGGCGAACTACGACAGCGCCAACGTCGCGGTGATAGACGGCGCAACCCTCATGGCCGGTGCAACCCTCACCGCGAGGACTGCCCCCGTGGGATTGAATCCGTTTGGTGTGGCCGTCAATCCGACAACCAACCTGATCTATACCGCCAACCGCGGAGACAACACGGTGTCGGTGATTGACGGTGAAACCGGTTGGGCGGAGACGGTGCTGGCCGGCGGAACAAACCCCTTCGCCGTGGCCGCGAACCCGGCGACCAACAAGATCTACGTGACGAATCAGAACAGCAATAACGTCACGGTGATTGATGGCGCCACCAACTTGACGACCACGGTCAACGCAGGAACCGCCCCCGAGATGGTGGCTGTCAATCCGGCAACCAATAAGATCTACGTGGGCAACTGGGGCAGCAGCAATGTCACCGTGATTGATGGAGCCACTAACTCGACCACGACGGTCACCGACCCGAACGCCATCAATCCCTGGGCCATAGACGTCAACCCGGTGACCAACAAGATCTATGTGGCCAACGAAAACAGCAACAACGTCACCGTAATTGACGGCAACACCAATTCCACTACCACCGTCAGCGTGGGAGCCGAACCACGGGCCGTGGCCGTTAACTCGGTCACCAACAAAATCTACGTGGTCAACGCCAACGACACCACCGTAACGGTCATTGACGGAGCGACGAACAACACCACGACGGTAAGTGTCGGAACCTATCCGTATGGCGTCGCGGTCAACCCGGTCACCAACAAGATTTACGTCGGGAATGCAGGCAATCCATTTTGCACGGTGATTGATGGATTGACCAACACGGCCACTCAAATTTCAACGCCGGGTATTGATCCCTGGGTCGTGGCAGTGAATCCGGTTACCGATAGAGTCTACCTCGGCAATTACGGCAGCGGCACCACCGCGGTGATTGACGGAGCCACCAATACGGTCGTGGCTGCCCCTGCTGGAACCACACAATGGGCGATCGCGGTCAATCCGATCACGAATACGATCTACATGGCAAATGAAGGCAGCAACAACGTCACGGTTATCACAGAGCAGGAGGTGCAACCGAACCCGCTCGTGACCTGGATCGATCCCCTGGCCGACAACCAGACGGTGAGCTCTGCGCCTACGTTCAATCTAACTGCAGTTAGCTCGTTCTCTCCGACGGCCCCGACGCCGCAGGCGGTGTGGTACCAGTTGGACACATGGCAGGGTCCGTGGCTGGCTGCGTCGGGCATAGCGCCGTATTTCACACTCACCACGCCCAGCTTGGGTTTGGGGAATCACATCCTGTACGCCTTCGCCACCGACGGCCAGGATGCAAACTCGACGGGCATGGCGCAGCAGTTCATCGGCAACATCGCGGCGTATCTGTTCACCGTCACTATGCCGGGCACGGCGACTGAGCTGAGCTCGACTCCCAATCCCTCGACTCCGGGAGAATCGGTGACGTTCACGGCGACCGTGACCGTGAACCCGCCGGGAACCGGAACGCCTACAGGCACCGTCACCTTCTTCGACGGAGCCACCACGCTGGGCAGTGCGGCGGTGCTTTCGAGTGGTCAGGCTGTCTATGTTACATCGGCTCTGACGGTCGGATCGCACAGCATTACAGCCAGCTACAGCGGGGACGCGAACTTCCTGGGCAGCACCTCGCCGGTGCTGACGCAACAGGTGAATAATTTCGCTGTGACCGTAACGCCCACCTCGCTGGCCTTTGGCAACCAGGCCGTGGGTACGCAGAGCGCGCCGCAGGCCGTGACGCTGACGAACACCGGTTCGCAAACGCTCACGTTTACCACAATTGAAGCAACTACCAATTTTTCCCAGGGCGGCAACTGCGCACCAAGTGTCGCCCCGGGGGCGAGTTGTACCATCTATGTTGACTTCGGCCCTCTCAGCACCGGGCCGCTGTTTGGAGCTCTCTTGTTCGGCGACAACGCTCCCGACAGCCCGCAGGTGGTTTACCTCAGCGGGACGGGGACGAGCACGGCCATCCTCACGGTAACACCGGCATCTCTCGCTTTCGGGAATCAGGCCATCAACCAAGCTAGCGCGGCCAAGACGGTCACGCTGACCAACACCGGTACAGTTTCAGTGACCATCAACAGCATTACGGCGAGCGCCAACTTCGCAATTTCCTCGAACCCTTGCGGAGCAACGCTCGCTGCGGGCAAGAAGTGTACGGTGGGCGTTACCTTTACTCCAGCCGCGTTGGGAGCGGTGACGGGCACACTCACTTTTAACGACAATGCAGCGAACAATCCGCAGGCGGTACCTCTGTCCGGTGCGGGTGTTACGCCCGCAACGCTGACGCCCGCCACTGCCACCTACGCGTCGCAGGCGGAGGGCACAACCAGCGCGGCGAAGACGTTCACCTTGACCAACAATCAGACCGTAGCCCTGACCGGTATCGTGATCTCGACGACCGGAGACTTTGCGGTCTCGGCCACGACCTGCACGACGAGCCTGGCGGCCAAGGCCAAATGCACGATCAGCGTGACGTTCACCCCCGCCGCGCCTGGGACGCTTACGGGCCAGTTGAGCGTGAGCGACAGTGCCAACAACAGCCCGCAGACCGCAAGCCTCACGGGTACGGGTGTCGTGCCGGCGACCCTGACACCGGCCACCGCCAACTACGCGGCGCAGAAGGTGGGCACAACCAGTGCGGCCAAGACGTTCACCTTGACCAACAATCAGACAGTAGCGCTGACCGGCATTGCGATCTCGACGGTCGCACCCTACGCCGTCTCGGCGACGACCTGCACGACGAGTCTGGCGGCCAAGGCCAAATGCACGATCAGCGTGACGTTCACGCCGGAAACGGCCGAGTCATGGGAGGCAGCTTTGTTCGTGTACGACAGTGCCAGCAACAGCCCGCAGACCTCAATTATGCTGGGCACTGGCAAGTAAAATCAGCACGCTACAAAACCCGGCCCCGGAGGAAGGCGGGTTGTTCGCAGTATTGGGCAACTCGCCTGATCGGGACCGGACTGGAGGTGTCGGCAGCGGATTGGTAACCCAATTTCAATGTAGACGAGGCGAGTAATGACCGAGGCAAATCAGCCGTGCAGAGAACTAATAGCGGACTCGTTCTATAAGGCGGTCGTATGGGACAACCTCGAAAGGGTCAAAGCGCTGCTCAAAGACAATCCCGATCTAGTTCTCACCAGATACCTCATGGGCGAAACGCCTTTGCATCTGGCTGCGAAGTGGGGCCATAAAGAAGTTGTGGCTTTACTGCTGGCCAACCAAGCCGAGGTCAATGCCCAGACCGAGTCGGGCGAGACGCCTTTGCACTACGCAGCGGAAAACGGCGAGAAGGAGGTGGCGGCATTGCTGCTGGCCAGTCAGGCCGAGGTCGATTCCAGGAATAACTGGGGCCAAACGGCTTTGCACTGGGCAGCACAAAATGGCCACAAGGACATAGTGGCATTGCTGCTGGACAATGGAGCCCAGGTCAATGCCATGGATATCCATGGCCAGACACCTTTCCACCTTTCGGCGAGATGGGAACCTGAAGTAGTGGAACTGCTGCGCCAACGCGGCGGACATGATGCACCGCTGACGAAGTGAAGACATGCACTCGGTTGCGCAGCGGGCGGTGGACCTAGGCCTTCCTCGACATGATAAAAACAGCATCCGTCTTCCGTTCGGATACTACGCAAACTCCGACTTTTTCGATAGGGGCTGGCGGTATGAGGCACCAATCCGCTACGATTTTTCACACGGAACAGGGCTGGACGGGCGGAGGCAAGTAACCCATCGTGTTGGTGGACGTCGGTGATCACTTCAAAAGCGATTTCAAAAGGCGCCTCATTCAAGGCTTTCGGGCCGCGATATCGGCTCGGATCACGTTCAAGTAGTCGCCAGCGGATTCGAGCGCCTGCTCGGCATCATGGTGAGAGACAAATCCGGTGTCATCATAAAGGGCTGTATTGCGCTTCCGGCGGAGACGATCAAAGACAGTCAGCAGACCGGCATGTTTCTTGTCGATGCGGGACCGCACAAAATCGATGATCGCGATGTGGTGCCCTGGCTGACTTCTTGCGCGGAATCCGTGGCTAAACATGAATCCGAGGGAAGCTTTCAGCATTGCTTCGTAAGCTTGTTGAAGACATGCTTCCTCATCAAAAGCGAGAATTTTGCGGGCGGAATCCAGCTTCTTCTCCGCGCTCGTCAGGAAGCGTTCGATCTGCGCCCAGTCAACGACGTGTGGTTTTAGCTTCTTCATCTGTACCTATGAGCGGAATACGCTTATTGTGCCAGACGTCTTCCAGAAAAGCATCCTTGCAAGCACGGCGCAACTCGAATTCCTTCGGTGTGAGAACCGTGTAGTTGATTTCGCGTCCGAGATGCCGCTCAAGCTTTCGAATGGCTTGTGCTAAAACTTCTTCACGCGGGGAGCCAATCACGAGCACGTCTATATCGCTGGCAGCGTCCTGCTGGTTGCTTGCAAATGAGCCGTACAGGTAAGCCTCGTCTATTCCCTCAATTCTCTTGAGGGATTGTGCGATCACGGGTGCCGCACCAATAGTTTTCGCAACGATCCTGCGCACTTCATCAAAAAGCGGATACTCCCGGTTCAGTTGAAAATACTTTTGGCGGCCACTCACTTCCGATCCGAATAGACCCTCGCGCTCCAGGCGTCCCAACTCTTTCGACAGGTTAGACGGATCAATGCCCAGCCGCTCCGCCAAGTCACGCAGATGGTGGCGGGCCGTCGGGTTGCTGAAGTAATAGGCCAGCAGATGCTGGCGTGCCTTGGAGCGAAAATCGAGCATGTGGTAGAAGTATACCACACATGTGGTAATAGCTGACAACATTAAGCGCCGTGATTCCGCGCGAACAACCTACGCCCGCAACCGGCGGCGAATGGATGGCTCGCTAGGTGCTGACCCTAGCGGGCCGGACGAAAAACGAGGGACTAAACGAGGGACTGGGGTGCGTTTCTTACGCGAACTTACAGGTGCTTAGGTGTCATCCGTGCGCTTGTAAGTTTTTCTGTATCAGTTTCCCTTTGAACTCATAACCCAAAGGTCGGTGGTTCAAATCCACCCCCCGCAACCAATCGATTCAATAACTTAGGGGCACCGACCAGAGGTGCCCCATTTAATTTGTGCATGAATTGTGCATGTTCCCATTTGTGCGCCGCGCGGGATTGGCCCACAGTGCTGGAGCGCCACTTTATGCCTCTAAAGCCGGACGTGCTCGATCGACTGCTTCTGAGCAAGTCATTTTTGGAGAAGACCAGGTTTCAGCCAGTTGCTGTGCATGATCGGCACACGCTTGCTGCGAACATAAAAAAGCCCCGCGCGATGCGAGGCTTTTTCTTAAGTTCGGCGAGCGGTTTTTTCAGTCTGCGGCCGTGCCATAGCGACCACATTCTCCTTCACGTTTCTGCTATTCGCCATCGTCCGTTCGAGAGCCCGCCCGCGTGTTGTGTTAATCGCCACCGACGATCGTGACCCTCGATCGCGTGCTCATGGACCCTCCCGAGTGTCGCTTTTCTTGGCTCGACATAAGACCACAATCGATCTTGGAGCCAGTCGGTATTTCGTCCGTTCTAAAGGGATTCCGTCGTCCGAGAAATCAGCTGGAGTGGGCAAAGCGGTGTCCACGATTCTCTTCCACTCCTGTGCTGTTCCCTCTTGCACATTGAATTCCAATTCTTCCCAGTACGCATTGATCATCGCGTAGATGTCGTCATCACCTTGAGAAGCCCCGTGCAGGCAGAATGCCAGGCTGTGCGAGTCGTGGGACAAATCGACCGTGGGGCCGACGCCGTACCAGGAAACATCCTCCCGCCAGAACCTGCTCCGGTTCAGCGAGGGATGATTTCTTCGGAACGCAATCATCTTCTTGAAGAACTGGAAAATGTCCTTATTGGATCGGAGTTGACTCCAATCCAGCCATCCAATTTCGTTGTCCTGGTTGTAGGGATTGTTGTTGCCAAATTGCGTGTTCAGGAACTCGTCCCCGGCCCGAAACATCGGCGTACCGTTAGATAAGAAGAGCAGACAGCAGAGATTCTTTACCTGCTTCCGGCGCAACGCGAGGACTGCTGGGGAGACAGCCTCATCTCCTTCTTGTCCACAATTCCAACTGTAGTTCGCGTCGGTACCGTCCTGATTATTATTTCCGTTTTGCCAATTGTGCTTGCGGTCATAAGACACAAGATCGTAGAGCGTGAAGCCGTCGTGCGACGTCACATAATTCACACTTTGATATGCGTGATAAGCCTCGGCGCGGCTGTCTGGAAACAAATCATCGCTGCCATAGATACGTCGCATCACCTCGGGAACCATCCCTGTGTCGCCCTTGACGAAACGACGAACGTCGTCGCGAAACCGTCCGTTCCACTGCAGCCAGGTTAATCCGGGGAATCCTCGCCCAAGCTGATAAGCGGCTGTGTCCCAGGGCTCCGCGATCAGACGCACCCGTCCTAATTCCGGGTCCGCGGCAATTTCACTGAAGATGGGCGCTTCGCCCCAGTTGATCGATCCGTCTGCATTGCGGCTGAATACCGACGCCAGATCAAAGCGGAATCCGTCGATATGCATCCCTCGCTTCCAATAACGCAGACTATCAATCACCATCTTGCGCACGTGTGCCTGGCCGAAATTCAAGGTATTGCCGGTGCCGGAGTAATTGGCGTAGGGGTTTGCCGGATCGGAGGACAGCATGTAATAGCCGGCGCTGTCGAGACCCTTGAAGCTGTAGATCGGCCCTTTGTAGTCGCCCTCGCAAGTGTGGTTGTATACGACGTCCAGCACCACGGCGATATCGGCCCGATGAAAGGCCTTCACCATATTCTTGAATTCAAGACGCTGCTGATCGGCACGGTGTGTGCTCGCGTACTGAGCATGCGGCGCGAAGAAATTCAAAGGCATATAGCCCCAGTAATCGCCTTCTTGTGGATCACGCTGAAAAACCGGCATCAGTTCTACAATCGTCACCCCAAGTTCCTTTAAATAGGGGATCTTTTCCACGAGACCGGCGTATGTGCCGGCACGCGATGGATCGACGCCTGAGTTTGGGTTTTTCGTGAAACCTCTCACGTGAAGTTCGTAGATGACTGCATCCGACTCATGATACGGAGACCGATCCCCCGACCAGTCAAATGTCGATCGGTAATCCATCAGCACTCCCAAAGGCGCGCTGCCTGCATTGGATCCTTCTCGCATGGCTAAGTTCCGATCAAAACCGGGTGGGAAGAAAATGCACTTCGCGTACGGATCGAGGAGAACCTTCTGCGGGTCGAAGCTATGGAGTTGAGGAATGGTCTGTCCCGAGACGGAGTATGCGTAATAGCGAGCCTCAGTAATCTTTGTGACTGGGACGCGGCAGTGCCAAATCCGCCCCGACTTGTTGTGCAAAAAATCCAATTGAAGCCGCAGAAGAGGATTCACGAGATCGGCTGGAGAATAAAGCAATAGGGTGACGCTCTCCGCATGTTCCGAGTGAACGGCGAAATTGAACGCTTGCTCCTCTTCGTTCCACTTGACGCCAAGTGGCAATGGGTTGCCCTCAGCTTCCTCCCATGTTGGACGCCTGGTTGGTGGCGCCGCCACGGAATGGGCAGTGTCGGCTAAGTTGGCGTGCACATCGAGTTTTGAATTGCTCACAGGTGTCCTTTTTCATCCGCATCCACTTGCTGTGTCACATATCCGCATGCCTGTGATCAACGGCCTCCCGAGCTATTCGACACCGCAGTAGATCGAAGTTGGTGGCTGTGCTACTTCTTCCGTGCAATCGAGGCATCTTCCACACTGGCCTGCTTGTTCCACCCGTGGAAACGCGAGAAATCACCCGCATTCCATGCCTCGCGGAGTCCGGGAGTGCTCAGATCCCAGTCTGGGCGGATTTCCTTCGTCACGGCGCGCAGATCGTGCCAAAGATCGACGACCGACGGACGGCCCCAGAACCAGTAGCCGTTATAGATGCTGTAGATCACGAGACCCGGCTTGAGCACGAGCGTATGCGGGATCATCGGATTGTGCTCGGGGTCGGTGTACTCCTGGATGTCGAGATCCTTCTGAACCGTTCGGTCGGGGTCCGAAAGGAATGTCCACTCGGCTCCGAGTGACGCACGGAATTCCTGCAGAGTATGGTGATCGTCTGTGGCGATCGTGGCGATCTGAGTGTACGCCACTGCGATCTTCGGGTAGAACGCGGCGAGTTCCAAATGCTGCTGGTGTTCCTTTGGGCAATAGTGGCCGCGCGCAAGAGTGAGGATCAGCGGATCCTCGCCCTGTAGTTCGCTGAGCGTGCGCACTTTGCCCGTGTGATCGGGCAGTTCGTAATCGGGGAAAATGCCTCCGGGCACGATATCAGAACGCATGATTACTCCTCCCGTATTCTTAAAGATCCAGAGTGACACCCGCGTTTGGCTGGGAGCAGCATACGAGCACGTTCCCGGGAGCGGGCCTCTCCAGCGGCTCAGGGGTATAAATAATCGATCCGCCAATCAAACCAGTCATGCAGGTATGACAGACTCCAGCCCGGCACGACCATCTGACCGGAACGTCGCACGCTTCCGCCAGTTCAAGCAAACTGGCAAACTTACGATCCCAGGCGGCGGTAATCCCGCTACGCGCGAATGAGACTGGGGGGCCAGATCCGGGCGCCCCTTGTGGCAGGTGAGGAGTGTGAACAACCTGCGCCATCCCAGGGGTAATAGCCTCCAGAGAACCGAAGATTTCCGTGTGCACATTCCCAGCGAGCACACCCCAGTTTCGCAGCCCATCGCGCATATTCTGCAAGAATGAAGGGGGGCCACACAGATAGAAGTCACTTCCCTGTGACACGCCAATTCTCTCCAGCAAAGCTGTGTCAATGTGCCCGGGAGCGTCGAAGTCTGCCCCGACTTGGTCGATTGCAGCGGGTCTGCTGTACATGATGTATCCTCGTCCGCGAGAGAGCTGTTTCAGTAATGAACGCGATTCTTCTGCAAATGGATGCTCAGCGCCGTTACGCGCTCCATAGATCCACCAGATCTCTCGTTGCGATCTGTCAGCAGCGAGTGAGTGCAGCATCGACATCACGGGCGTTGCACCCACCCCAGCGCTCAGGAGAACCACAGGATTCTGGCTGGGACGCAGAGTAAAGCTTCCGCGCGGTGCACTAACATCCAATACATCGCCTTCTTGCGTATGGTTGCACAGAAATGAGCTTCCAATCCCGTTCACTTCGCTCTTGACGCTGATGCGGAAATGATCGGCTCCGGGCAGATCAGACAACGAATAGCTGCGAAGAACGGCCGGTTTGCCCGGATCGACGAGCAGCCGCAAAACCACAAATTGACCTGCCTGGAAGACAGGAAGATGTTGACCGTCGATCGGCGCCAGAACGAAGGAAGTTACGTTATCGCTTTCCTTATGGATACGTGCGATTCGCATCTGTCGAAATCCGGGCCATGCTGGCGCTTGTTCCTCATAGGCGAGTCCCGGATTCCCCACCGTAGTTTTGGAGCTCAAGTCTTGTTGGAGCATCGCTTGGAACGAACTCTGCCAACCCTTGCTAAGTGCAGGGATCCGCAGCGCCCGTTGCAGTTGCTCGCTGGAATGTCCTGGTAAATACAGGAGGGCGTCAACGTCGGCCACACTGATTCGCTCTGGACCGTCAGTAATTCTTACAATGTCATCGCCCGCCCCAACTTCTCCTTCCTGCAGCACGCGAAAGTAGAATCCTGGTCTGTGATGCGCCACGAGCAGGGCTGCCATCCGAGGTTCATTCATGCGAATGCCGACGCGGTAGCACGTCACGCGTGGCTGCGTTACTTCAAATAGCGCACCACCGATGCGGTATCGATCGCCGATGCACACCTCGTCATCCGGAAGCCCCTCCATCGTGAAGTTTTCGCCGAACTGACCGAAAGTAAAATCACTGCGGCCCAGTAAGCGCTCCCAGTAATGGTACGAGTCCATCTGATAAACAAAAACGGCGCGCTGCTCCCCGCCGTGACCGGCGAGATCGGCTTGCGCATCACCATCGATATCGAGCTTGCGCACCATCCGCCGTCCCGTAACCGGAGATTTCCAGACTGCGGTTCGGACAGTTTTGCCGTTCCATGTCACCTCGCGCGGCAGACCGACGTTTACTGAGAGCAATCGGGCCATTCATACCTCGTTGAAGTCCAACGTCTGGCCAGGATTTCTTACCAGCGACGAGCCGGAGCGGCACCATCCACGTGGAGAATCTCTCCGCTCACATGACCTGCCTGTACCAGGTAAAGAACCGCATCGACAACATCCTTCACCGTCGCCTTTTTCATAGGCGGCTGCAACGTCGAGTCGTTGGGATCATTGCGGTGCATTGGTGTGTCCACAACGCCGGGGGCCACGGCATTAAAGCGAATGCCGTCTTTCGCATACTCGATTGCGAGATTCTGGGTTGCTGAATTCAAGCCACCCTTCGTAATCATCGAAATGGAGCCATTTTCGCCGGCGATTGGCCGATCGGCAAGCGCCGCAGTGATGCTCACAACGCACCCCGATTTCTCTTTCAGCATTTCTTTTACAGTGCGCTGAGTGATGTAGAAGAATCCAAGCAAATTAGTCGAAACAAGGGCGTCGAAGTCCTCGGTAGTGAAGTCAATGAAAGGCTTGGTTAGGAAGATGCCAGCGTTGTTCACCAAAACGTCGACCGTTCCGAAGTTGTTGATTGCTG
>Ga0187890_10002954_pt1 | contig 11780 bp, 6 predicted proteins | sample June2016WEW_21_1_FD_133005 | JGI IMG/M metagenome (GOLD analysis project Ga0187890, IMG submission 133005) | Peatland microbial communities from SPRUCE experiment site at the Marcell Experimental Forest, Minnesota, USA - June2016WEW_21_10 | ecosystem: Environmental > Terrestrial > Soil >... | reverse complement strand
GAGTGAATGTTATCGCGCACCTGTTTGCCCTTGTATCCGTAGACGTTGTATTTCGTTCCTGTCGCGTTGCACTTGATCAGGTAACTCAGAAATCCATGTAACTCGACCCCTGAGTGACTGGGCCCGGTGAGACAGCCGCCGCGTAACGCGCAGGTGGGCATGCCAAAATAGCGACCATACTCCTGCACCATCACGTCGCAGGCAACCTTTGAGGCGCCGAAGATCGAGTGTTTCGACTGGTCGATCCGGAACGTCTCCGGAATCCCATTCCAGTAGCCTTCGTCGGCGTACTCCCAACGGGTTTCAAGCTCCTTGAGCGGTAGTTCATTCGGCGCGTCGCCGTAAACCTTGTTCGTTGACATCGCTGCGAAAGGCGATTCGGGCGCGTACTGGCGCGCCGCCTCAAGCATATTCAAGGTGCCCACGGCGTTGGTATCGAAGTCATCAAACGGAATCGAAGCGGCGAGGTCATGGCTTGGCTGTGCCGCCGTGTGAACAATAGCATCAGGCCTCACCTGCTTCATTATGTCCAGTATTCCCTGGCGGTCACGGATATCCAGTTCGTGATGGACGAATCCCTTAATCATGCCCTCGAGCCGGCGCTGATTCCAGCGTGTATCCCCCTTCGGCCCGAAGAATACTGCGCGTTGATTATTGTCAATCCCGTGGATTTCCCAGCCTTCACCGGCAAAATAAAGACATACTTCGGATCCGATTAGACCCGAAGATCCTGTAACAAGGATCCGCTTCATCGAAATCTCCTGAGTGCACTATCGTATCGTCCATTTCTGCTCTGTATTCGAAGGTCCCTGGCCCAGCAGGGCAATCGCATTGGAAATGGAATCCATGAATCCCCGAAGCTTTTGCATTGCGAGAATTCCAGTGTAGTGCAGCGATGCTCGTCGAAAGCCAGGAGCGATTCAATGCCGTGGCGCGCAAGCCCGGCCTTGGAGCAGGCACGGACCAGCATGCCCGTCCGCATCACACGATTCGCGTCCTTTTCTCGATGGGCGAATTCGGGAGGCAGTATTAACGTGTAAATCCAATTCGTGTGCGGAGAGTGAGTGAGATCGATTCCTCATCGTAAACAGCGGCTTCAGCCAAGGATGAGAAACCATGACGACACACGACCCGGAAAATGAACGGAGCAAGCACAAATGCATCGCCTATTTGACCGCGCCTCCTGGAATCGATGCTGTTTTTGCGATACGGGAGCTGCGCCTCCTCTATTCCGTTCCTCCATATAACTGCGCCATTGGGAAGAGGATTCCGAGATTTGTTTTTAGGGTTTTTCTCTCTCTATTGCCTGGCTCCCTTTGTTCTCTCTGTTTCTCCTTGCCTGGAATGACAATTGCTTCCAGGTAGGAATGGTGAATGGGAGTTGTCTGTGCGAAGGAATGCTGCGGGGTTCGATGGTGACCGATCCGTCGACGATGAGAGACTCGGCGATTTGAAGTAAGCCCGGACCGCCGTCAGCTGGAAGCGTAGTCCGATTTGGCAGAACAATTGCCAAGTGCACATCACCGCCGCCGAACCCTCAGGATGCTTCCGAACGAGACCGTGTCAAGATCAGCACGAAGTTGCTGCACTGCAATGAATCTCCATTAGGCGATTGTCCTGGCAACTCCTCTCACTGTTTAATCAAAATCGCCGTATTTACGCCGCTCTGTGCTCGCAACTGTCACGTCCGGCGAGCTCCGTCGCGGAGCAGTTTCGATACGGCACTAGAGATTCCGCCCCTTTCCACGATGATTGTGCGGAAGCCGCAACCGAAGCGAAGCTGCGCGTAGCTGGCGTGAGGAACATTAGCGGTACTTGTCCGGGCATCTAATGCTGCCAACTCCCATTCAACCAAACCTTAGCCCGCCAAGTTGGAGCTTGCGAAAGACGTGTACCAAAAGATTCTTCTTGACAGTGTTTTGATTGCGTGGTAATCGTACGGGGTTGCACAATCGATTGAGCGTGCTAAGCCCCCGGCAACGGGTCGCTCAATAACGGGCCTTTTTCCCCATTCGCTCAAAAGCGGGCCCTCATCCCCACTCACTACAATGCAAGCTTTCAGGAGAGCTATATGCAGAATCTTGGTTCGGATCGAAATCCGGGTTGTACTCGGATGTGGAACTCCTCACTCAGCGCGCTGAAGGCCCTTTGGCCTTTGGCATTCATGTTGCTTCTCGCCACGGTTTCCGCCCATGCGCAATTCCGGACCTCCATCCAGGGGACCGTCACTGATCCGCAAGGCGCCGTCATCCCGGGTGCGACACTTACGCTCGTCGACCTGGCCAGAAACGAGACGGTGATTCACAAGAGCGATGCAACCGGCGTCTACAATTTCGACGCTCTACCGTCAGACCAATTCACTCTTACCGTCGAGAGAGACGGATTCAAAAAGAAGGTTCTTGACCATTTGCAGTTGATTCCTGAACAGCCGAACGCGGTGGACATCCAGCTGGAGCTTGGCGGCTCGACAGAGACAGTCACGGTCGATGCTTCCACGGTTTCGGCTCTGGACACGGAAACCGCGAACAACGGACAAACCGTCACAGAAAACGAGATCCAGCATATGCCGGTCTTCGAGCGTGACGCGACCAGCCTGATTCAGCTCGCGCCTGGGACACTGGCCGACGGATCGCACCAAGGCAGCGGCAATGGATTCCAGGCTCCCGGAACTCAGTCCGGAGCCTCGTCGGGCGGCGGAGGCAATCTAGGCAACACCAGCAGTATTTTTGCAACGGAAAACGGCCCCTCGGCCAACACCAACGGCAACCAGTTTGAGAATAACGGCTACAACGTCGACGGAATCAGCACAGTGAGCGCCGTCTGGGGGGGATCGACAATCATCACCCCAAGCGAGGATTCGATCAGCAACATCCAGATCGTGACCGACGACTACGACGCGGAGGATGGCCGCTTCGACGGCGCGATGACCAAGATCACCTCGAAAAGCGGCAGCAACGACGTTCACGGCAGTGTGTTTGCCGAGATCAACCGGCCGGGACTGAATGCGTACCAGCGTTGGAACGGCGCACAATCGGTGGCGCCGGGCTCTCCGAGCGCGCGGGGTTTGCTCAGAGACAGTGATCGCTACAACCAGTTCGGCGGCAGCGTGGGCGGCCCCATCTGGAAAAACAAGTTGTTTGCCTTTTTCAGTTACGAAGGGCAGAGCGAAAACACCGCTGCCACCAGCACGGGATGGTATACCACCTCGGCGCTCGATGCGCTGGCCCCGTCAGGCAGCATCGCCTCTACGCTCTTGAACTACAAAGAAGGCAACGTTCTGGGCACGGTGATCCCCACCGCGACCTGCGCGACTGCGAACATACCCTCAGCCTATTGCCAGACCGTTACGGGAGGCCTGAATATCGGTTCACCGCTGACCAGCGGTTTGGGCAAGCAGGACCTCGGTTATGTGAGCGCCGCCGCTCCAGGCGTTGGAAGTGGGCTCTCGACCACTCCCGATATTGCCGAATACTCCCTGAGTTCTCCCACGACTACCGATTTCAAGCAGTTTAACGGGCGCCTGGATGCAGACGCGACCAAGAGCGACCACCTCAGCTTCGCAATTTATTGGGTTCCTGATTCGATAACGTTCTTTAACGGCGGATATGGCTATGACATCTTCCATCACTCGCAGGTGAACAATGCCGTTTCGCTCATCTGGAACCACACCTTCTCGCCGACTTTTCTGAACGAAGCGCGCGCTAACGCTGCAGGATGGCGATACAACGAATTGACCTCCAATCCCCAGGCGCCCTTTGGCCTCCCGCAGGATTCTGTCACCACGATCGGAAATATTGGCCTTGGTGGCATAAGCGTAGGCGCCCCAGGCGTTTACGACCAATGGACCTACAGCTACAAGGATGTTGCCACTAAGGTTCTGCATACGCATACCATGAAGGCCGGCTTCGAGCTGACGCGGCTGTACTATTTGAACGATCCAGTTGGAAAGCCGAGTTACACTTTTTACAACCTGTGGGACTTTGTCAACGATGCCCCGGAATCCGAATGCTGTGGTTTCCAGGCGACCACCGGCTATCCCGGAGGCTACCGCAATGACAACCGCGAGGACGTCCTAGGTATTTTCTACCAGGATGACTGGAAGGTCCGCCCCAGCTTCACGATCACCGCCGGCCTGCGCTGGTCCTACTTCGGACCGATGGACGACAAAGACAAAAATATGGGTGTGCTCACCTTCGGCAGCGGCACCACCCTGTTGTCGGCGATTACCCTCCGCACGGGCATCGATGGATGGACAGCGCAAAAGTTCAACTTTGGCCCTCAGATCGGCTTTAACTGGGCCCCGGACTTTCTCAAGAGCAAGCTGGTGGTTCGTGGCGGCTTCGGATTGAACTATAACGGCGAGCAGATTGCCAACGCGAATAACTACGATGGCAACCCCCCGGGCCAGAGCGGCATTCCCGGCTCCAGCAAGAGCCCCACGCAAATCAACCCCAACATTCTTTACGCGGTCTCGAGCAGTCCTACAAATATCTTCGGTTATCCGCCGAACAAGAGCGCGATCACCACGTTTTTCCCCGCCGGGTCTGCTAACGCTGGCCTGCCCACGGGGGGCGGCGCAAATCTTGGCGGCTTGCCCGGGCACATGCCCACCCAATACCTGGAGCACTTCTCATTGAATGTGGAATACGACTTAGGCCACGCGATGGTTGCCAACCTCGGCTATGAGGGTGGCCTGGGCCGTCACGAAATGTACAACTACGACGCCACCGCGCTCGGAGATATCATGGGCGCCCCACAGACTCCCTTGGTCAATAGCGTGAACACCTTCGGCAGCAATGGCTGGTCGACCAATAACATGATGCTCGCAGGACTCAAGCATCAGTTCTCGCATACTTTCTATGCGGAGGCGCAATTCACCTGGGCGCACAGCATGGACACCAATTCCGGCCCGTATTCGCGTGATCCCTATCTGTACAACCCTCATTACTCCTACGGTCGTTCCGCATTTGACGTCAACCACACCTTCAAAGTGTTCGGCACTTGGCAACCGGTCATCTTTCACGGCAACCTTAACTGGGCAGAGAAAGTTGTAGGTGGATGGTCGCTGAGTGGCATCGCGACTTTCCACTCGGGCTTTGGATGGACCCCGTACTACCAGGCCCCGCACCAGTTCTACTGCAACAGTTGCAACTACGGATACCCGCAATTGCGTCCGCACTATCTCGGAGGAGGCGGCAAAAACACCAGCAACAGTGCCTTCCAGAAGGGCACCAACTTCACCAATCCGGGAACCATCAGTACTGGCACAAACAACAATTTGTTTTCCGACACCTACTTCAGTATTCCGGACTTCAGTGCGGCAATCACGGACAACGCCGGACAGTCGACGAATGTCTACATACCTCCGCCGGGAATCGATCGCAACGTGTTCCCCGGCCCCGGCTATAGAGACGTAGACCTGACCTTCGGCAAGGCATTCGGCTTGCCCAAGATGCGCGTATTAGGCGAGAACGCGAACCTTGAAATCAAGGCCAATATGCTGAACGTCTTTAACCTGTTGAACATCAACGCCGATACGATCAACACCAATATCGCCAATCCAGGCCTTGGCCAGGCGACCGGCGCGCTGGGAGCACGCGTCGTCGACTTCCAGGCTCGCTTCAGCTTCTAGTTGTCGTGATTCACCAGTCAGCCTAAGGAGGGGTGCGGCGCACCCCTCATGCTTTCTCTCTGTGCAAGCGCCCTGGGCGCGCAGTTGCCTAGCCCAAGCAGATTTGCCTACGCCGCGAAGACATTTTTGCTCCTTACTTTCGGGAGATCGGTCATGACCCGTATCCGCTCTTTTATGACATCGGGGATTGTTCTGCTGGCCGCTGCCCTGCAGCTCTGCGCCCAGCCGGCGGCCCTATCCCGTGATGCCGTCCCTGCGCAACCAATCACGGTTGACGCCCACGCCGCGTCCACGCCCTTTCCGCATTTCTGGGAAGAGATGTTCGGCTCCGGCCGCGCCAATCTCGCCATGCGCGGGAGCTATCGCGCCGACCTTCACGAGGTAAAAAAGATTACTGACCTGCGCTACGTCCGATTTCACGCCATCTTCCACGACGAAAACGGAGTCTACAGCGAGGACGCGCAGGGCAATCCGATTTACAACTGGTCGTACGTCGATCAGATTTACGATGGATTGCTGGCCGAAGGCGTGCGCCCTTATGTTGAGATCGGCTTCATGCCCAAGGCGCTGGCTGCGCATCTGGACTATCACCCCTTCTGGTACAAGCCCGTGGTTTCCCCGCCCGGAGACTATGTGAAGTGGGATGCCCTGATTACTGCTTTTGCGCGGCATCTGGTGGATCGTTACGGGATCGATGAAGTTTCCAATTGGTATTTCGAGGTATGGAATGAGCCGAACCTCGACTTCTGGGCGGGGATGCCAAAGCAGTCAACTTATTTCGAGCTCTACGATCACACGGCCCGTGCCCTCAAAGCGGTTAGCCCGCGGATACGCGTGGGCGGGCCTGCCACCGCGCAAGCTGCGTGGGTAGGCGACATGATCGCTCACGCCGTCCAGAACAATGTGCCGCTGGACTTCGTTTCGACGCATGTCTACGGCAACGACAGCGCGAAAGATGTCTTTCACGACGACCGGCCGGTTGCTCCGCACCAAATGGTCTGCCTGGCAGTGAAAAAGGTCCACAAAGAGATTGAGAACTCTGTACGGCCAGAGCTGCCGCTCATTTGGAGCGAGTTCAACGCTTCCTATATGAATGAGCAGCCGATAACCGACTCAATTTATATGGGGCCGTGGATGGCCCAGACCATCAGCCAATGCGACGGCATGGTGAACATGATGTCATATTGGACCTTTTCCGATGTCTTCGAGGAGCAGGGAGTCATCAAAACACCCTTCTATGGCGGCTATGGCCTGATGGCAGAGAACGAAATTCCGAAACCGGCATTCGACGTCTTCGAGTTGCTCCACATGTTGGGCACCGAACGTTTGGCGGCCGCTGCCGATGACGTATTGGTTACGCGCCGCAAGGACGGAACCCTGGTGATCGCGGCGTGGAACCTGGTGGAGCCCGGCGCGGACGGCGCAGCAAAGTCTGTTTCTCTCGATTTGCGAGGCGTTGCCTCCAATGCGCGGGCAACGATCCGGCGCGTAGATGGTTCGCATGGCGACACTCTCGATGCATGGAAGGCGGAGGGGAGCCCGAAATATCCCACGCAATCGCAAACTGCGGCACTGCGCAAGGCTGCCGAATTAGGTCCCCCTGAAGTCAAGTCTCTGCATGGCGGCCGACTCGAATTAACTCTGCCTCCCATGGGACTGGCAGTCGTGGAGATTCGATAAGTTGACCTGGAGCCCAAGGCAAATCCCTCGCGGGAAAGGAGTTCCCCGCGCAGTGAAGAAATTCCGCAGGCTTCTTTTGACACCTCTTTGTAGCCCGCGGCGCCGATTCGTAAACATGATACGACCGTGCCATTGCGTGGAATAGAACGTCGATGGTCAAATAGTGTCATCGCTCAGAAGAAACCACCGATCGATTTCGTCGAAGCCAGATACGGCAAAACGCTCAACGACACCGGCAGTTGAAAGCTATGGAAGACTTGGATGCCTTGGTAGCAATCCCTGAAAGGCGCGGAGTGTTTAGCCGCCGCGACGCCATGCGCGCCATCGCGGTGCTGGCTGGATCCACACTCATTTCTCCTCGTGCTGCTTTTGCCGATGCGCACTGGAGGTTGGCCGGCAATGACGAAGCATTCCTGGACGAATTGGAGCGCCAGGGTTGCCTTTTTTTCTGGGAGCAAGGCAGCGAAAATACCGGCCAGGTCCTGGATCGGGCGCGCAACGATCTTGGTGGAGAACGCGACCCTCGAAGGATGAGCAGCATCGCCGCCACTGGCTTCGGCCTGACAGCCTTATGCATAGCGGACCAGCGCGGCTACCTGCCTCACCGGCAAATTGTCGAGCGCGTCCTCACCACGCTCGATTGGCATCTGCATTCGCTGCCCGAGGTGCACGGATTTTTTTACCACTTCAACGACATTGAGACAGGTGTGCGGATAGGAAAATGCGAACTCTCGTCGATCGACACGTCACTGCTTCTCTGTGGCGTCCTTACCGCGCGTGCGTATTTTAGCGAAGCGAAAATCCAATCGCTCGCCGGGCAAATCTATGAACGTGTGGACTGGCCCTGGATGTTAAATCAGGGCACGGCTTTCTCTATGGGCTGGCATCCTGAAACAGGCTTTCTGCCGTCGCGGTGGACTCGCTACTGCGAACTGATGATGATCTATCTGCTGGCCATCGGGTCTCCCACGCATCCCGTTTCGCCCGATCTCTGGAATAACTTCTCGCGCCCGATTGTTCAATACGGCGGGTACAGGTATATCAGTGGCCAGGATCCCCTCTTCACACATCAGTTTTCCCATGCCTGGTTCGACTTCAGAGAGCGTCGCGATGCGTATGCCGACTATTTTGAGAATTCGGTGACCGCTACTCGCGCGCACAAGGCATTTTGCCTTTCCCATCCGGAATGGTTCAGCGAAGATTACTGGGGCGTTTCGGCATCCGATTCGGTGGGGGGGTACGTCGAGTGGGGAGGACCGCCTGCGATCGGCCCCCTCGACGGTACGGTGGTGCCTTGCGCCGCCGGAGGCTCGTTGCCGTTCATGCCGGCCGATTGCCTGAACGTTTTGCGTGCCATGCGATCGACTTGGGGTCACCGCGCCTGGGGCCGCTACGGCTTCGCTGATGCCTTTCACCCTGCGGCAGATTGGTACGACCCGGATGTCGTGGGCATCGATCAGGGCATTTCGGTCTTGATGGCGGAGAACCTGCGTACGGGCCTCGTATGGAGTACATTCATGAGAAACGCCGAGTGTACGCGAGCCCTGCAGCTGGCGAGTTTCAGCGCCTGATTCTGGCAGTGCAGCCGTTCAGGATTTGAAGGAATCAAGGAGATGCCGTTGGAGAATGCGCGTGTCGACGCCGGTCGCTCCAAAAAGAAAGCCGCTATGGGCAGACGACCGCTTAAATCAACGAGCCTCAAAGAGCTTTCGGCAATTCTCAAGCTTTCCCAGTCGACCGTCTCCCGGGTCATCAACGGTGAAGGGGACAAATTTCGGATCGCTCGGGAGACGCAAAAGCGCGTGCTGCATGGGGCCGATGTGCACGGCTATTCGGCGAACACATTGGCTCGCAGCCTGCGCCAAAAGCGGAGTTATACCGTCGGCGTGATTGTTCCGGAGATCAGCGAGGGCTATTCAACCGCCGTGCTCAGCGGCATTGAAGACGAATTACTGAAGGACGGCTACTTCTACTTTGTCGTCAGCCACAGGCACCGGCCCGAGCTGTTGAAGGGTTATCCGCGCATGATGCTGGCCCGCGCCGTTGAAGGCATCATAGCGGTTGATACCGCCATTGAAGACGAATTGCCGGTGCCCGTGGTCTCGGTTTCAGGTCATCGGCGCCGCGAGGGAATGGTCAATATCGAACTCGACCACGACCAGGCTGCACACCTGGCTCTTTCACATCTCAAAAGCCTCGGGCATCACCAGATCGCGTTTATCAAAGGGCAGGCATTCAGCTCCGATACAAACCGGCGATGGCGCGCGATTGTGGAAACGGCAAAGGCGTTGGAAATCGCTATCCATCCGCAACTGGTAGCGCAGCTAGAGGGCATGGAATCTGGACCGGGGCCGGGAATGGAAGTGACCCGGCAACTGCTCCAGACTAATCAGCCCTTCACCGCCCTCCTGGCTTTCAACGATGTCACCGCCATGGGAGCAATTCTGGCGCTGCGCGAGGCAGGCCTCCGCGTTCCCAGCGACATTTCGGTCGTTGGCTTCGACGATGTATTGGCTGCCTCCACCTACAATCCTCCTCTCACCACGGTTCGTCAGCCCTTGCGCAATATGGGCCAGACCGCGGCGGTCACTTTGCTGCGACTGATTCGCGACGAGACTTCGCACCCTCACCCCGCCGCGATCACGGTTTATCCCAATCTCGTGGTGCGGAAGTCAACCGCTCAAGCGTCGGCGTGCGCCCCGCAAGCAACGACCGCTGCCACTGTTTAAGGCAAAACCAGAGCTCGCATACCATGGTGAGATTCCCTGAATGTCGTTGCCCTCATGGCGTCGCATCGACTCAGCATGGTGGCCCGGAGATCGTCGTCGGAATCTAATTAAACTTTTCTTGGATTGGCGTCTGAAGAATCACGAACTGCGGCCGGCGCTGCCTTTCGAACCGCGATGAACGGCAGCAGTGCGGTCATCACCAGAAGCGTCATTGGGCCGACCACCAGCCCGGAGCGAAGGCTTGCAGCGCCAAAGGATACCCATCCAACCAACCATGGAAAGAAGGATGCTCCAATGCCGCTTAAGGCGAGAACGAACCGCGTGTCTGAGCTGTGACGGGCGCGGTCAAAGAACGCTGCCAGCCCTACCGGGAAAATCGGTGCGAGCGCGATTCCAAGCAGCAGAATGGCCAACGTCAGAGACCTCGGAGAATGCGACTCGATGAGGAGCACCGACGCTCCCAACGCCACCGGCACCGAGAGCCACAAAAGATGGCCGGGGCTCACGTGTATTAAGAGCAACGATGACAATCCGCGCGAAACCAAAAACCCTGTCCAATAAATGGCGGTTGCTGCGGCCGCCAGAGCGAAGCTGGTGCCAGTTACTCGCAGTACATAGGTCGAAATCCATGCGCCGAACATCGTTTCCATACCGACCTCGAGGAGAAAGAAGAGCGCGAAAACGACGATTAAGCGCAAATTGAGCAGACCCTTCGTCTCTAGCGTTTCGCGCGCAGTCTCGTTTGTATCTCGAATCGTAGTGCTGACAACAAGGGTCGCCAGTCCGGCGGCACACGCTAACACGATGAATGCCGTTCGCCAGGAGGAAACTGCGATTAAACGCGCTACCATCAGCGGGGCCAACATCGCGCCCGCGCTCCAGGAGAAATTGAGCACGGTGAGAACAGATGCGCGGCGGATTGGATAATTGCGCCCCGCGAAGAGGCTCACTGCAGTCATGGGCGCGCCGACACTGGCACCGAAGAAAAATGCAAATGGGTGGAGAACCGGCCGCGAAATCCAGGGAAAACAGAAACAGGCTACCGTTAATGCGAACAGGCCACTCATCAGAACACGAGCGTAATTCCCGCGGCAGAGCAAAGCTCCGATTGCCATACCTGAAAAAATGTAGAAGAACAGAAGGCCAGATTCGCTGTCAGAAAGATGGAATGATCGGGCAAGGGAGGGTAGCATCGGACCGGTAATCGCATCTGCAACGGCGGTCAACGCAAAGACAGGGTGGAGTATCAGTAGCATGCTACGGCGCGAAATCGAGAAGCGAATCATCATTGGACTGGCGGCCGACGCAATGTGGCGGACAAGAAGCGCTGCAAATCAAGGTTCTTAAACCGATCAATATATTGTCGATCTTGAAACCTGAGTCGATGAGCTAAACCATCTTATCGGCCCCAGTATGATCTCGCTACATTGTGTTTTGGAACCTGTGTCTCGCGGTCTATGGGGAACTACAGAAGGTCAGTTGAAGAATTCACGGACGGCGCGCTGGAGAGTCAGCTCGGTCATGTGCATGCCTGATCTTCTCTTGCCTTTCCTTTCCGGCGGTGGTCGGCCAGTATCCAGGAATCCAGAAGTTCTCAGGATCTCAAGCGGCGGTAGCAGGGAGATAACCGGCCAATAAGCTGAGCCATGCGATCGAGGCTGCGAGTAAGAAGCTATATTCTCATTCAGTTGGATTTCTTCAGGAGGAGGAGCTTCGCAGCCGGCTGCGATCTTGGCGGG
>Ga0187890_10002951_pt1 | contig 11786 bp, 9 predicted proteins | sample June2016WEW_21_1_FD_133005 | JGI IMG/M metagenome (GOLD analysis project Ga0187890, IMG submission 133005) | Peatland microbial communities from SPRUCE experiment site at the Marcell Experimental Forest, Minnesota, USA - June2016WEW_21_10 | ecosystem: Environmental > Terrestrial > Soil >... | reverse complement strand
TCTTGTCGAGGTCCTCGAGCTCCGACGCCGGCAGGTGCTGACCGGCGGCGGCCACGAGCGCCCCGGGCGCCTGGGCCTGGACGGCGGCGGCCATCGACCCCCGGGGGGGCACGAGGGCGTGCATCTCCCGGCCCTGTTTCACCAGGGCATTGGCCACCGAGACCACGACCTTGCCGTCGAGTAGGCCCGCCAGCGGTGTCACGGTGGGGACCAGGGCGTCCCAGGGGGTGGCCACGACCACGATGTCGCGTGCCGCCGCCTCCTCGTTGGCGCCCCCCTCGATGGCCAGGTCCCGCGGCCACCGGTCGTGCAGGGCCCCCACGACCCCGGCGGCGCGCTCGGCGTCGCGCGACCCGATGGTCACCGACGCACCGGCCGCCGCCAGGCGCAACCCGAGCCCCCGACCGAGCGGTCCGGTGCCACCGACGATCCCGACGTCCATCAGCACACACTGGCACAACGGGTCCGGGCCCCGGTTCGACCGCCCCGTGGCGCCGGGGTCAGCGGGTCGGACGGGACCGCTCGGGTAGGGTCGCCGCCATGGCACCGGGCGGCGGCCTCCTGTCGGGAAAGCGGATCCTCATCACCGGTGTCCTCACCGATGCGTCGCTGGCCTTCGGAGTCGCCCGGCGGGCCCAGGCCGAGGGGGCCGAGCTCGTGCTGTCGGGGGCGGGACGGGGGCTCTCGCTCACCAAGCGCACGGCCCGCAAGCTCGAGTCGCCCGTGGACGTGATCGAGCTCGACGTGGCCGATCCGGCCCAGGTCCAGGCGGCCGCCGCCGACCTCTCGGCGCGCTGGGACCGGCTCGACGGCATCCTCCACGCCATCGGCTTCGCCCCCCAGGAGTGCCTCGGCGGGGACATCCTCCGGGCGCAGTGGGAGCAGGTGGCCGTGGCCCTGCAGATCTCGGCGTACTCGCTGAAGGCCCTCGTCGGTGCGCTGCGGCCCCTGCTCGTCGCGGCGGGCAGCTCGTCGGTGGTGGCCCTCGACTTCGACGCCCGCGTGGCCTGGCCGGCCTACGACTGGATGGGCGTAGCCAAGGCCGCCCTCGAGTCCCTGGCCCGCTACCTGGCCCGTGACCTCGGCCCCGAGGGGGTCCGGGTCAACCTGGTGGCGGCCGGGCCGGTGCGCACCATGGCGGCCAAGTCGATCCCCAGCTTCAAGGGATTCGAGGACACCTGGGGCGACCGGGCGCCGCTGGGGTGGGACGTCAACGACTCCGAGCCCGTGGCCCGCGCCTGTGTGGCGCTGTTGTCGGATTGGTTCCCCATGACCACGGGCGAGATGGTGCACGTCGACGGGGGCGTCCACGCCATGGGCGCCTGATCCCGGGAGGGCCCTTCTCTGTAGCAGGGGCCGACCGGGGCGGGCACGGCGCTCCGGGCAACCGTTGGGAGAGACGGCCGGGCTCCCCGCCCACGCCCTGCGTGGCATCGGGGAGCCCGTCTCGCTCTGCGCCCTGCGTTAGTCCTCGGCCAGGATCTTGTAGAGCTCCTTGCCCGTGGCCCGGATGGCGGTGGTGGCCCGCTCCATCTGCGAGGGGTCACCGGTGCGGGCGATCTGCTTGGCCGCGGCGAGCAGGTGGACGGCCGACTTCATGAGCCCTTGGAACTCCGTGGCGAAATCCGCGTCGGTGTCCCAGGGGGTGTTGCCGTACTTCGCCGCGCGCTCGGCCGCTTCGCTGCGGCCCGCCTCGGTCAGCTCGTAGACGCGCTTGCCGTCGCGCTCCTCGGAGCGCACCAGTCCCTCGTCCTCGAAGAGCTGCAGGGTGGGGTACACCGAACCGGGGCTCGGCCTCCACGTCCCGCCGCTCTTCTCCTCGAGGCGCCCGATCAGCTCGTAGCCGTGGGCGGGGCCGTCGGTGAGGGCGCTGAGCAAGGCGGTCCGGATGTCGCCGCGCCGCATGCGCCGGCCTCCACCGCGCCAGCTGCCTCGGTCCGCACCCCATTCGCCGCCGGCCCAGGGGTTGTGGCCGTGGCGTCCTTTCATTCGCATGCGTTCGTGCATGGTGTTCTCCTTCTTCAGTTCGAACCTGTGTCCGACTGCCGGTGTCCGACCGTCGGCCTGGACCGGGTGTCCAGACTGTTCTCGTAGTGACATGATATATCGTTATCTATCGCAAAGCAACCCCGGGTTCTCGGTATCTCGGATTCTCGGGGTCGTGCGGCCGGGATGGCCCTCCCCGAGGGTCCGGCCCGGGGCCGGCCAGGGTGCCGGCGCTCGGGGGGCCAGGGCCGCGGGCTGGTGCGGTTCGAGGCGGGTGGGGCGAGCGGGCACGACTCGCCCGCCGGTGTCAGCCGAAGAGGGCTTTGAACTCGGCCAGGGAGTTGGGGAACCTTCCGTCGAGGATGTCGTTCCACGTCCCGTCGGAGTCGAAGGAGAAGATGTCGTCGAAGGCCACGTTGTGGGCGACGAACCAGGCGGCCAGGTTCTGCACGAAGGCCGGGTCGTCACCCATGCCACCTCCGTCGGAGCGGACGGAGACCGACCACTCGGGGATGGCGATGGGCTTGGCGTTGGCCGCCGCGAAGTTGGCCAGCCAGTTCAGTCCCCATTGTTGGGTCAACTGGTTCGACCACGCCGCCGCGGAAGTCTTGGGGCTCCCCCAGTACTCGTCGTAGACGTCGGTGCCGACGTAGTCCACATAGGCGTTGCCGGGATAGGCGGCCGAGGGCGAATAGCTCGTCCCCGTATCGGCACTGGCGCTCCACAGGAACTTGAACTGCTCCCCCGACACCGACCGCATGGTCGTGACGATCTGTCGCCAGAAGGCGTCGAAGTTCGCCGCGTCGGTGGACGTCTGGACGTACCAGGGATACCAGTAGCCGTTGAACTCCCACCCCAACCGCAAGATGGCGTTGGCCTCGCCGTCGTTCACGAGGTTGCTGCCCAGAGTGGCGAAGTAGGAGTTGTAGGCGCCCGTGGCCCCCTGGGCCAGGGTGCCGGTCCCGGGCAGGATGGGAACGCCCAGGACCAGGCGATACCCCGAGCCCTTCCAACCCCTGATGCCCGACGCACCGTCCATGGCGGCCCAGCCGTCGGTCTTGTCGAGGTAGTCGGTGGCATAGGTGGGGTCGGTACCGGTCGAGAACCCGAAGTCGGCGACGCCCGACGGATCCGAGCTCCCGGCGTAGTCACCGAGGGGGATGGCCGACGCACTCCCGCCACCGGTCGTCGGTCCCGGCGCGGTTGGCGACCCCACCGTGACGGTGCCGACCACCGCCAGGCTCCGTAGGCCCCGGGCGCTCTGGCACATCGAGGCCAGGCCGCTCTGCGTGAACGTCGTGTAGACGCTGGCGCTCGAGCCCGAGGCGGCGGCGAACGAGCCGATCGTCGACGACGTGCCTCCCCCTCCGGGGATGGCAAAGCCCTCGTGCCCGCTGCCGTTGGTCACGACCTGGGACCGGTTGTTGGTCTCCCTGGTCGCGCTGAACACGGCACCGCGCCCGAGGACCGCACCCCTCCATGTCAAGGTCACCGTGGCCGCCGCCCCCGTGCTCGACAACGTGGCGCAACTCAGGGGTGTGGTCGAGAAGGTCTCGTGCACCCGGCCCGAGGTGACGGTCACGAGGGTGTCGGAGGTGTCGCATCCCGAGAGCTTGCCGTTGAGGTGGGCGTGCTTCCCCCCGCTCGATGCCGACAGGCGCGGCGAGAAGGAGATGGTGCCCGAGAGCTGGCACGTGACCGACCCCGGGGCCGCGCCCCGGTAGCGGTGCGTCTTCGCCACTGCAGGTCCGGCCGAGACCCCCAACGTCGCCGCCACGACAGCGACGGCCATGACCAACACGATCGGCGTCAGCGGCCTACGCCGCACGATGACCTTGTCGGTGCCCACTGTCCCTCTCCATCCGGGACTTGCTGATCCCGGCGCTTCAATTTGAGCGGGCGGAGCGAGCCCGGGCCATCACCAGAATTGACGAACTCAAGATACTGAGAAGGCATGGCAGTCACCGGGAACCTGCCAGGCTCGATGAGCCATCCGGGCCCCGACGATGGCCAGATAGCAGCTGGCGTGCCCCCTGCGGGGCGCACCCCGTGTCCTCAGCGCTGGAGCGCCTTGACCTCCAGGTACTCCTCGAGGCCGTACTTGCCGAGCTCGCGACCGATGCCGGACTGCTTGTAGCCCCCGAAGGGGGCCAGCGGGTTGAACCCTCCCCCGTTGACCTCGACCTGGCCGCTGCGGAGCCTCCGGGCCACCTGCTCGGCGTGCTCCTTGTCACCGGCCCACACGCCGCCGGCGAGGCCGTAGACGGTGTCGTTGGCGATCTCGACGGCCTCCTCCTCGCTGTCGTAGGGGATGATCGACAGCACCGGTCCGAAGATCTCCTCCTGCGCGATGGTCATGTCACGCGTCACGTTGGAGAACACGGTGGGTCGCACGAAGTACCCCTTGTCGAGACCCTCGGGCAATTCCGCGCCGCCGGTCAGCAAGGTGGCTCCCTCGTCGACGCCCTTGTTGATGTAGCCGCGCACGCGCGCCAGTTGCACCGAGGACACGAGGGGCCCGAGCCGGGTCTCGCCGTCGAAGGGGTCGCCCGGCTTGAACTTCTCGGCTTCGGACACGGCCAGTGCCTCGACTTCGGCCAACCGCGACCGGGGCACCAGCATGCGCGTGAGGGCCGAGCAGGTCTGGCCCGAGTTGATGTAGCACGCCGCCACGCCGGCGGGGACCGCAGCGGAGAGATCGGCGTCCTCGAGGATGACGTTGGGTGATTTGCCGCCGAGCTCGAGCGCCACGCGCTTCACGCCCTCAGAGGCCAGCTGCATCACCCGCTTGCCCGCACGCGTCGAGCCGGTGAACGAGACCATGTCGACGAGGGGGTGCGAGGCGATGGCTTCGCCCACCACCGGGCCGACCCCGGTCACGAGGTTGAAGACCCCGGGCGCCAAGCCGATGTCGTCGAGGATCTCGGCCAGGATGAAGGCGTTGAGCGGCGCCACCTCGCTCGGCTTGAGCACCACGGTGCAGCCCGCGGCGAGGGCCGGGGCGACCTTGGCCGCGATCTGGTGCAACGGATAGTTCCACGGCGTGATGGCCCCCACCACCCCGACGGGCTCACGGACGATGAGGGAGTTGCCGACCTCCTCTTCGAAGGGGAACTCGGTGGCGAGCTGGGCGGCGGCGGCGAAGCTCATGACCGGCAACCCCACCTGGATGAGGTTCGACAGCGTGAAGGGCATGCCGACTTCCTGGGAGATGAGGGTGGCGATCTCCTCGGTGCGCGCCGACAGCGCTTCCTGCACGCGCGCCAGGATCTTGGCCCGCTCGTCCCTCGACGTCGACGACCACTCCGGGAAGGCGTCGGCCGCGCACCGCACGGCGCGATCGACGTCCTCGGGGGTTCCCTCGGGGATCGTCCCGATGACCTCTTCGGTCGTCGAGTTGACGACTTCGATCACGCCCTTGCCCGTGGAGGAAACCCAGGCGCCACCGATGTAGAGCTTGTCGCGTACTTCCATGACCTCACGCCTCCTGGCTGGCTCCCGGCTCGGTGTGACCGGTCCGGGTCGGTGCGAGCGCGCACCACGGACTCCCCCGATGCTATTCGGGCAGGGGGGCTCCCGCCGGTCCGGGGGGTCGGTCGTCTTCCTCGTGGGCCGCGTCCACGACCGCCACGGCGTGTCCCCCGGCATCCTCGGGGCGACTCTCCCCACCGTCGGCCTCGTGCTCGTAGGGGTTCCCCAGGATGTGACGGGCCATGTCGAACAGCGACGCCGAGTCGGCGTCGCTGGCGGTGACCACGCCCCCGAGCAGCGAGCGGTCGCGCCCGGTGACCTGCTCCATGATCGAATCGCCCATCCGCTGCACCAGGTCTCCCATCTCGGCCCGTTCCTGGCCCTTGGGGATCCACAGCCAGCACATCACCACGGCCTGGACGATGCCGGCCGCGGCGGGCCACAGCCAGATGGTGCGGTAATCGCCGGTGAGGTCGACCACCCAGGCAGCCAGGAACGAGAACACCACGGCGAACAGGCTGAAGGGCGCCACGACCTTGCCGAGGAGCTCCGCCATCCCTCCCGAGCGCGGCAGGAGCTGCAACAGCATGGGCGCCAGGGCGATGACAAAGGCACCGAGCAGGGGCCCGCCCACGAAGGCGAGCACCACCGACTGCCAGATGTGGGTGGTCGTGAACTGCACGAGCGACACCACCGAACCGGCCGCCGGGGTCAGCACGGCGATCTGTTTGCGCGTCAGCAGCCGACTGAGCCCATAGCCCAGAGCGAGACCGAGCATCACCACCGGCACCCCGCTCACCCATCCGGCGATGGTCTGGGAGTTGGCCCCGGCGTGCTGCACCTTCTCGAAATAGACGATGGCCAGATAGCCGGTGGCGCTGAGCCCGGCCCAGAAGACCATGATCCCGGTGATGAGGACCTTGGCGTTCGGCACCGCCAGCATCTCGGCCAGCTCCTGGCGCCAGGGGCGGGCCCGCCGATGCCGCTCCCGATCGGCCACCTCCCGGGCGGCGGGGGACTCGCGGACGAGCGCGAGCACGATGAAGGCCACCACCACCATGAACCCGCCGGCCATCCGGAAGGCCAGGTTCCACGAGCCGGGGTCGTTCGCCTTCCAGGTGGCGATGACCGTGCCCTTGATCACGAGGCTCACGAGAATGCCGAGCACGCCGATGAGCGTCGCCGCCTTCACCGATCGGCTCTTGCCGAAGGTCTCGGGGATGATCGCCACGTTGGTGAGTCCGAAGACCACGCTGGCGGTCTTCACCAACACGATCAACAACACGAGGGGCCAGAACCCCCCCACCAAGGTGTAGGACCACGTACAGACGCCCATGATGAGCAGACCGGCGGCCATGTACGGCGCCCGGCGCCCCGCCACGCTGTGGGTGCGGTCGCTGGCCCGACCGAGCAGCGGGTACGCCAACCACCCGATCAGGCGGTTGGCGGTGAGGGCGAAGGTGATCGCCAGAGCGCTCGACACCCGGGCCGTGACGAGCAGGGTGAGCAGCACCCCCGACACCGCCAGGTTGGCGCGGGGCCCCACCAGCCCGAGGGTGAGGCCGATGAAGCTGCGCAGGCGCAACCGGTCGATGCCGGTGCCCGATCCCCCCTGGGTGGTCTCGGTCCCGGGCGTGGTGTCCATCACCGGAGAGCCATCGGCAATCCCGGGCCCCGACACGAGCGATCGGTCGCCCGGCCCGTCCACCTGGGGACCATGCATCTCGGTCAGCCTACGGGAGGGCCCCCGGGGACCGGCCTCGGCGAGCCCCCCGGGGCGGACCCCGCCGGAACCCCGGACCTAGGGCCGGCGCTCAGGCAGGACGGCGGCGATCTGGTCTCGAAGCGGGGTGAACTCCGGCATCACGAAGTCCCGCCGCAGCCAGTTGGCACCGTCGACCACCAGGGTGTGGCCGGTCACGAAGGCGGCGTAGGGCGAGCACAGCCAGGTCACGGCCCAGCCCAACTCGTGGAGCCGCCCCAGGCGCCCCGCCGGGGAACGCCGGGCATCGACGTCCTCCCCCGTGGTGCGCAGGGCCTGGAGGTCGGCCCGCATGTCCTCGTGGGGGAACAGCCCCGGCGCCAGCGCGTTCACCCTGATCCCGGAGGGAGCCCACTCCACCGCCAGGGTCTTGGTGAGGTTGCCCACCGCCGCCTTGGCCGCCGAGGTGTGGACCATCCCCGGTCCCCCCGTGAAGGACTGGGTGGCGAGGATGTTGCAGATCGACGCGGGCACCCCGGCCCCGGTGGCGCGGCGGAAGAGCTCCTGGGAACAGAAGAAGGTGCCGTCGAGGACGATCTGGGTCACCGCTCGCCAGCCGTTGGGGCTCAGGTCTTCGGCGGGGACCGGGAAGTTCGCCGCCGCGTTGTTGACGAGGACGGTGACCGGGCCCAGGGCGCCTTCGAGCGCGTCGAACGCCGCCCTCACCTCACCGGCGTCGCGGACGTTGGCGCCGGCATGGGCGGCGCGCCCGCCCACCGCTTCCACCGCGGCGACACCGGCCAGACGGTGCCCCTCGTCGCGCGACAAGATCCCCACGGCCGCACCGAGGCGCGCGAACTCCACGGCGATGGCCTTGCCGAGTCCGGTTCCCCCCCCGGTCACCACGACCGTGGTTCCCTCGAAGGTGCGCGCCGGCAGCATGAGCTGTCCCGGCGCGGGCGGTTCGGGGAGGGGCACGGCGTTACTTGCCCTCGAAGACGACGGGCTGTTTCTTGGCCTTGGCCGCGTACCCCGCCGGCATGTCGTCGGACACGAACTCGATGGCCGAGCTCATGGCACCGAAGCGCATGGCCTCGGTGTAGCCCCGGTAGGTGAAGCCGTCGACGGTGCGCTTGATGCTCTGCACCGCCAGCGGGGCGTTGGCGGCGATCTCCTGCGCGATCCCCATCGCCGTGGGCAGGAGATCGTCGGTCGTGGTCACCTGCTGCACCACGCCGATGCGCTCGGCGGTGCGGGCGTCGAGGCGTCGACCGGTGAAGGCCAACAACTTGGCCCACCCCGCTCCGGCCTCGTGCGCCAGCCTGAGGTCGCCGCCCGCGTCGATGCCCACGCCCACCTGGGCCTCGGGCAGGGCGAAGACGGCGTCCTCGGCGGCCACCCGGATGTCGGACATGAGCACGAGCTCGAACCCGAAGCCCAGGCAGTAGCCCTGCACGGCGGCGACGATCGGTTGGGGGAGCTCGGCGAACACCTTGAAGCGCTCGTGTGCCCACCGGATGCCCTCGTAGTAATTGCGCGCCTTCTCCGCCGGGGACCGGCCCGTGACCCGGTCCTCGGGCATGCCCAGGTCGATCCCGGCACAAAAGGCCCGGCCCTCGCCCCGCAGCACCACGACGCGCACCCGCTCGTCGAACCGGATCTGATCGGCCCGCGCCCCGAGCTGGCGGGTCGACTCCCAGCTCCAGGCGTTGAGCTTGTCGGGTCGGTTGAGGCTGAGCACGGCCACGTGCCCCTCGACCTTCAGGTCGAGATGCCATTCGTCCTCGGCGACGACGGGCGAGGTCCTGAACATGAGCACTCCGATCCAGATGTGGCGGGACCCACAGATGCCACCCGTGCCCCGTCGTGTCCTGAGGCGGGTGAGTATCGCATGGGCGCCGTCGCGGCGGAAGACCGACCCGGGTCGAGGTCGACCGGGCACCGGCGGGTCAGGGCAGGTTGGCGGTACCCCCGTAATTCACCGCGTCACCGAAGGGATAGACGTTGCCGTCGATCCCATACAGCCAGTAGCCACCGCCGTCCGCCGTGGTGGTGATGCCGTTGATGACGCCGGTGAGGGTTTGCGGGGCACCCAGTTGGGGGGCGTCGCCCAGGTTGGCGACGTCACCGAGGGCGTCGACCAACCAATAGCCTTGGCCGTCGGCGGTAGGGGCGATGCCGACGGCGCCACCGGCCGGGCCGGCGGGACCCGGCCATGACCCGTAGTTGCCGGCGTCACCGAAGGCGTCCACCGTTCCGTCCGCCTCGAGCATCCAGTATCCCCGGTGGTCCGGAGTGCCTACTGCGGCCACGACATCGTCGACATGGATTCCCATGGCGGGAAGTGAGCCGGGGGACGGGAGGATCGTGGCGGCTTGCCCGAAAGGGAAGACTCCGCCCTCGGCGTCGACGATCCAGTACGCCTCGACCGGCGAGGCCACCAGCCCCACCACCTCGTTGGTCAAGATGCCTGACCCGGGAAGGGTTCCCGCTATCCCCGCGTCGCCGAAGGCGAGCACGCTGCCGGCATCGTCGACGACCCAGTAGCCGGCCCCGTCGGGGGTGACCGTCATGGCGACAAAGTCACTGCCGGGCAAATTCGGCACCCCGGGGAGACTGAGGTTGGGGGCGTCACCGAAATGCGACACCGTGGCGTCACTCGCGCCGAGCCAGTACCCGTGGCCGTCAGCGGTCGAGCCAAGCCCGATGGTCGCTCGGGCATAGAACGGATCACTGGCTGCCATGCCGAGGACCGGTCTGGTGAGGGCCTTGCCGCCCATCGATCCCAGGAAGGGCGCCCCACCGAAGGTGAAGATCCCCCCGTCCGACGCCACGAGCCAGTAGCCGCCCGTGACCAGGTCGAAGGACATCCCCACCACCGGCTTGGCCAGGGCCCTGCCGCCCATCGATCCCAGGAAGGGCGCGTTGTAGGCGAAGATCCCTCCGTCCGAGGCCACGAGCCAATAGCCGCCGGTGTCCAGGTCTTCGGCCATCCCCACGATGGGCCGGCTCAGGGCAATGTCCCCGGTCGATCCGTAGAACGGCGCGCCGCCGAAGGCGAAGATCCCGCCGTCACTGGCCACCTCCCAGTAGCCACCCGTGTCGGGGTCATAGGCCATGCCGACGATGGGCTTGTCCAGAGGCTTGCCACCCATCGATCCGAGGAAGGGCGCACCGAAGGCGAAGATCCCGCCGTCCGACGCCACCTCCCAGTAGCCACCGGTGTCGGGGTCATAGGCCATGCCGACGATGGGCTTGTCCAGGTGCTTGCCACCCATCGATCCGAGGAAGGGCGCACCGAAGGCGAAGATCCCGCCGTCCGACGCCACCTCCCAGTAGCCACCGGTGTCGGTGTCGGTCGCCATCCCCACGATCGGTTGGATCAGGTGTTTCCCACCCATCGACCCCGAGAACGTCGCATGGCCGAAGGCGAACAGCCCGCCGTCCGACGCCACCTCCCAGTAGCCGGAGTCGATGGTGTCGAAGTGGGGCTTGGCCGTCACGATGTGTGATGTCGCGGTCGGCTGTCCCGGCACGGGCGCAGCGGCGGACGCCGTGCCGACAGTGACTCCGAGCACGCCACCGACCGTCGCGACGACGACGCGCGTCCAAATGCGGTGCCGGGTCCCGATGCCCATGGTGCGACCTCCTGCGAGGGAACGTTCCACCTCGACAAGCAAAGGTGGGCTCCCCGGCCAATCTCCACGTAACCACCGACGTTTGGCGGGGTCAACGATCTCGCCCCGCCGAGCCCGGCGGGGCGCTGCGTGCCGGTCCCCGCAACTTAGATAGGATCCACTATCTAAGTTCGGACCGGAGGGGCAGAGCGGGAAGGAGCCCGGTGCCACGCACCCAAGAAGAGCGAAAGGCCGACACCCGGGCTCGCCTCCTCGACGCCGCCGCCGGCCTGTTCGCGGAGCGGGGCATCGACGCCGTGTCGGTGGACACGGTGGCCGACGCGGCGGGACGGACCTCGGGGGCGGTCTACGCGCACTTCGGCTCGAAGCAGGGCCTGCTCCTGGCGCTGCTCGACGAATGGGCCCACTCGCTCGTCACCGTCATCGCCGCAGAATTCGAATTGGCCGACACCGTCGAGGACAGGCTCCGCGCCGTCGCCGCCAACGTCGTGACGAACCCGAGTGACCAGACCCGCCGGCTCCTGTTGCTCGAACGAGAGTTGTGGCTGCGTGCCACCCGGGACCCCGAGGTGGCACACGCCATGCGGGCCCGCGCGCGCCAGGCGCACGAGTGGTTGACCAAGGGGTTCGCGGCGTGGATCGAGGACGGCCTCGTCGAGCCCGTCGCCCCGCCCGACGTCCTGGCCACCGTGTTCCGTGCCCTCATCAACGGGTTCGAGACCCAACACCGCATCGACCCCGAGAGCCTCGACACCGCAGAAGTGGCGTCGGCGTTGGCCATGGTCACCGGGGCCCGACCCGGCATGGCTCGTGTCACCACCGGCCCCGAGACACCGGCGTTTCGAAGAGATTCTCCAACCCACTAGACATCAACCGAAATAGAAGGAGACCGACGTGCACACCGAGATCTGCGACCGACTCGGCATCGAGTTCCCAATCTTCGCCTTCACCCACTGCCGCGACGTCGTGGCGGCGGTGTCCAACGCCGG
>Ga0187890_10002950_pt1 | contig 11790 bp, 7 predicted proteins | sample June2016WEW_21_1_FD_133005 | JGI IMG/M metagenome (GOLD analysis project Ga0187890, IMG submission 133005) | Peatland microbial communities from SPRUCE experiment site at the Marcell Experimental Forest, Minnesota, USA - June2016WEW_21_10 | ecosystem: Environmental > Terrestrial > Soil >... | reverse complement strand
GTCGAGCGCAAACGCCGGCACGCCGAGATGCTCGACGAGCTTGATCGCCAGCCCGTCATTTCCGCCCCAGACGAGTCGTGGAGCGCCTGGAGGGGCGGTCGGCGTCAGCAGCGTTCGCATAGCGCAGGTCTCTCGATAAGGAGAAGTCGAGGCCCCCCAAAATTACCCGCGCGCCGGATCCCAGATGACTCGCCCTGCGCCTTGCGCGCGTCGGCGAAGCTCGGGCGGGCCGTCAGCGAAGCCATGGGGGAAGGTAGCCGCGCTGGATCATGTCCAGACCTTCCCCGGCTTCGCGGGCGTGGCCCCTGGCTTCAGCGCTGGTGAAGACTTTCTTGGCCCCTTCCCAGTCTCCCTTATGGTACATCGCCCAACCGCGGACGAGCGAAAGACCGGCCGGCTCGGGCCGCCCTTGCTGCTTGCGCTCCTCGAGCATCGCCAGCGTTTGATCGTAATCGCCACCCCTGAGCATCTTCACGATGGCGTCGGCGTTCTTGTCCCAGCCTCCGTCGCCCGAGCCGGCGGCCCATCTCCGCGCGTACGCGGGGCGGGCCGGCGCGTAACTTCCGTGCATCATGCTGTCGAGTTCGCCGATCTTCGGATAGGTCGCACGGTATTTGGCCACCAGATCGGCATAGTCGCGCGCGTGGTTCAACCGCTTGGCCGCGACGACCTGTCCGATCGCCGCCGATTCGTTCGGTTGCCACTCGGCCGACTTTTGAAACCAGGTTTCCGCGCCGGCGAAGTCATTGGCGTTATAGAGCCGCCAGCCGTAGACCTGCGCGCCGTCGGCGGATCGTTCTTCATCGACGGCCTTGGTGAAGGTCGCAAGGTCGTCGGCCGACAATGGCGCGGACTTGGGATCATTCAGGATCGCCGAAAAAACTTCGATCATGAGCTTTCGGTTCAAGTGGTCCAACGGCGCATATTGCACAGCCAGTCGCTGCGCCTCCGGCAGTTTGTCCGCGGCGCGCAGCGTCAGCACGAGGCCCTCGGCGGCCTTGGCGTTCGGGCCTGGCTGCAGCGCCATCCTGAACCAACTTTCCGCCTGGACGTAATCCTTGCGCGCATAATTGTACCAGCCCAGCAGCTGCTGATCGTTTCGGTCATTGGCGCCGCGCGCGTGGGCGGCCAGGGCATCGACCTCGCTCTGGCTCGGCTCCGCCCCGGCCTTGCCGCCGGCCGCGTCGCCGATCTTTTGCCGCATGAGATCGAGGCGGACCGAGTCGAACTCGGATTTGCCGCTCGGAAGACGTTTGCCCAACCGCATCAGGTCTTCGAGCTCTTCCGGCGATTTAAGCAGCTGGCTCGCCTTCTGAACCGTCGCCAGGCGCTCCTCCGGCTTGGCGCAGGAGGTGAGAATATAGCGGTAGGCCTCGACGGCGCGCGGTTCGTCGTCGGTGCGCGCCAGCGCTTCGGCGGTGCGCCAAAGCGCGTCGACGTCGGCGCAAGTCAACAACATCTTGTTGGCCGCGGCGATGTCGATCACCGCGCCCCATTGCTGCGCATCGGAAGCCTGCGCCAGCTTGTCGTTGGCCTCGGCGAGATCGAGCTTGCCGGCGAGGTCGCTCGAGGGCTGCCAGTCGGGATTGTTCCGCTGCATTTCCGCGATGGCGGTCCGCACGCCCTCGTAATCGTGCTTGGCGAACAGCTCCCACAACGGCTTTTCCACTTCGCCGCCCCGGGTCTGGCTGAACAGGTCCTGCGGCGGCTCCCAACCCGGATTCTCGGCGCGCAGCAGACGAATTTCCGCCGCGACGCGCGCGAGGTCGTTCTGGCTGGCGAAATAGCGCAGCGCGCTGATGTCGACTTCGTTGGCGCGGCCCGCCGGCGCGCCGTCGGACGCAGGCGCCGAAGGTTTGGGAAGCGTGAAGGCCCAGGGCCGCGCCGGGCCCGGCGGGGCGGCGGCGCGTCGGGGCTCGACAGACGGAGCGGCGTCGCTCGCGACGGGCGGCGCCTCCGCGGCGCTCATTTGGGCCTGTCCGGCTCCCGCGCTCTGCGCGTCGGGGAACAGCGCCGCAGGCGCCTGCCCGGACGCTTCGCCAGAATTGTCGCTCTGCGAATGAACCGCCGACCCGGCGATGATCACGACGGTCGTGAGAACGACGAGGCGATTCACAGACATTGCGGAAGTCTTTCCTGGATGACTGCGAGCGACAGCAGCCGCAAGGTGTCGGGGTAGTAGAGCGGATCGCGGGACCGCAGAAGATCGCCATCGATCGGCTGGCCGATCGAGACGCACCGCGCCAGCGCAAGCACCAGCCGATAGCCGGCGCCGTCGAGCGCCTGGCCCGCCGAGCCCGTATTGACGTCGATGATGAAAGGGCCGACGCCCTTGCCGCGCCAGAGATTGACAAAACGGCGCAGCGCCGGCCGCGACGCCTCCCCTCCCTTCCACGCGAGGTAGAGCGGAAGGCGAATGGCGTTGTAGCCGAACTGGGCCGGAAACTTCCTGGCTGGCGCAGGCTGGGCGCCGGCGACGGACTGCCAATCCGCAGGCAGGCGCAGCGGGCCGAACCGGCTCTCGGCGAGAATCCGCAGGCCATTGTCCTGAAGCCCCTCCCAATCGTAACCGGGCGCCAGCTCCTTGAGCGCCGAAAAAGCCGGAAACACCCAATAGGACAGATTGATCACCGGTCCGTCAGGCTGGTCGCCGCTCGCAAAGCCCGCCGCGGCGGGCAGCAGGATCGGACCATGGTCGGTGTTTTTGATCGTCTCGGCTCCAATCGCTTCGGCGATGCCTTTTGCGGCCGCGAGGTAGTCGGCTCGGCCGAACCGCCGCGCGCCCTCGGCGAGCGCCCAGGCGACCAGAATGTCGCCGTCCGTCGCATTGTTGGCGTCGGCGACCTGACCTTTCTTCGGATCCCATTCCCAGGACAGCAGGCGATCGCGCCGGACCTGCAAGTGCTGTTGCGTCCAGCTCCATATCGTCTGGAACCGCTCCGGGTCGTCGGCGATGGCCGCCAGCAGCAGCCCATAGCCCTGGCCCTCGCTGTGCGAGGCGCCGCCGTTCGCATTGTCCACGACGCGGCCGTCCGGGGTGACGAACGTCGAGGCGTAGGCGCGCCATTCCGATTTGAACCACGTTCGAGAAACCTCTCTGATGATGTCGCCGGTCGCCGGGTCGGAACCGGGCGCGGCCGCGGCGAGAGGGTTTGGTGGGGTCGCCCAGGCCTGCGTCGCCTCGCCGGCGACGACCGGCGCGACCTGAAGACAGCTCGCCATGAGCATTCCCGCGAACCCGGCCCTGACGATCACCGCGCACCCATTCGTCGGATCATCGCATGCGTCGACGCGCCCAGGATCGACATCAGCAGGATCAGGGCGGCGAGGCTGAGCAGAATGTTGTCGGATACGACGCCGCCGAGGATCGGGCGAATATCCGACAACGCCAGGCCGCCCGGCGCCACATAGGCGACGCGCGAGGGCTGCACCGACCGCAACTGATGGGTCTCAAGATCGAGGCTGACGGCCTCGCCGGCGAGGGCGCTCCACTGGCCGTTGGCGACCAGCCGTTCGACGCCGGAGGCGCATCCGTCGGAGGTTTGCGCCGTAATCACCAGCCATTGCGACGCGTCGCTGACGATCTGTGGAATTTCGACGCCGCCGATGGTCTGCGGGGCGCCCGCCGGGCTGACCGCGCCGATCAGCAGCGAATTCGCGGAGAAAGGAAGCGCGCCCGCGTCACGGTCGTCGATCGAGAAGAAGAACCCGCGGCTCCGCAGCATGGCGAGGCCGGCCTCCGCGACGCGGTTCATGTCGTTGAACGGCGTTGCGCTCGACGCTGGCGTTTGCTCCACGCCCCGCCGCGCGTCGGCGTCGACGACAGCGCCGGCCTGCCCGGAGACATCGGCGGCCTCGTCGGGCGCGGCGGACGGCGCGATCAATTTGCGCAAGGGAGCGGCCAGCTTCTCGGGAAGCTGATCGATAGGCGCTATCACGACGCCCGGCGCGTCGCCGAGTCCAGGCGGCTCCAGATGAACGAGCGGCGCCGCCGTCCTGCCGTCCACCGAGGTCATGTTGGCGAGAACCGTCAGCGCGGTCCCGATCGAGGCTCGTTCGAGGTCGGGCAGATAAAGGTTCAGTCGTCCGCCTTTTTCCGGCCCAGCGCCGCCGGCCAGCGCCGAGGGCAGCTGCGGGACGGCGCCGAGACGCGCAAATTGCGGAAACTCGAGCTCCGACGTCCCGGCGATGGTCAGGCGCGTGTCGCGATGCGCAGCGACGAGGTCGCACTGCCGATCCAATGGCGAGGAGGTCATCGCTTCGATGGCGAGTTCGTTGTGGCCGGGCCGGAAAGAACGCAGCGGCAGTTCGACGAGTTTGTGCGCGAATTGCTCGGGCTTTCCCGGGACGAGCGGCATCGACGAGACGATCGTCCCGTTGACCCAAAAAATGAGTTCGCTGTTCTGATCGAGCAGGCCCGAATCGCCGCCGTCGATCAGCAGGCGAACTCTGTCGTGACTGGCGGGAAAGAAATCGGAAGGAAGCTTGAGGTCGACGCTCGACATGTAGTGCCGGCCGGCGAAATTGTCGGTCTCGAAACCCAGTTCGGCGAAGCTCTTTCGCGCGCCGGCGTCGATGGCGACGCCCTCGGCGAGCGACTGCGCGACGGTTTGCTTGGGCGCGATCCTGTCCAGCTCGGAGATCCGCTCGTCGAGCTCCGCGTCGGTGGCGCCGGAAAGAACGACGTCGAAGCCGGAGCCTCGCCCTAATTCAGGCCCAACATCGACGATGGGGCGCGCCAGTCCCGCACGGCGGACGAGGACATTGATGAAACGCCCGGCGAGGCCGATCGATTCCGGGTCGGCGTCGTCGGCCATCCGCAAATGAATGCGGGTCGTGCCGTCCTCGGCCAGCGGCTCGGCGGCGAGTTCATCGAGCGAACGGACCGAATAGGGGAGCCCGCCTTCGAGCGCGATGCCGGTCTTCGCCGGGTCCAGCAGAGCCCAAAGCTCGTAAGTGGCCTTGACAGAGCAATCGACCCGATGCGTCAGCGCGACGTTCATATGCACCTTGTTGACGCCAGGCGTCAGCACGCCGGCGGGGATTTTGACCCTGACGACCGTGATTCCCTCGGGCGATCGAACCGGCAGCGTGGACAGCGGATGCCCGTTGACGCTCAGTTTGAGCGAGGACCGGTCGGGCAGGACGACGACCGCGTTGAGCATCGCCAACTGGAAGCTGGCGGCGCGCGCCGCTTCGGCCGGGCTCAGATAGACCGGCCAATCGCGGCTGGCGTTCTCGCCGCGAAAGATGAGTTCATCGCGACTCGCGGGCAAGCGCTTCAGCAAAGGCGCTTCGGCCGGAGCGACAGCGGCCTCGCGCAATTGCGCCGCAACCGCGCCGGACGGCGCCAGGACCTGGGCTATCGCCAGCGCCAGCGCCGAAGCGCCGACGGCGCCAAACCACGAGACAAACCGACCGCGGACACGCATACGCCTACTCCAAACAGCGGGCCTTCGGACGACCTAGCCTTCGGTGACCGAGCTTCTACGCGTGGAGCCGACGAATTGGGGCGCCGGCGCCCGACCACGCTTGAACAGGAAGTAGTAGAGGCCGCGCGACGTCTGATTCAGGCTCCAAAAGACGAATTGCAACGAGCCGGCGAGGACGCCCATTCGCGCGTAGTTCTCGCTGCGCGCCTCGTAGATCGGCAGGATGTCGGCGAAGATCACCTTGGCGACGATCCTGAACCGGTCGCCGTTCAGCCCATAGAACTTCAGGCCGACGCCGCGCGCTTCGTTCTTGAGGCGCCGCCCCGCGTTGACGACCGGGGTCTCCAGGACCGGCGCGGACGGATCGCCGGTTTCAATGCGCAGAACGCCCGTCCCGCGCGGCGGCAGGTAGGTCGGGCCGAGCATCCTTACGCGCAAGCCGCCAAACGACATGTCTTCGATAGCGACCGGCAGCGTCTCGGAACCGATCACCAAGCTGGCGGCCGCATTGCCGGCGACGCGAGGCACGCTGCGCCGCTCGCGCAGCTCCGAGACGGCTCCAAGCCCGATGCCCGTGAGGCACAGGTTGAACACCGTCCAGACGCCGACCACCGCGATCAGATCGCGTGACGCGGGCTCGTTGGCGAAGCGCAGGCCGAGCGTCGCCAAGCTGAGCGCGACAATGCAAAACAGCACGAAATAGGGCCAGGCAAGGCTCGACAATTGATCGTCGTCGAGCGTCTGGCCCTTGGCGGTGACGTTGAATTTCGGTCGGCGCGGGTCGACGAACACGCCGAGCACGGCGCGAAACAACATCACGGACTGGATGTATTCGTAGAGGTCCGAGGTCCAGGGCCAGCGCACCTTCCCGAAGACGTAACTCTGGATCATCAGTCCAGAGATCATATAGGTCAACGTGTACGCCAAAAACTCCTGGCTGTTGGCGATGTATATTTTCATATCGAAGAAAATGTACAACAACGGCGCAAAAATGAACACCATTCTCGACAACGGAAACAGCCAGAACAAGCTGCTCGAGAGATAGCTGAGCCGCTGGGCCGGCGCCAGACCCGGCAGAAACAGCGGGTTCTTGAGCAGCAGAATCTGGACCATGCCGCGGCACCAGCGCGACCGTTGGCCGATAAAGGATTCGAAGGTCTCCGGCTGCAGACCGGCGATCATCGGCCTTTCGACGTAGAGGCTGTTCCAGCCGCGCGAGTGCAGCTCAAGCGCGGTCTCGGCGTCCTCCGTGACGGAAGACCCGTGGAATCCGCCGACCTCGTCGAGCGCCTGCCGTCGCAAGAGCGCCGCCGAGCCGCAGAAAAACGCGGCGTTCCATTTGTCGAGGCCTTTCTGAACCAGGCCGTAGAACATTTCGTTCTCGGCGGGCATGCGCGCCGCGCCGATGTTCTTTTCGATCGGGTCTGGGTTCAGGAAGAAATGCGGCGTCTGCACCAGAAACAACTTCTCGTCCTTGGTGAAGAAGCCGACCGTCTCGAGCAGAAAGTCGCGGGCGGGCGCGTGGTCGGCGTCGAACACCGCGACGAGATCGCCCTCGCTGTTGACCAGACCATTGTTGAGATTGCCCGCTTTGGCATGGCGGTTCTCGTCGCGCGTCAGGTAGTGGGCGCCGAGCTCGGCGCACAGCGCCTGGAAGCTCTGACGGCGGTTGAGCGCGCGCGCCGCCGTCGCCGCATCGTCGGAATGGATTTTTTCTTCGGTGCCGCCGTCGTCCAGCAAGAAGACGTTCAGCTTCCCCTCAGGATAGATCATGCGCTTGGCCGCCGCGACGGTCGGCGCGACAATTTCGATGCTTTCGTTGTAGGTCGGGATGAACACGTCGACGGTCGGCGCTTCGTCATCGGAAACGCGCGGCGCCTTCGGTCGCGTGATCGGGTCGGCGACCGTAAAGAGGCTGAGAAAAAGCATCGAGACGCAATAGCACTCGGCGGCGACCAGAACGAGACCGGCGGCGAAATCGAGCGGCGAGTCGACCGGCGGCAAAGTGTAGGCCAATCGCCACAATAAGTAACGGAGGATGACAAACGTCCCAAGACCAAGGAACACCGGACGCAACAGGCCCTTAATATTTACAAGCTTTATCACCAGCATTGCCGCCAGGGCGCCGGTAGCCAAGACTAATTGCGCTTCAACGCCGAGCGGCAGACTTGCCACTAAGATGGTTACGCCCGCTGCCGCCACCCACAGCAACAGCATCAACAATCCGACCATGATGTCCCCACTTGGCTGTTCGCTATCAAGCGACCGCAATTCGCAGACGCCAATTCATAGCCGCCTTTGTGGACGCACAATCTTGGCCTCAGTTACGTCACGTCTTTATGGAATGGCAAGCGGGTCGCGATGTCAAGCTAAAATTTGCTTAAAAGTTGATCAGTAACTGTTCAATTGTTGTAAGACTGTCACAAATTTGTGCGCATGGCCAAATTGTAGGCAATCATTGTCATGGTTCGTTCATATAGTCGCTAATTCAGCTTAACGTTAACGTCTTCGTGATCGTATTCGCGCTCTCTATTTATATCGTCGACTAAAGTGTTGCTCCCGGTTGCGCGCGTGACTCAAGCGACGACTACGGATTTTCGAAAAGCACCTTCGCGCCGATAATCCTCAAAAATAGCCTGCATCGCGTCGCTTCGAAGTATTGTATCGTTCGTCGTCAAGCTTTTTTTTGACCTAACTGCGTCGCTCGACGCTTCCCGGCCGCTCGTCGCTTCGTGACGAGCGGCGTCAGGCCGCAGCCTCTCCGCCCGGCTATGCGGCCGCATCGCCCGTCCAACTAACGCCACATCGGCTCCCTAAAGCGGCGCGCGAAGAATAGGCGGCGAAGGAATCCTCATGTCGATTGCGCGGTCGGTCGTTTTGGCGGCGTTGATGTCCTCCGGCTCTTGCGGGTTCGCGTCGGCGCAGGACGCGCCCGTCGATCTGCACGCCCCGGCGCCGAAGGCCAAGCCTGGCAAGGACGCCAAAGACGCCAAGCCCGCGCCGCGACAGGCGATCAGCGCCGCCGAAGCGGTGCGCCGCGCCAACGCCTATTTCGCCGGCGCGCAATTGATGACCGCCGACTTCGTGCAGATCGGACCAGACGGTCATCGCGCCGAAGGCAAGCTCTATGTCGAACGTCCCGGCCGCATGCGCTTCCAGTTCGCCCCGCCCGACCGGCTGGAGATCGTCGCCGACGGGCGCAGCGTCGCGGTGCGCGACCAGAAACTCGACACGCAGGACCTTTACCTGATCGGCCAGACGCCGCTGAAATTTCTGCTGAACGAATCCGTCGATCTGGCGAGGGACACCCAGGTGCAGGGCGTCGAGGTGAATGAAAACGCCGTGACGATCACCATCGATGACAAGGCGACGCTCGGCGGCTCGGCGCGAATCGAGCTGCTGTTCGATCCCGCGACCTTCGCCCTCAAGCAATGGACGGTCGACGACGCGCAGGGCTACCAAACCGTCGTGACGCTGTTCGACGTCGACCTGGCGACGCGGCCCGACGAAAGCCTGTTCAAGATCGACGAGCAGCGGATGATCGGGGCCAAGCATTAGCGATCGCGCCGGGAGGATGCGCCTCGTTTCGCCTGCGGAATGTCGAGCGCCCTGAAAGCGCCCAGGGCGCCTTGCGTTGTGGGCAAATCCGCCGGCGGGCTTGCAACGCGCCTCGGGGCGGTCATTGTCCTTCCTCCCACAATCGCCGCGGGCCGCGATGCGCTTCACCCTCTCGACATGGAACATCAATTCGGTGCGGCTGCGCATCGGGCTCGTCGCGCGCTATCTGCGCGAACAGCAGCCCGACGTTCTCTGCCTGCAGGAGACCAAATGCCGCGACGCCGAGTTTCCCTCGTCGGAATTCCACAAGCTCGGCTATGAGCACATCGCGATCAACGGCCAGAAGGGCTATCACGGCGTCGCCATCGTCTCGCGCCTGCCGATTCTGGCGAGCCGGAAGCGCGAATTCTGCGGCAAGGGCGATTCGCGCCACATACACGTGACGCTGGGCGGCGCGGCCTCGGGCGTCGAGGTTCATAATTTTTACGTGCCGGCGGGCGGCGACGAGCCGGACCCGGAGGTCAACGACAAATTCGCCCACAAGCTCGCTTTTCTCGATGAAATGGCGGCGTGGACGCGGGCGGAGAAAATCGCCGACGGAAGAGCCATCCTGGTCGGCGACCTCAACATCGCGCCGCTCGAGCACGACGTTTGGAGCCACAGAGCGCTGCTGTCCGTCGTCAGCCATACGCCGATCGAGGTCGAAAAGCTCGGGCTGGCGCAGGCGGCGGGCGAATGGGTCGACGCCCTGCGAAAATTCGCGCCCGATTCGCAAAAGCTCTACACTTGGTGGAGCTATCGCTCGCCCGACTGGGCCGCGGCGGACAAGGGCCGCCGGCTCGACCATATCTGGGTCAGCCCGAAACTCGAGACGAACCTGCGCGCGATGCACGTCTTGCGCGACGCGCGCGGCTGGGAGCGCACCTCCGATCACGCCCCGGTCAAGGTCGAACTGGCGCTGTAGCGCGGCGTGGGGGCCTTAGCGCTCTAGTTCGGGCCCATCGATCAGGGGGTCGGGATTGCACCGGGCGGCAAGCCGGGCCCGATCGACAATCGCGATCACGTCGCCCTGCAACACGACGCCGCTCCGCTGCAGAGCCGCCAGGGCGCGCGAGAAGCTTTCCCGCGTGATGCCGAGTTCCGAGGCGATCAGCTTCTTTTCGTAAGGCAGAACCGCGCGATCCGGCGTGCCTTGCCGCGCGGACAGGACGAGGATGTAGCAGCCGACGCGCTCCACCGCGGATCGCAGTTTCAGGTTCTTGACCTGCCGGACCATCCGGCGGAACTGTCCCGCCAGACTGTCGATCACCTGTCGCGCCAGATCGGGGTCGCTGGCGACCGCGGCGCGGAACGCCGCGGCGTGGATCAGCAGGATGCGCGACGGCTCAGGCGCGACGGCGCGCATCAGGTAGGGCGAATCGGTCACGACGGCGGCGGGGATGATCATGTCCGGGGCGCGGACGACTTCGATCAGCACCTCGCGCCGCGCAGCCGACCGTCCGAACAATTGAACGGATCCGGAAACGACGACGTGTTGGAAATTTGGCGCGTCGCCCTGCTCGAACAATACGGCGCCGGCGGCCGCCGCATGCGCGACGGCGCTGCTCAGCAGATTGTCGCGGGTCGCCGCCGGCACGCCTCTGAACAACGGCAGATCTGCGAAAGATGATCCTGGAACGGCGCCTTCGCCCAATCGCTGCTCCTCTCGCTGCCCGAAGCCGCCTCGCGGCCAATCAATATGTGATATTCATCACGTGGTAGATTGATTCACATCAATTTCGGCGAGCCGTGACTCTGGTCATGTCGCCAATACAGGCTCACCGGCGCTCTGCGCCAGGGTCCCCCGAAAGGATTCGAACATGGCCCTCCGTTTTGCAAAATTCGCGCTGCCGCGCGCCGCCAAATCCATCTTGATCGCGCTCGGTATAGTGCTGGTCTCCGGCGGCCTGTGGCAGAGCCGGCTGTTCGACGGATTCGCCATTTGCGCGCCCTCGGCGACGAGCGCGGGCTCCGCGTCGGCGGCCGACGCGCCGGCCGCGGCGCAGGCGCCGATGAAAGAGGGCGCGATGTCGAGCGACATGCATGCGCCGACAGTATTCACGTTGCGCACCGGCGTCGCCGAGGGCCGGATGGTCTATTTCGGCGTCGGCGGCGACATCAACGGCGCCGTCAATCCGCTACTCGTCGTGCATGAGGGCGAGACCGTGCAGATCAACCTGATCAATGGCGAAGGCGCCGAGCACGATATCGTCGTGGACCAATATGGGGCGCGCTCCAGCCGCGTCGTCGGCAAGGGCGCCAGCAGCGCGGTGACGTTCACCGCGTCGAAGACCGGCGAATTCGCCTATTATTGCTCGGCGCCGGGCCACCGCGAAGCCGGCATGCAGGGGCGCATCCAGGTCGCGCCCGGCGCGCGCGCCGCCGCCGTCGCGACCGCCGCCGACGTCTCGCGCGATCCGACCGATCTGCCCCCGCCGATCGGCGCCCGGGCGCCGCAGGTCGTGCGCGTCGACCTACGCACGGTCGAGATTCAAGGGCAATTGGCCGACAAGACCACCTACAATTATTGGACTTTCAACGGCAAGGTGCCGGGGCCGATGCTGCGCGTGCGCGTCGGCGACACGGTCGAGGTGCACCTCAAGAATGACGAAAACAGCGTCATGACGCATTCGGTCGATTTTCACGCCGCGATCGGCCCCGGCGGCGGCGCGGAATTCACGCAGACCGATCCCGGCGCGGAAAAAATCATGACCTTCAAAGCGCTGGAGCCGGGTCTTTTCGTCTATCACTGCGCGACGCC
>Ga0187890_10002949_pt1 | contig 11792 bp, 7 predicted proteins | sample June2016WEW_21_1_FD_133005 | JGI IMG/M metagenome (GOLD analysis project Ga0187890, IMG submission 133005) | Peatland microbial communities from SPRUCE experiment site at the Marcell Experimental Forest, Minnesota, USA - June2016WEW_21_10 | ecosystem: Environmental > Terrestrial > Soil >... | reverse complement strand
TTGGTCGCATCAACGTGTCTCGAAAGGGCACGGCTTTAGCCGTGCCGCAAAAAGAAGCAACAGAATTGCGGGCTTTAGCCCCTGAGGGGTCTTTCGGTGGCCTCAGTTGGGTTTATGTAACCAGTTCCAATGCCAGTTAGAATGAGCCGCAAGAGTTGGTGGGGGGGTATGGAGCGGATTTATTGCTTTTGTCTTGGTGGAGCTGAGCGGGATCGAACCGCTGGCCTCCTCGTTGCGAACGAGGCGCTCTCCCAGCTGAGCTACAGCCCCACGACTTCCTTATCTTACCAGCGAGCGGCAAATCCCGAAAGGGTCATTTAGCCACATCCCTCCCAGCCGCGCCTTTCTTCTGGCGCGGCAGGCCGAAGGCCGAAGGCGGATGGCGGATGGCCTCGCCGCGCCAGATGCGGGGATACCACGAACCCCTATGGCGCGCAAGCGCCGTCTGCCCCACCGCAGGTGGCGCTGACGGTTACAGCTGATTCATATTCGCCAGGAACTCGGCGTTGTTGCGCACCTTTTCCAGACGGCTGATCAGCAACTCCATCGCCTCGACCGGTGACAGCGGGTTGAGCACCTTGCGCAGAATCCAGATACGTTGCAAGTCTTCCTTCGGAATGAGCAACTCTTCTTTTCTGGTACCGGAGCGCTGGATGTCGATTGCCGGGAAGACACGCTTGTCCACCAGTTTGCGATCCAGAATGATTTCCATGTTGCCGGTGCCTTTGAACTCTTCGAAAATCACTTCGTCCATGCGCGAACCGGTATCGATCAGCGCGGTTGAAATGATCGTCAACGAGCCGCCCTCTTCGATGTTTCTCGCGGCGCCGAAGAAGCGCTTGGGCCGCTGCAGCGCGTTCGAGTCCACGCCGCCTGAGAGCACTTTGCCTGAGGGCGGCACGATCGTATTGTAGGCGCGCGCCAGGCGCGTAATCGAATCGAGCAGAATCACCACGTCGCGCTTGTGTTCTACAAGCCGCTTGGCCTTCTCGATCACCATTTCGGCCACCTGCACGTGGCGCGCCGCCGGTTCGTCAAAAGTGGAGCTTATCACTTCACCTTTTACCGACCGCTGCATGTCGGTGACTTCCTCCGGCCGCTCGTCGATCAGCAGCACGATGAGCACAACGTCTGGGTGATTGGTTGAAATCGAATTTGCCAGCGCTTGCAGCAGCATGGTCTTGCCGGTGCGCGGCGGGGCGACGATCAGCCCGCGCTGGCCCCGGCCGACGGGCGTCAGCAGGTCCATCACCCGGCCACTGACAGCCTCGCGCACCGTTTCCAGCTTGATGCGGTCCTGAGGATAAAGAGGCGTCAGATTGTCAAAGAGAATCTTGTTACGCGTCTCCTCGGGCGACTCGAAGTTGATGACCTCGATCTTCACCAGGGCAAAGTATTTTTCGCCTTCGTGCGGCGGCCGGACGTTGCCCGAGATCGAGTCGCCGGTCTTGAGATCAAATTTGCGTATCTGCGATGGAGAGACATAGATGTCGTCAGGGCCCGGAAGATAGTTATAGTCAGGCGAGCGCAGGAAGCCATAGCCGTCGGGCAATATCTCCAATACGCCCTCGGCAAAGATGTGGCCTTCTTTTTCGCTTTGTGCCTGGAGAATCTTGAAAATCAGATCCTGCTTGCGGAGGCCGCTGGTGCCTGGGATCTCCAGGGTGCGCGCGATGCGGCTCAGTTCAGTGATGTTCTTTTCTTTTAGTTCAGCGATGGTCATATTCACCTGCAAATTAAGGATGGGAGTTGAGAAGGTAAAGAGGGGGAAGGGCTATTGGAAAGAGCGGGGTGGGAGTTCAAAGCCTGCGGGCCGGTATGCACCGCGGTAAGAGCTTCTCCTAAAGATCAAATCGAGCGAGGTTGAAGACCGGGAAGCGGAACAGCCTGAAAATGAAGCCCTCTGAAAGCGTTGCCTGATTCGACTATATGCTTCGTGCACGATCAGGCGGCGCGGCGGGTTTCGATCGGCTGCTCCACTGAGGTCACGCCAAGAGTTAAAGACGCGGGGTCTGTGGTTTGAAAGCGACCCAGGACTTCATTTGTTGTGTCCTGCAGTCGTGTGTTCGGCTTGTGCAGCTTACGGGTTGCCTTGCTTGCAAGCTGACACAGTTGATAGCGATTGGAGACATGAGAAAGTGCTCCAAAAACAAGATCGGAACGCATCACGAGTTCCTCCTTCAAATAATCTCTGCCCGGCCGGAACTCAATTGGCGCCGGCGGCGCAGCAGGGAAGTCAAGGCACACTCGACCAACCCAGAAAGTACCACTCCCGACTTTTAGACGCGCGAAGTAAGCGTTGAGTTCAGAATCCTGACGCACTTTCGCACATTGTGAAACAGGCCTCATGCCGTATCGGGGATACAGATTTCCGCCTTGGGGACCATCCGCCTTATGTTCCGTTCCGGCAATTTTCGAATCACCGGTTCATCAAAGGATGAGCCTTCGCTCAAATCTGATGCGGGAAGCGACAGATGAGCACAAAATCGCACTCTGCAATCTGCCCTTTGTGGATGGCTTTTATGAATGTATAACGACTTGACAGCTTGGTCAATAAGTATTTTCGACGCACGTACGGTCCATTTGCGGGGTCTCCCGCGTCATCGATCTATCAATAAATCTCACTCAATCAATGATTTACATGAAATCCAACCACGGAATCTTGCCGCCTTTTTCCACAAAGCATTGCTCTTCAACAAACTCTGACTTTGGCCGGCGAACCAGCTTGGTTACTTTCCTGGGCGTGCAACTCGTCGCTCTATGCCCAGTAACTGCGGTCGAGCGTCCTGTACTGGATGGCCTCGGCCAGGTGGGTCACGGCCAAGTGCTCGGCACCCTCCAGATCCGCAATCGTCCGCGCTACCTTGAGAATGCGATCGTGGGCGCGAGCCGTCAGCCCTTGCTGCTGCATCGCCCGCTCCAGCAGGTGCTCGGCGTCCGCGCCCAACTCGCAGTGTGTGCGGATCTGGCGGGTCGTCATCTGCGCGTTGGCGTAGATTTTCTCTCCGTGTTTCTTGAAGCGAGCACGCTGATGTTCACGGGCAGACAAGACGCGCTCGCGAATCTCGGCCGAGCCCTCCGCCGCCGCCCCACCGCGCAGCTCCTTATACTTCACCGCCGGCACCTCGATGTGAATGTCGATTCGGTCCAGCAGCGGGCCTGAAATCTTCGAAATATAGCGCTGAATCATCGGCGGGGTGCACTGGCACTCGCGCGATTTGTCGTTGAAGTAGCCGCAAGGGCAGGGATTCATCGCCGCAGCCAGCATGAAGCGCGCCGGAAAGCTGAGCGACATCGAGGCCCGCGCGATGGTCACCGTATGGTCTTCGAGCGGCTGGCGCATCACCTCGAGTACATTGCGCGGAAACTCCGGCAGCTCGTCCAGAAACAGCAGTCCATTATGCGCCAGCGAAACCTCGCCAGGCCGCGGCACGACACCTCCGCCAATCAGCCCGGCATCGGAGATCGTATGGTGCGGCGACCTGAATGGCCGTTGCGTCACCAGGCCCGCGGCGGCGTCCAGCACCCCGGCCACCGAGTGGATCTTGGTCGTCTCCAGAGCCTCTTCAAAGGTCAGCGGTGCCAGGATCGAGGGCAGCCGCTTTGCCAGCATCGTCTTACCCGAGCCCGGCGGCCCGATCATCAGAATGTTATGGCTGCCCGCCGCGGCCACTTCGAGAGCCCGCTTGGCCGTTTGCTGCCCGCGCACGTCCTTGAAGTCCACGGCAAAGTGCTGCAATTCGCCGAGTAGCGTCTCCGTTGAAACTCGAAAAGGCTCGCGCTGAATCACGCCGACGACCATCGTGTTGAGCAGTTCCAGCACGTCCAGCAGCGACGACGCAGGATAGACGTTCACTCCCTCGACCACCGCGGCCTCGGCTGCATTCGCCGCGGGCAAGATCAGGTTGGGAATGTTTTTTTCCCGCGCCAGAATCGCCACCGGCAACATCCCCGGCACGGCGCGCATCGAGCCGTCGAGTCCCAATTCTCCCACTAGCAAAAATTGGCTCAAGTCGTTCGTGTGCAGCGCACCATATGCGCCCAGAATGCCGACTGCAATCGGAAGATCGAAGCCCGAGCCTTCTTTTTTTAAGTCGGCCGGCGCGAGATTGATGGTGATGTGCGTGGGCGGAATCAGGTAGCCGGAGTTCTTGATCGCGGCCCGCACCCGGTCGCGGCTCTCGCGCACCGCGGCGTCCGGCAAGCCCACGGTGTGAAAGACGTCTTTCTCCGCCACCACGCCGCTATAGTCCACCTCAACGTCGATGAGGTGTGCGTCGATCCCGTAGACAGCCGCGCTATGAGCCTTAAATAGCATCGAGGGAGATTAGCAGCGAGTGTAGCAGATGGCACAGAGAAGAGGACAGCATGAGCGCCAGCAGCGCGTGGTGCAGTGTCCCGTTAGCCTGTCGTACATCCAGAGTGAGCATAACTGATCGAGTTAAAGATCCCATCCTCTTTCAGCTCTGGGCGCCGCATGTTGATCAAATAATCACCTGCAAGATTTTGAAAATATAGGAGGGGGGGTGGGTACCCCTTGTAGTTGGACGGTCAACGGCGGCTCGTGCGGGCCGCCGTTTCTCGACCTTTTTTATTGTGCGCCGGCGGCAAGAAATTATCGGCAATGCGCGCCGGGAAAAGGTTGTGGTCTTCATGGTCTGAGAATCTAATGCACGGAAGACCCGCTCATCGCGATAGGGCCGCGATACGCGGGAATAGCTTCGCAGGTTCCATGTCGGTTTTCTGCAAAGGTGAGCGGGCCACCTGCCTCAGCCCGCGTCAGTGATTTGCTCCACCGGTCGAAGGAACTCTATTTGCGGCGGTCTGCGACTGACCGTCTGTAGTCGACTGACCGTTAGTAGTCGGTTTAAGAAAAGCTGAAAGCGAAGCGTTGGTGACCCAGTCGAAATTAGAATCGGTCCCGACCAACTTATTAGCGGTGGCGAATTTGATGAAATCTTGGTCGGCCGTAGCTGACGTAAAATGAAGGATATTCTCAGCGTCCTTCTTGGCGATCAGGGCAGGAAACATTGACAAATCTGCGAGGTTGTCATAGTTGATGTTACTTGAACTTGGCAGCGTAATTGTGCCGACGAGGTTGTCACTGACAAAGTGAACATCGCTATTGTTATCGTCTGATGTTACGGGCTTGCTCCACTGCGAAAGCGACCGTCCATTTACTTTGATGCTTCCGATCTCTTTGTTGGTTTTGAGGAGAATAATCCCTGTTTGTATGCCAAGGATTGAGGCATCTCCCGACGCGGACGACGTGGACGAAGAGGACGACGTGGAGCTCTTATTTTGCCGGAAGTACCATCCGAAGTTGCATTGGTCAATTAGATTGGAGTACTCGTAGGCGACTGGCTGAGGAGGAAAGATATCCTGGAAAAGCACGTTGAGCGCCTTCGTGGCCGCGGCCACAACACCTGAAGCTGGATAGAAGCTTGAGAGCGCGCCTGCTACATCATTCGCTGTCGACGACACGTTTGAAATCGTTTGGTTCTTCAGGGCAGTAACTGTCTGCTGGGGCAGAAGGCCCAGTACCTGAACACTACCGTCTTTGCAGGCGTTGGGAAGTGGGCTTCCGTCTTGCTTATAAAAGGTCAGTGTGAAGGACGCATCCAGCCAAATCGGGTTCAGATCGGTTTCCTGTTTCTCGACTCTCTTCACGTCCTTTGGGCCGCTCGGTGGATTTACCACCGGCACGGCAGAGATGTAGACAATGATTGAAGGAAAATTGTAGTTCTGATTGGCGTCGATCGCCTGCTGCAGTGCCGTCTGGGATTGGACCGCGTTTGTGAGTGAGGGAGTCTCAACGTATCCCATAGGGCCCGCGACCGCATTCGCGCTGACGGGCCCGTAATTGGCGCCCGGAACCGCCGGAACAGCCGGAGGAACTCCTTGCGCGCATGCAAAGTGTCCACAAGCAATAAAGGCGGCGACAAAGAGTGTGGGGGCAAGATGTGCAACTTGCTTAGAGCTGGCTTGTTTCCTGAACATACTAATCACCTCCGAATTTCAACCTTTGATTGAGCAAGGAGCAAACCCGAGTCTAGACACTGGTCTGCTGGTTGAGCCTCTAATTGCGGCTTTTCGCCTAATCCTCAAGCGAAAATGGCTTGCACCGTATCGCAACAGAGGAGCTGTATGGCGCAAAGCCTCTCTGCTGCACCCAGTCGCAAAACGATTGGATACAGTTTCAATGCAAAGCGTTCGTAGGGTTGACCGCAGACTGCGGGCACGAAAGCATCGACTGGATTGTTGAAAGGGGACTTGCCGGCTTCGTCGTTCTTTCGAAGCTGCTGGTGCAATAATTCCCATAGCCGATTCAAAAAGTCAAGAGATTTTTACCGAAAACGAGCAAATAGTCGCCCAGAACCTTGCTTTTGTGCAAAGTGTCCATGCCCGTCGGGTGCCAAAACAAGCCTGGCGCGAAACGGAACCATAAAAAGGTGGGCAGACGGGCGAAAAAGAGCGGGGCCGCGCCGGTTTTGGCTGACCCTAGCGCCCATCTTCTTGGCCGCTTGCGCGCTCTTCTTCGCGGCAAGCTCTGCTCTGACCTTCTGGGCGATTGCGCCGGAGTCCACATTCTAATGCTGCAGGCTTCTTTACGCCTGGGTCGATCATTCTGAGAGAATTGGTACTGACGCCGCAGGGTCCCGAATTGGTGTTACGCCCGGTTTTTCGTCTACTCGGAAATTGCGCCTTAACTTAACGGCGAAAATCGATCATTACGATGCTTTCCAAGGCATCATCTCACTTCACAGCTTTTTAAGCTTGGCCTCCAGATCCGGAATATAGCTAACCTGCGCCTCCGGCTCCAGCCGCCGTGCTGAAGTGATCGCCGCCAGCCATGCCCCGCGCGCTTCATCCTTCTGTCCCATCTTTGCTGCAATATCGCCCAGCGCAGTCTGGCTGGTGATCTCGCCGGGCATCAGTGCGACAGCTTCGCGCGCCAGCGCCAGAGCCTCGGGCAGCTTTCCCTGCACCAACAGCTCATTGGCCCGCAGAGCGCGGCTCAGCGCGGCGGCCTGGTTCACCTGAAAGCTGCCGTGATAGACCAGCACACCATAGTCGATCGTCTCCACCGGCTTGAGCGGCTGAAAAATGCGGTAAGGATTCATGCGGCCACTGGGCCACTCGCATCCGCTCAGGTCGCCGGCGCTAATTAGCACGCTGCCGTTGATGACCTGCGGAATAATATCCACCCCGCCCAGCCATAAAGTGTCGAGAGTAGGCAACGCGTGGCAGCGGATGCCATAGACGGCAGGGTCAACCTCTGGCCGCGCAAAGTAAGCGAACCAGCACTCCTCGCCGGGATGACGGTCCTGCCATTGCTTCACTTGTATAAGCTGCTGCGCCCAATCGACGTTGGCGTCGCTCAGCAGGTTGTGCACGTTCTTTGACCCGCCCCAAGCTTCATTGGCGTAGGCGATGTAGTTAGGAAAAACCGTAAGCGCGGAGACAATATGCGCCAACACAAGTCCCGCACCAAAATAGGCCCAGCGCTTGCTTCCCGCTGCCAGAGCCGTGATGCCGCCGGCGGCGAAGATGAACAGAAATGTATAAACCGGCAGGATGTGCCGCGCCCCAATATCGATTCCAGCCTGGATGGCGACCGCAAAATAGAAGGCCGACGGAATCAGAATGAAGGCTACTTCGCGCCCCTTGCGCAGTCGGCCGTTAAAGATCGCAAAAAACGCCGCCGCCACCAGCGCCAGCAGGCCGAGCGTTGTCTTGATTAAAATGACCGCCGGAAAGTACCACCACTGCCCGTGCGCGTAGACCTTTCCGAGCGCAAAGGTCGGATAGAACTCAGCCATGCGCTTCACATCCACGAGGCCCATCAGATACGACTCGGGCAGTAGCCGCAAATGCGCAATCGCCATGACCGCCGTCGAATTGAAATGGCTCAGCGGCGCAGCATACTCTGCCAGTGGCGTGCTCAGCACCAGCCCCGCGGGCCGCGCGGCATAGCGGAATCCATAGAAGGCCCAGAGCACCACGACGCCCACAACGACAATCGCCCCGAATGCGCCTGAGAGCCGCAACGCAATCCTTCCGCGCGTGCCTTTCGGGACCGTCGCCACCTCCCAGCCAATCAGCAGCAACAACATCGGCGCCAACAGAATGCCGGAGTGTTTGGTGGCCAGCAGCAACCCCGCCGCCACGCCAACCAGCGCCAATCGCGGAAGAGACGGCTGCTTCACGTAGCGATAGAAGCCGTAAATGCTTGCCAGAAAAAACAGCGAGACGCCAATGTCCGTCGTCACCAGGGCGGAGTGGCCCACGACATTTGGGTCAAAGCTCACGAGCGTCAGCGCCACCAGCCCCGCGGCATCCCCAAACCACTCGCGGGCGGCCCAAAAAACCATCAGCGACAGGCCAATCGCGAGCAGCCCCGCGGCCAGTCTCATCTGAAAGACAATCCTTTGGCTTCCGCCGTCGTTGCGCGCCAGCCAGTCGCGCCCGTCGAGATAGGCCTCTGCTTTGAAGTCGCGATTGCGCAGGGGCGGGACCCAAAGGTCTCTCCCCATGAGCGGCAACGCGGCCAGCATCTTCACCAGCGGCGGGTGCTCGGGGTTGAGCCCATAGTCGCCTGTGTGAAGCATGATGTACCCGGCAAACATGTGGTCGTCTTCGTCGAATGTAAGCGACTCGCGATGCACGACATAGCTCATTTGTAAGGTCTGCACGAGAAGCAGTGCGACCATGATCGGCCAGATTCTTTTGCTTCCAATTGTCACGGCGGGAGTCAAACTCCTTGAGGGTATGAACGCACCATTCTAGACGGTTGGGCTCATCGGTGGCGCGGGCTTCGATTGGCGGCTCGGCGTCGTTCGTTATCAGACCCGGACGCACCCACACCGGTACTGGGAGCAAAGCTCGAATGGACCTACACTGGAATTGCTCTGGTTTCTCCGCGAACTTCATCATGCGGCGAACCTCAATCGTGGTATTCGTGCTGCTTGCGTTCTTCGCGAGCGCGGCCTACGGCTCAAAGAAGCCGCGGGGGACCACCGTCTCTACCTCTCATAGGAAATCGATGCACGCGGCCTATCGCGCAGGCGGCCGACGAAGCCCGAAGCGAGCCTCGTTCCATCGCGTCTTCCGCCCTCGACCCACATCGATCGCAGCGCCTGCCATCCCGTCCGACTCTGCGGTGGAGACGGTTGCTACTCCGGTCAGCCCCGTCGCCGTCGAAACCGCCTCGCTTAACAAGCGGCACTTCGCGATGCCTCTGCCGTTGCGCGGCTCCCATGATTCTCTCGTGCGGCAAAACGAGCGCTCTGAAGACGACAACCTAGAACGGATCGAGGATGACGACGATCTCGCCGATCGCATTGCAAGCGGAATGCTGGTGCCGGTTCCGATTTCAGCCGGCCTTGCTGTCAATCCCGGCCTCCCCGAAAACCGCCGCTACTGCCGCCCCTGGACAGCGAGTTTTCTTGCCGACCTGGCTCGCGCCCACGCCGCACAATTTCACTCGCCACTGCTGGTCACCTCAGCCGTACGCACCGTCGAATATCAGAAACAACTTGAACGGATCAACGGCAACGCCGCCGCAGCCGAGGGGGACATCGCCAGTCCGCATCTGACCGGCGCGACCATCGACATTGCCAAGCAGGGCCTCAGCCGCCAGCAGATTGCCTGGATGCGCGCCCACCTGTTATCGCTTGAAGCCGCCGGCAAGATCGACGTGGAAGAGGAGTTCCATCAGTCCTGCTTCCACATCACGGTTTACAAGAGTTATGTGCCTCTCAAACCGGCGTCAAAGCCCGTCGTTCAGGCAGTGGCAGACACGGCTCAGCCCGCGCCAGGCCCAACCGTTAAATCTGGCCAAAGGCAAAGAAAGACCAGCCACCGAAAGCCGGCGCAGCCATTGCCGGTCCTTCCAAAGCCTGAGCCCGAGCAACCCTCTCCCGAGGCTACGCCGGCTGAAACGCCTGTCGAGGGCTGAGACTTCTGCCCGGTCTCAAGTCAACAAAATTTGATTGTGCTCGATAGCCCCTGCGGGATTACAATCGCGGCCATAGCCAAAATCTGGCTGAGCGAGGCTTTGTTATGAGCGACCTGGCAGTTCAACCGGTGGGCGAGACAGCCTCCGGTCTTTCCCAGTGGCAGCGCGTTACGAATACATTCACCGCGCCGTCGAAGACTTTTGAAGACATCAAGCGCGGCAACAAGAGCTGGTGGATGCCGTTCCTCATCTTTGCTTTGATCGGCTACATCTTCTTTGCAGTCGTCTCATCGAAGATCGGAATTCAGCAGGTCACGGAAAACCAGGTCCATCTCAACCCCGCGCAAGAGGAAAAGATGGCGCAGGCGACGCCGGAACAGCGCGCGATGGGCTTGAAGATCGGTACCTACATCACCGAAGGCATCTTCATCGCCAATCCCGTTCTCGTGCTCGCGATTGTTGCGATGGGTTCGCTTGTTCTGTGGGGCACCATCAACTTCATCTTTGGCGGCAAGGCCACTTATGGAGCGATCTTTTGCGCATGGATGTACGCCGGTCTCCCCGCCATCTTGAAATCGCTGTTGGGTATGATCGTCATCTTTGCGGGAACGGCGCCTGAATCATTCAACATCAAAAACTTTGCGCCCACAAATGTTGGAGCCTTTCTAAATCCACTGGAGACCAACAAGGCCCTTTACGCTCTAGCCACGTCGATCGACTTAGTGACCATTTGGACCCTCGTATTGCTGGGGATCGGAATAGCGGCCGTGGCAGGCGTTAAGCGCAGCTCGGGCTATATCGCAGTCTTCGGATGGTGGGCGATTATTGTGCTCCTCGGAGTGGGGATCGCTGCAGTTACCGGTTAGTCGCCACACAGCCACACCAAAAGCAAAGGGCGCTCATCGCAAGATGAGCGCCCTTTGCTTTTGCACTTTGAAAACTGACAACTGATAGCTGACGGCTGCCAGCTGTTTTATTCCGTCCATCGCCGCATGATCAGCGTCGCATTGATGCCGCCAAATCCAAATGAATTCGACAGCGCCACATCGAAGCTGTGGGCCACGGCCTTGTTGGGCACATAGTCCAAATGACATTCCGGGTCGACGCTATCCAGGTTCATCGTCGGCGGCAGCATCTGGTTCTGAAGCGCCATTACAGTGATGCCGGCTTCCAAACCGCCCGCGCCGCCCAGCAGATGCCCGTGCATTGACTTCGTGCCGGAGATCTTGAGCCTACCGCTCGTCGCTTGCTCGCCAAAGACCGCTTCAATAGCTTGCGATTCGTTGCCGTCGCCTGCCGGAGTAGCCGTGGCGTGGGCGTTGATGTAGCCCACTTCCTCCGGCTTGATGCCGGCGTCTTTCAAAGCGGCTCTCATGCTGCGCTGCGCCCCCTGGCCCTCCGGTGCAATGCCCGTCATGTGGAAGGCGTCGGCGCTCATGCCATAGCCAATCACCTCGGCCAGGATCTTCGCTCCGCGCGCCTTGGCAAATTCCAGCTCTTCGAGGATCAGGATGCCTGCGCCTTCGCCGATCACAAAGCCGTCACGGTCTTTGTCAAAGGGACGGCTGGCGTGCGTCGGGTCGTCGTTGCGCGTCGACAGTGCGCGCATCGCCGCAAAACCGCCGACAGCCAGTTGCGTCACCGAGGCTTCCGCGCCGCCGGCAATCATCACATCGGCATCGCCGTGCATGATCATGCGCACCGAGTCGCCGATTGCATTCGCTGAGGTAGCGCAAGCCGTCGACGTAGCCGAGATCGGTCCCTTGGCGCCGTACCGAATGCTCACCTGCCCGGCCGCCATGTTAGCTATTACTGCGGGAATAAAAAAAGG
>Ga0187890_10002942_pt1 | contig 11811 bp, 9 predicted proteins | sample June2016WEW_21_1_FD_133005 | JGI IMG/M metagenome (GOLD analysis project Ga0187890, IMG submission 133005) | Peatland microbial communities from SPRUCE experiment site at the Marcell Experimental Forest, Minnesota, USA - June2016WEW_21_10 | ecosystem: Environmental > Terrestrial > Soil >... | reverse complement strand
CCGAAGCCGCCCGCCGCGGCGTCCGCGCCGCCTTCCCCACCCTGGCGCTCTCCACCGACAACGCCGCCATGATCGCCGCCGCCGCCTGGCCCCGCCTTCTCAGCGGCGACTTCGCCCCGCCGGAACTCTCCGCCGACCCGTCGCTGGCGCTGGGAAGGTGAAGAGAGCGGCGCGCGCAACCTCTGCTTGAAGCTGCTGAACTCGCTGTCCAACGCGGAGGCGACATCCGGGCCTATCGCCCGCCGCGGTGTTTGCTCGCATTCACGGCGGCGCGGGCTTCGCGGTCGGCTTCGCGGCGGCGTTCGGTCTCGCGCTTGTCCCAGTCCTGCTTGCCCTTGGCCACGGCCAGTTCGCACTTGACCCGCCCGTTGCGGAAGTAGAGGCGGGTGGGGATGAGCGTGTGGCCCTTGATCTGCGTCTTGGAGAGTAGCTTGCGAACCTCCTCGCGATGCAGGAGCAGCTTGCGGGTGCGGGTGGCGTCGTGGTTGGCCATGTTGCCGTGGGAGTAAGGACCGATATGCAGGTTGAGCAAGAACGCTTCGCCGTTCTGGATGAGGCCGTAGGAGTCCTTGAGGTTGGCCTTGCCCTCGCGGATGGACTTGACCTCGGTGCCGCGCAGGGCGACGCCGGCCTCGAACCGCTCCAGCAGGTAGTAGTTGTGGCTGGCGGCGCGATTGTGCGCGGCGTCCCGCTCGCCGCTGGCGACGGGGTCGCGCGGCTTGGGTGTCTTCTTAGGGCCAGCGACGTCCTGCTGGACAATGACATGGCTGGTTTGGCGGGCCATCGGGAAGCATCCTCGAATCTTCATCCTAGCATCGGCGCTGGTTTCAGCCGCCTTGGGGCGGGGCTTTGCTAAAATGGGGCATCGATGGACGGGAAGAATCGCAGCCCGCCTTTGGCGTTCGCGGTGGCGAACCGCGGCGGACGACAGGGATGGGGCATCCGCGGACGGCAGGGATGGGGCATCCGGGTTTGGGGTACAAGATCTTCAATGGGAATTGCGACAGGAATTGCATCTGGAATTGCGTCGGGGCGGCCAAGGCAGCCCGCAAGCGCCCGCTGCGGAATGCGGGCCGGCTAGGACGCCTGGGAGAACGATGAAAAGCCGCGCTGTTACTCGGGTTGCCTCCGGGTCCGTTTTCGCCTCTCGACCCATGGTGGCGAGGTCCGCTTTCTCGGGAGCCGCTTTCGGGGTTGCACTTCTCGCTCTCCTGGCCGTCTCCGGCTTGTCGAGCGCTCCGTTGCGCGCGGAGTCGGCCAACTCGTATTTCAAGAACGGCGAAAGCGCCGAGGCGCGGGAAGACTACGACGCCGCCTTCGACAACTATCAGAAGGCCTACGCCAAGAGTCCCAAGGATCTGCGCTTCCGCACCGCGCTTTCCAGGGTGCGGGTAACCGACTCTTCGATGCACGTCAGCAAGGGCCGCAAATTGCTGGATGCCGGCGACGAGCAGGCGGCGCTGGTGGAGTTTCTGCGCGCCGCCGAGGTCGACCCCGGCAACGAGGCCGCGCAGCAGGAGATCGCCCGGGTTCGCCAGAAGCACGGCGAGGAGGCGCCGCAGGCCGAGACCGGCATTCCCGAGGAGGCAGGCGCTCAGGAACTCACCTCGATGGGTGCGCCGGTCGAGCTCAAGCCGCTCTCGAACGAGCCGCTCACGCTGCACATGACCGAAGACGCCAAGGTGATTTACCAGGCTGTCGGCAGGGCCAGTGGCGTGAATGTTCTCTTTGACCCGGACTTCACTTCCAAGCGCATCCAGGTGGACCTGAACAACGTGTCGCTGCTGGATGCGCTGCGCATTGTGGGCACCATCTCCAACACCTTCTGGCGCCCGGTGACCGCGAACACGATCTTTGTCGCCCAGAACACCCGCACCAAGCGTACCGATCTGGACGAGGAAGCCGTGCAGACGTTCTATTTGGCCAACGCCTGGCAGCAAAACGATTTGACTGACGTGCAGACCGCCATCCGCAACGTTCTAGGCACCAACACTGCCTTCAAGGTCTACGCTGTGGCCGGCCAGAACGCCATCGTAGTGCGGGGCACGCCCGACGAGTTGCTGCTGGCGCAGAAGCTGATCGACGATCTGGACAAGCCGCGCGCCGAGGTGGTGGTGGACATCGCCATCCTCGAGGTGAGCAAGAACTGGGAACGGAACCTGGGCATCTCCTGGCCCAGCAGCGTGGGCGCTGCGCTGACGCCGCCCACCTCCAGCAGCTCCACGACGAACACGACCAACACGACGGGAACAACCACCACCGGTACCGCGCCGACTCTCTACGACCTGGCGCACCTGAAAGCGACGGATTTTGCGGTGACCATCGGCTCGGCCCAGGCTAACCTGCTGCTGACCGACTCGAACACCAAGATTCTGGACAATCCGCGTATCCGCTCCACCGACCAGCAAAAGGCAACCATGAAGATCGGCACGCGCATTCCGATCGCCACCGGTTCCTACCAGACCGGCGCGGCCACCGCGGTGGTCAGTTCGCTGGTCAACACGCAGTTCCAATATATCGATGTGGGCGTGAATATCGAGATGACGCCAACGATTCACTTTGACCGCGATGTGACGCTGAAGATCAAGATCGAGGATAGTTCGGAGGACGGCAACGTGACGATCAGCGGCGTGACCGAGCCTATTATCGCGCAAAAGACCAGTGAGCAGGTCATCCGTCTGCGCGAGGGCGAGGCAAGCGTGCTGAGCGGCATGCTGGACAAAACGGACACCGTGAGCTGGAACGGCATTCCGGGGCTGAGTTCGATTCCGGTTCTCAAGTACCTCTTCGGGTCGAAGGACCACACCATTACGGACGATGAGATCGTCTTTCTGGTGGTGCCGCACATCGTGCGCACGCAAGTTCTGGATAGGGTGAATCTGCGCGCCATCGATACCGGCGCCGGCACGCAGTCGATTGCGTTGCGCCACGTTCCGCAGGAAGAGCCCGGCGCGAATCCGGCCACAAATCCAGGCTCGATGCCCGCGCCTGGCGCTGCCCCCGCCGTCCGTAGTCCAGCTCCTGAGCGGCCCAACGTGGGCACGGTTCCCGGCCAGAGCGCGATGGTGGCAGCCCCGGCGGCGCTCAGGCAGTTGAGCACATCCGCGGATGCCAATGGAGAGACGGCGGCAGCGGCGATTGGCGGTCATCCGCCCAGCCCGCCCGCTCAGGCCAGTACGCCGGCTCAGGCCAATACGCCCGCTCAACCCAGCCCGCCCGCTCAGGCGATTACGCCCGCTCAGGCCACCCCGATCAGCCCGATCAGCCCGCCAGGTGCCGGTGGTGTGAGCCTGATGTTCAGCCCTTTGGCGGGTCCGGTGGCGGCGGGTTCCACGTTCCAGCTTCCGGTCGTGCTGACCGGCGGAACCGATATCGCTTCGGTTCCCATGGAAATCAAGTATGACCCGGCTCACCTTTCGCTGGTCAACCTCGCCGTTGGGGATCTGCTGGGCCGCGATGGCAAGGCTGTGACACCGGTCCACCGCGACTCCGGGCCGGGCTTGATCACCATGAATGCCGCGCGCCCGCCGGGAACGGCCGGGATCAGCGGCGCGGGGGTTGTGTACCTGTTGAGCTTTCAGGCCAAGGCCGCGGGAGAGAGCATCGTCACCATGACGCGCGCGGCAACGGTGAATAGCGCCCAGCAACAAACGTCAATCCAGGGGGCGCGGATCACCATCCAAGTAAAGTAGGCCGTTGAGCCAATGAGAATGACGCTTATGAGAAGGGTTTCGCCAATTCCGGTTAACCGTCAGGGGGAGCGTGGCTTTACGCTGGTCGAGTTGATCGTGACCGTGACGATTCTCTCCATTCTCGCTTCGGCGGCGGTTCCCATTGCCCGCTTCCAGGTGAAGCGCCAAAACGAGCGGGAACTGCGCCGCGACCTTTGGGAGATGCGCGACGCCATCGACCACTACAAGGATGCCGCCGACCAGCACGCCTTCCAGACCAAGGTGGATACCCAGAACTATCCGCCCGACCTGGAGACGCTGGTAAAGGGAGAGGATGTGCAGGGCAAGAAGTTGAAGTTCCTGCGCCGCATTCCGGTGGACCCCATGACCGGCAAGGCCGAGTGGGGATTGCGCTCCATGCAGGACGATCCGGAGTCGGACTCTTACGGCGGGCAAAGTGTCTTCGACGTATACTCCAAGTCCCAGGGGACGGCCATGGACGGCAGCAAGTATTCCGACTGGTAGGGTACAATGAGCAGGATTCGCAGGCGAGACGCGGGCTTTACGCTGATAGAGCTGATGATCGTGATGGCGATCATCGGCGTGCTGCTGGTGGTGGCCGTGCCCAGCTATATCAGCGCCATCCGGCATGCCCGGGAAGCGGTGCTCAAGGAAGACCTGCAAGTTCTGCGAGCGGCCATCGATTCTTATACCATGGACAAGCAGAAGGCGCCGCAGGCGCTGGACGATCTGGTTCAGGAAGGCTATCTGAAGACCATCCCCGAAGACCCGATGACCAGGAGCGCCAGCACCTGGGTAACGGATTCAAGCGACGCGATGCACTCGCTGGACCAGACCGACCCCGGCATCGACGATGTGCACTCCGGTTCGCAGGACATGGGCTCGGACGGGCAGGCGTACTCCACCTGGTAAACGAAGAAGCGATCGCAGAGGTGATTATGATTCAACCGACTCGCCGGACTCTCTTGCTTGCGTTGTGCGCGGCCGCCTTCTTTGGCTCCGCATGGGCGCGGGCTCAGAAGACCATCACCGTCCGGATGCTCGACAGCAGAACCGGGAAACTCATCGCATCCCCGGACTTCCTGGTCCGCGTCAATAACGAGCAGACGGTCCACGCCAATTGGATAACGCTGAATCAGGACGGCACCGGCAAGCTGACCGTGCCCGACGACGCCACTGTCGTTTCGGTTCGCGCCACCTATGACAGCACTACGGCCTTTTATGTCAATTGCGATACAGGCAAGGATCGCGGGGCATCCGATCAGGATCCATCTCATGATCGCTGGTACAAGGTCGCCGACATTCTCACGTTGGGGGTTGTGGCCCCCGATGGCTGCGGGAAGAAGATTCCCGATAAGCTGCAGGTCGTCGCCAAACCGGGAGAGTTTATTTTCTTCGTCAGGAAACGAAACCCGCTGGAACAAATGCAGGACTAGCTTCGACTGAGGGCGGAGGCTCAAACTGGATCGCGGAGAGAATCTTCCCCTGGCGCTCGATCCCCTGGAGCCGGCGGCATTCGACTTCATCCTCCAGGTGGAGCGGTCCTATGCGAGCCTGATCGCTCACGCGGACTCGTGCTCCGGCCAGGAGCCGGAGCTGGGCGGAAGGCTGCTCTACGTCGGGGAACTCGACGGGGAAGGCCGCGCACTGCTGGTGGCGGGCAACATTGCCGGCGCAGCGTCACTGGCCGCGACCGCCGATACGGCCGCCCAGAAGCAGGCGATTCGCGATGGTGTCGCCGACTTTCTGGTGACCTCGGTGGACGAGGTCCTGCGCATCCTTAAAAACGAGATTCGCATGCGGGCGGCGGTTGCGGTCTGCGTCGCCCTGGCTCCGGAGGCCGTCGAGCGAGAGATGGTGGAGCGCGGTGTGCTTCCGGATCTGCTGCGGACTGGCGCCGCGGTGGCGCCGGAGAGTGTGGCGTTCCTCAGCCAGGGTGCGCGCGAAATCAAGCTTGCCGCACCAGAAGAGAGCCAGATTCTGCTCACGTGGCGCGTGGCCGCCGCTCCCGCTCACTGGCTGCCCAAACTGGACGCCATTGCCCTGGCTTGTCTCAGCCTTGAATTGAGCCCAGCCGTATCCGCCGCCCCGCGCTGGCTGCGACTTGCCCCGCGCTACCTGGGCCGGCTGGCGCAGGGCGTGCGAGTCCTTTTCTGTGAACCCGAAACTGCAAGGGAGTTCATCGCGCGAACTCAGCGCGCTATCGACAGCGGAGAGATTGGGGTCGAAGTGCAGGTCGGCCTGAGCGAAGACGGTGAGGCGAACGTGTTCCATCTCTCGCCGTCCGCGGCTTCCGGAAGCGCCGGCTGAACTCAGCCCTCGCCGCCGCCCGCCGCCTCAATCCGCGCCCACAATTCCTTGAGGCCGTAGCCGGTCTTGGCTGAAACGGGCAGCGCCTCGTCCACTTCCAAGCCCTTCTTCAGGGCCAGCAGATTGCGGGTTCGCTCGTTGCCGCTGAGCCGGTCGATCTTGGTGGCCGCCACGGCGAATTCGCGGCCGGCGGCGCGCAGCCAGCCGATCAACTGGCGGTCGCTGTCTTGCGGGGGTACGTTCGAGTCCACCAGGCAAACGCACAGCTTGAGCGTGGAGCGAATGGCCAGGTAAGGCTCGATGAACGCCGGCCAGCCCGCCGAAATCGACTTGGAGATCTTGGCGTAGCCGTAACCGGGCAAGTCGGCGAAGACCAGCTTGCGCCGATCCGTCCGATCCAGGAGCGCAAAGAAGTTGATGGCCCGCGTGCGCCCCGGCGTATGCGAGACTTTGGCCGCCTTCTCACCCACCAGCGCGTTCAGCAGGCTCGATTTGCCCACGTTCGACCGGCCCAGAAAGGCGATTTCCGGCGCGTCCGGCGCGGGAAACTGCGCCGCCGCGAGAGCCGATAACAGGAATTGCGTCGTATAGCGCATAGGGTAAGCATTGAAGAGGAACTCATCGAATCAAATGAGAAACTGGGAACCCCGGAGCCTGCCCCGATTCTGCCGAGGGCCTGCCCTGCGCGCAGCCGAAGTGGGTCTCGATTCTCAGAACTGTGGTTCGGCAGAGAACTGCCTGCTTGAGGATACAGGAGTCGACTGCCCCCTCAGTCTATCCCCCGGTCCCACTCCTCTAGCGTCTTCTTCAGCTCGCCCATGAACCGGCCCGCGTCCGCGCCGTCAATGATGCGGTGATCGAAGCCCAGGCAGAAGTGCTGCATGGAGCGGATGGCAATGGTGTCGTTGCCCTCGGAGTCGGTCAGCACCACGGCCTCCTTCTTCAGCTCGCCGATGGCCAGAATCGCCGACTCCGGCTGGTTGATAATCGGCGTGCCGAACTCGCCGCCGAAGACGCCGGAGTTGGTCAGGGTGAACGTCGATCCCGACGCTTCTTCGGGCTTGAGCTTCTTGGTGCGGGCGCGCCCGCCCAGGTCGGCAATAGCCCCAGCCAGCCCAAGAAAGCTGAGCCCCTCCGCCTCTTTCACCACCGGCACAATCAGCCCCCACTCGAGCGCCACGGCAATGCCGATGTGGATGTGGCCGTGGTAGCGGATCGCTCCGTTCTCAAGCGTTGCATTCACAATGGGAAACTTGCGCAGCGCCTCCACCACCGCCGCGGCAATAAAAGGCATATAGGTGAGCTTTACGCCGTTCTTCTGCTCGAACCCGCTCCTTTCCCGCTCCCGGATGCGGGCAATGCGCGTCATATCCACCTTGTAAACAATGTGGGCGTGGGGGCTGATGGCCAGGCTCTCCACCATCCGCTGGGCGATAATGGCCCGCATCTTGCTGAGCGGCTCCAACCGGTCGGCAAGCGTTGGAGCCGCCGCTGCGGCCGGAACATCTCCCGTCGGAGCAACCGGCACGCTGCCGGCTCCGCGCTCGCTCAGGTGGCGCAGCACATCTTCTTTGGTGATTCTGCCCGCCGAGCCCGTACCCGCTATTTGCCCCAAGTCGAGATTGTTGTCTTTGGCAATCCGCCGTACCAGCGGTGAGGAGCGGATGCGTTCGCCATCGTGAGCCGCAACAGCGGAATCCTCCGGCGCAACGGCTGGCGGCTTCGGCGCCGCCGGTTGGGGCGTTGGAGGTCCGCCGGCTGCCGCCGGAACCTGTTTAGCCGGCTCGGCAACCGGAGCTGCATCGGGCGGAGCGTCCGGTGAAGGCGAGCCAATGACCGCGACCACCGTATTGATCTCGACCGTCGCGCCCTCCGGAAACCTGATCTCGCTCAGCACGCCGGCCACCGGCGAGGGAATCTCCGCGTCCACCTTGTCGGTGGAGATTTCAAACAGCGGCTCGTCCTTGAGCACCAGGTCGCCGGCCTTCTTGAGCCACCTGGTAATGGTGCCCTCGAAGATCGACTCGCCCATCTGGGGCATGATCACGTCGGTTGGCATGGATTCCTCTCTCCGCCCCGCGGTAGTTCAGTTGCGCGCCCGGTTCCAGCCGGATTATAAATCGCAGCCCGTGCGTGAGCCGAACGCAAGCGGCCCCGGAGATGATGAGTGCTCCCTTTTCTAGGGAATCTCTGCACAGGTTCCTGCTGGCGACAAGCAATCCCTCAGGGGGCCACCGCAGCGGATTCTGCGTTTGTTTTGTTGCATTTGCGGCATGACTGAAGTCGTGCCCTGCTACAAGGCGGCCTTGCGCAGAGCTTCCTTAGCGTTCCTTCCTAGACCGGGGATACGAACGTCATTCAGCAAACCCGAGCCGTCCCCGCGTCATCGCCCCGCAGCCGTTCAATCTCCGCTGGAACCCGCAGCGGCGTATCTTCCGCCGGAAACTCCGGCTCGGGGGCCGAGGCGGCGTCCGCCTGCGCCCGCAGCGCCGCCAAGCTCTCCAGCCAGCACCCGCTGGTCGAAGACCAACCCAAACTCCCGCGCCGCGCGCTGCGCCACAGCCTCCAGGCTTGGCAACTCCTCCGGCTGTTGCACCTCCCTTTCCAGGCTGGTTACCGCATGGCCGGGAAGCCCGCAGGGGACGATCAGCCCAAAGTCGCTCAGGTCGGTGGTCACATTGAAGGCAAACCCGTGCGTGGTAATCCCGCGCGAGACGTGAATGCCGATGGCGCCGATCTTTCGCTCCGGCCCGGCAGAGGCGGCCTGTGAAGCCACGGTCTGCTCAGTCAAAGAGCCGGTCCCTGATCCCTGATCTCTGTTCCCTTTCCCCTGTTCCCTGTTCCGTGTTCCTTCATCCACCCCGCACCACACCCCGGTCAGTCCCGGAATCCTCCCCGCCCGCACCCCAAACCCGGCGCAGAGGCGAATCAGCGCTTCTTCCATCCGCCGCACAAAGTCCACCGGTCCCATCCGGCCGCCGCTGGGGTTGCGCAGGCTGCGCAGGTCGAATATCGGGTAACCCACCAGCTGTCCCGGCCCGTGGTAGGTCACATCGCCGCCGCGGTCGATTTCGCGCACCGTTACCCCGCGCCGCGTCAGCAGCTCCTCAGAGGCCAGCACATGGGCCCTGTGCGCATTGCGCCCCAGTGTCAGCACCGGCGGATGCTCCAAGAGCAGCAGCACATTCTCCACCCGTCCCTCGAAGCGCAGCCGTGCGATCTCCGCTTGCAGGCGCAGCCCCTCGTCGTAATCCACCCGCCCCAGATAGAGGTACTCGATCATCGTTGGTTCGATTGTAGCGATTGGAAAGGAGAGAAGCATGCGTTCTTGCCTTCGCGGCCATCCAGATGCGCGTGACGACTGATCGCACCGGGGTCGCTACCCCAGCCGCGCATTCCGGGCGGGCTGCTGGCCAGATTCGGGAAAGACCGCTCTTGCCCGCTGCTTCAATTCCCGAAAAATCGTGCTGCCGGGGCAATGTGACTGCAATCACTCGACAGCATTCCCGCCGGATGATAGGCTTCGATTGACTATTCCCCGCTGCTTTGAGAGGTAGCGTACTCCAGAGTCGTTCGTCATACGGCTTCAAACCTTGGTCTGGGAGGACTTGTGACTGCACTGTATTGGGTGTGCTTTTTTCTGGGCGTGAGCGGGCTCTCGCTCTTTGTGGCTTTCTACTTCGCGCGCTATGTCATCGGTTCGGATATTGGAACCGCGGAGATGCAGAAGATCTCCGCGGCCATCAACGAAGGCGCCGAGGCATTTCTGAAGCGCCGGTACAGGACCGTGGCGGCCCTCCTGGGCCTGTTGCTTCCCACATTCGCCTACGCGCAGCCGGAACATGCGGGCGGAGGCGAAGCCAACCTGGTGCTGCCGGATTTGTCGACCGTGAATTTTCTCGGCATGAACGGGCATGCTCTTCTGACGTGGGGATTGCTGTTCTGCGCCGGCGGCCTGTTGTTTGGTCTGACGATCTATGTGCAGTTGAAGAACCTGCCGGTTCATCGCTCGATGCGCGAGATTTCCGAACTGATCTATGAGACGTGCAAGACGTATCTGGTGACGCAGGGCAAGTTCATTCTTCTGCTCTGGGCGTTCATCGCGGTCATTATCGCGCTGTACTTCGGCGTTCTGGCGCCGGTGCCGAATAAACCGATCTGGGTTACGCTGCCGATCATTTTGGGATTCAGCCTGGTTGGCATCGCGGGCAGCTACGGGGTGGCGTGGTTCGGGATTCGCGTCAACACCTTCGCCAACTCACGGACGGCACACGCGGGATTGCGCGGCAAACCATATCCATGTTTTGCGATTCCGCTGAAGGCCGGCATGAGCATCGGCATGTTGCTGATCTCGGTCGAGCTGCTGATCATGCTCTGCATCCTTTTGTTCATCCCAGCCGATTATGCGGGCCCGTGCTTCATTGGCTTCGCGATTGGCGAAAGCCTGGGCGCTGCGGCCCTGCGCATTGCCGGCGGCATTTTCACCAAGATCGCCGACATTGGCTCCGACCTGATGAAGATCGTATTCAAGATCAAGGAAGACGATGCGCGCAACCCGGGTGTAATCGCAGACTGTACGGGTGACAACGCGGGCGACTCCGTCGGCCCGAGCGCCGATGGCTTTGAAACCTACGGCGTGACCGGCGTGGCCTTGATCGCATTCATTTTGCTGGCGGTCAAGAGTCCCACCACGCAGGTGCAACTGCTGGTATGGATCTTCGTCATGCGCGTGGCCATGCTGGTCTCCAGCTCGGGCGCGTACTTTCTCAATGGCGCAATCGCCAAAGCGAAATACCTGAACTCCGACGAGATGGACTTCGAAGCTCCGTTGACCTCGCTGGTCTGGATCACATCCATCCTTTCCATCGTCCTGACCTACTTCGTCTCCTGGGCAATGATCCCCACCCTCGGGGACGGAACGCTCTGGTGGAAGCTGGCTTCGATCATCTCGTGCGGAACCCTGGCGGGCGCGGTCATACCCGAATTGGTCAAGGTGTTTACTTCAACCAAGTCGGGCCATGTGCAGGAAGTTGTTACCTCGGCGAAGGAAGGCGGAGCCTCCCTGGGAATCCTGTCGGGACTCGTGGCCGGCAATTTTTCGGCCTACTGGCTGGGATTGAGCATGGTCGCGCTCATGTCAATTGGCTATTTCTTCAGTACGGGCCCATCCATGGATGCCCTGATGCTCGCTCCAGCCGTCTTCGCCTTCGGCCTGGTAGCCTTCGGCTTCCTGGGCATGGGACCGGTGACGATTGCCGTGGATTCCTACGGGCCGGTTACCGACAATGCTCAATCCGTCTACGAGCTGTCGCTGATCGAAACGATTCCCGGCATCGAAGCTGAGTTGAAGAAGGACTACAACATCGACGTGAAATTCGAACGCGCAAAGTACCTGCTGGAAGCCAACGATGGAGCCGGCAACACCTTCAAGGCTTCGGCCAAGCCGGTGCTGATCGGCACCGCCGTGGTGGGCGCAACCACGATGATCTTCTCGATCATCATGGCACTGACCGATGGACTGACCCATGGCAAAGAGAACCTCTCGCTGTTGCATGCGCCCTTCCTGCTCGGGTTGATCACCGGCGGGGCGATGATCTATTGGTTCACGGGAGCTTCCATGCAGGCCGTCACCACCGGCGCGTACCGCGCGGTCGAGTTCATCAAGGCGAACATCCATCTGGAAGGCGCGGAGAAGGCGTCGGTCAGCGACAGCAAGAAGGTGGTGGAAATCTGCACGAAGTACGCGCAGAAGGGAATGTTCAACATCTTTCTCGCCGTCTTCTTCGCTACGCTTGCCTTCGCGTTCGTT
>Ga0187890_10002939_pt1 | contig 11815 bp, 11 predicted proteins | sample June2016WEW_21_1_FD_133005 | JGI IMG/M metagenome (GOLD analysis project Ga0187890, IMG submission 133005) | Peatland microbial communities from SPRUCE experiment site at the Marcell Experimental Forest, Minnesota, USA - June2016WEW_21_10 | ecosystem: Environmental > Terrestrial > Soil >... | reverse complement strand
GACCCGCTCGCCTTCCGCCTCAAATATCTGAAACCCAAGCACGCCGCCGTGCTCAAGGCGGTGGCGGACAAGGGCGGCTACGACAAACCGCTGCCGAAAGGCGTCTATCGCGGCATCGCCCAGATCATGGGCTTCGGCAGCTATGTCGCCGCCGTTGCCGAGGTCTCGGTGACCAACGGCCAAGTCAAGCTCCACCGCATCGTCGGCGGCACCAATTGCGGCTACGCCGTCAACCCGGAGCAGGTGATGCGGCAGATCGAGGGCTCGTTCGTCTACGGTCTCTCTGCCATGCTGTATGGCGAGTGCACCGTGCGCGCCGGCCGCATCGAGCAGAAAAACTTCGATACCTATCAGGTGATGCGTATCGACGAGATGCCGAAGGTCGAGTTCGTCGTCATGCCCGACGGCGAGTTCTGGGGCGGCGTCGGCGAGCCGACCATCGCGGTGGCGGCGCCTGCCGTGCTCAACGCGATTTTCGCGGCGACCGGCAAGCGCATCCGCAACCTCCCGCTCAAGGACAACGACCTGACGTCCGCTTAAGCGGCTAAAAGCGGCGGGCCAAAAAGCCCGCCGCGTCTTCCTGTAATGGCGAGACAACGCGCGACCCGTCGGCAAATCCTGCACGGTGCGGCTGGCGCCGCAGCCGCGGCAGGGCTGTGGCCGCGGGCGCTGCGCGCGCAAGCTGAGCCGCGCATCGTCATCGTCGGCGGCGGCTTTGCCGGCGCGGCTTGTGCCCGCGCGCTGCGCTCAGCCGATGCCAAGCTTGCGATCACCTTGGTCGAGGCGCGGCCCACCTATACGGCGCCGCCCCTGAGCAACGGCGTGCTCGGCGGCGTCCGCGAACTTTCGCAACAGCAATTCGGCTACGACAAGATCGCCGCCGCCGGCATCAAGGTCGCGATCGCTTCCGCGACCGCCGTCGATGCGCAGGCGCGCAGCGTCACGCTGTCGAGCGGCGATAAATTATCCTACGACCGGCTCGTGCTGGCGCCCGGCATCGAGCTGAAGTTCGATGCTATCTCCGGTTACAGCGCAGCCGCCGCAGCGCAGGTGCCGCATGCATGGACCGCGGACGCGGCGCAATACGACTTGCTGCGCCGGCAGATCGCCGCCATGGCCGATGACGGCGTCGTCGCCATCGTCGCGCCGGCCAATCCGTCGCGCTGCCCGCCCGGCCCGTACGAGCGCGCCAGCATGATCGCGCATTATCTGAAGACCAATAAGCCGAAAGCCAAGATCGTCATCCTCGACGCCAAAGACGCGTTCACCATGCAACAGTTGTTTCTCGATGCATGGCAAAAACTTTATCCCGACATGATCGCCTGGAAGTCGCTGTCGAACGGCGGCAATGTCGCCTCCATCGACGTGGCGAAGAAATCGATCGAGACCGATTTCGACACTTACGAATACGCGGTCGCCAACGTGATCCCGCCGCAAAAGGCCGGCAAGATCGCGGCGCTGGCCGGCGTCGTCGACCGCACCGGCTGGTGCCCGGTGGATGCGCTGACGTTCGAGTCGCTGAAAGAAAAGAACATCCACGTCATCGGCGATTCGGCTTTCGCCGGCTCGATGCCGAAGTCGGCGTTCTCCGGCCTGATCGAGGGCAGGCTCTGCGCCGCCGCGATCGTCCGCCTGTTTGCCGGCGCCGCGCCGGATGCCGCGCCGATGTCGAGCAATTGCTACAGCGTCGTCGCGCCCGGCTATGCCATCTCGATCACCGGCGAATTCTATCCGGTGAACGGCGAATACACCGAAGTCGACAACTCGATCCATTCCAGCCCGCTCGATGCGCCGCCGACGCTGCGCGCCGAGGAAGCCAAGAACGCCGATGCCTGGTTCCGCACCGCGACGACAGAGATTTTTGGTTAGCGCGTTGGCCACCGCGCTCGCGCCGCTCGCCGCGTCTGCCGCGCCGGGCCATGCGGAGCTCGTTGCTTACAAAATCGTCGGCGACGCTATTCCGGCATCGCTGACCGGCAGCCAAGGCGACGCCACGCGCGGCCGGGCGATCGTCGGCAACCATAATACCGGACTGTGCCTGTTGTGCCATTCTGGGCCGTTCCCGGAAGACAAGTTCCAGGGCACCATGGCGCCCGATCTCGCCGGCGCCGGCGCGCGGTGGAGCGAAGGGCAATTGCGGTTGCGCATCGTCGATGCCAGCAAGTTCAATCGGCAAACCATCATGCCGCCGTTCTATCGCGTCGATCTTTTGACCCGGGTGGCCGCGGCCTATCGCGGCAAGCCGGTGCTCAGCGCGGTGGAAGTCGAGGACGTGGTTGCCTATCTGATGACCTTGAAGTGAAGCGAAAAATGGATCGAAACCGCTCACGCCGCCAAATTCTCAAAACCGCCGGTGCCCTGGCCGGCTGCGGCGTGCTGTTGCGGCTTTCGATCCGGCCCGCCGCCGCCACGCCAGAGATGATGAAGGACGCCGTACGCAGCGTCATCGGCAAAGCGCCGGTCAAGAAGGGCAAGGTCAAGCTCGACCTGCCGCCGCTCGTTGAGAACGGCAATTCGGTGTCTTGCACCGTTTCGGTCGAGAGCCCGATGACGGCGGACGACTACGTCAAGGCGATCCACGTCTTCAACGAGAAGAATCCGCAACCGAACGTGATCAGCGTAAAACTCGGGCCGCGCGCCGGACGCGCCAGTTTTTCCACCCGCATCCGGCTCGCCGATTCGCAGACCGTCACCGCGATCGCCGAACTGTCCGACGGCTCGTTCTGGTCCGACGATATCGACGTCATCGTCACGCTCGCCGCCTGCATCGAGGAGTCCATGCACTGATGGCCCGCGCCCTGATCCATGTTCCGGCAAGCGCCAAGAAAGGCGACGTCATCGAGATCAAGACGCTGATCTCGCATGTGATGGAGACCGGCTATCGCATCGGCGTCACCGGCCAGCCGATTCCGCGCGACATCATCGACGACTTCGTCTGCACCTATAACGGCGAGGAAGTGTTCCACGCCACGCTTTATCCGGCCATCGCCGCCAATCCCTACATCTCGTTCTTCACCGTCGCCACCGAAAGCGGCACCCTGGCGTTCTCCTGGACCGACCAGCACGGCGCGACGCAAGTGCAGACCGCCGCGATCACCGTGGAATGAGAAGCGCGGTGTTACGTGTCGCGGGCTTGCTGATGCGATCCCCCTCTCCCCAGCGGGGAGAGGGTTGGGGTGAGGGGGATCGGGCCTCTCGGCAGGAGCCCCCTCACCCCGCCCTCTCCCCTCTGGGGAGAGGGAGCAGCGAGCGTCTCGTCATTGCGATGGTTTTCATCTCGGCGTTTTTCTGCAGCGTCGGTACGCGCGCGGCCGACATCCCCCTGGATCAGCGGCGCTCGGACAGCGACTTCGTCAGCGCCGACACCCGTGCCATGCAGAGCGACGATACCGCCAATCCGGCCATGCTGGCGGTGCTCGACGGCGAAACGCTGTGGAACACCAAGGCGGGCGCGACCAACAAGTCGTGCGCCGATTGTCACGGCGACGCGGCAAAAAGCATGAAGGGCATCGCCGCGCGCTATCCGGCCTTCGCCGCGGAGCTTGGCCGCCCCATCGATCTCGAACAGCAGATCAATTTGAGCCGTGTCACCGACCAGAAAGCCGAGGCGCTGCCGTTCGAGAGCAAGGAGCTCTTGGCGCTCACCGCCTATATCGCGCGGCAATCGCGCGGCATGCCGGTCGCGGTCAAGGACGATGCGCAAGCGAAGCCGTTTATCGACGCCGGCCGCGCGCTGTTCGAACAGCGCCAGGGCCAGCTCGATCTGTCCTGCGCGCAATGCCACGACGACAATTGGGGCAAGAAGCTTGCCGGCAATCTGGTGCCGCAGGCGATGGCGACGGGTTACCCGATCTACCGCCTGGAATGGCAGGAGGTCGGCTCGCTGCAGCGGCGGTTGCGCAATTGCATGAGCGGCATGCGCGCCGAGCCATACGATTTTGGCGCGCCGGAGCTGGTCAATCTCGAATATTTCCTGATGTGGCGCGCCCGCGGCATGACGATGGAATCGCCCGCGGTGCGGCCGTAAACGGCGTTGCCGCCGCGCGGCGTGCCTCGTATGGTCCTGCCACAATTTCATTGCCGCAAGGACCCGACCGATGAACGACGTCACTAAATCCAACGCGCCAGTCAGCTACGCCGGGAAGGCGTGGCAATCCGACGTCATTGTCGATCTGATCAAGCATTACGGCTTCCCTTACATCGCGCTCAATCCGGGCGCCAGCTATCGCGGCCTGCACGATTCGCTGGTCAATTACGGCGGCAACCAGCCGCCGATCCTGCTGTGCCAGCACGAGAAGATCGCGGTGCAGATCGCCCACGGCTACGCCAAGGCGACCGGCAAGCCGATGGTGGCGATCGTGCACGACGTGGTCGGCATGCTGCACGCCACCATGGGCATCTATTACGCCTATATCGACCGCTGCCCGGTCTTCGTCATCGGCGCCACCGGGCCGATGGACGAAAGCCGGCGGCGGCCGTTCATCGACTGGATCCACACCGCCAACGTCAACGGCGAACAGCTGCGCCATTACGTGAAATGGGACTACCAGCCGTCCAGCATCGAGGGCGTGCCGGATTCGTTTTCGCGCGCCTACGCGGCGATGATGACCGAGCCGCAGGGCCCGATCTACATGTGCTACGACGCCTGGCTGCAGGAGCAGCCGCTGTCGAAAGACGTGGCGCTGCCGAAAGCGTCCGACAACAAGGTGCCGGTGCCGATGGCGGCCGACGTCAAGGCACTGGAAGCGGTCGCCGACCGTTTGCTGGCGGCAAAATATCCGGTGCTGATGGCGGAATATGTCGCGCGCAGCGAAGGCGGTTTCGACAATCTCGTCGCGCTTGCCGAAACCGTCGGCGCCGCAGTGTTCGACGTCCATGCGCGGCTGAATTTTCCCAACCGGCATCCGCTCAATCTGAGCTGCAAGAAGGAAATTTTTCGCGATGCCGATCTGATCCTGTCGCTCGACACGCGGGACTGGGAGAAGTCGACCCACTTCAACGACCGCACCAAGCGCCAGGTGGTGCCGCATTATCCGCCAACCTGCGAGATGATCGAGATCGGTTTTGGCGAGATAAACTTAAGCAAATGGTCGATGGACTATGGGCGCATGCCGGCCTGCAGCCTGCGCGTGCTCGGCGACACACTGACCGCCATTCCCGAACTGACGCGCATCTGCCGCGAACGCATTGCAAAAAATCCGGCGCTCGCCAAGACGATCGCCGAACGCACCAAGCTCGTCGCGCAGAAGCACGACGCCATGTTCAAGAAATGGGCCGAGGAGGCGAAGAAGGATTGGGACGGCCTGCCGATCACGCTGCCGCGGCTTGCCAGCGAAATCTGGGACGCGATCAAGGCCGAGGACTGGGTGCTGACCGGCGCCAATCTCCAGGACTGGTGCTACAAGCTCTGGGATCTCGACAAGGCTTACCGCCACTGCGGTCAGGCGCTCGGCACCGGCACGCAGATCGGCACCTCGCTCGGCGTCGCGTTGGCGCATCGCGACAAGGGCCGCCTCGTCGTCGACATCCAGCCCGACGGCGATCTGATGTTCGACGCTGGCGCGCTGTGGAGCGCGGCCAAGAACAACATCCCGATGCTGATCGTGATGTACAATAATCGCGCCTATTACAACGACTGGGAGCACCAGATCCGCGTCGCGAATTTTCGTGGCACACCGGTCGAACGCGCCTATATCGCGCAAGACATCAGCGGCCCCGAGCCGGATTTCGCAACCATGGCCAAAAGCATGGGCTGGTACGCCGAAGGCCCGATCGAAAAACCCGCCGACATCGCGGGCGCGCTGCGCCGCGCCATCGCGCAGGTGAAAGCCGGCAAGCCGGCGCTGGTCGATACGGTGGTGCGGCCACGGTAGCGGAAACGTAAGACCGATAACGCTTCGTCTCAGACCGGCACGTCGCCGACAACGGCGGTGCGCTCCATGCGCCGGCGCTGCGGATAATAATCGTTGGCGGCGTAGTGCTGGGTCGAACGGTTGTCCCAGAACACGATCGTGCCCGGCGTCCAGCGGATGCGGAACTGATATTCCGGCACCCGCGCCTGCGCGAACAGTACGTCGAGGATCGCGCGGCTCTCCGCGGGCTCCAGACCTTCGATGCGCAAGGTGAATTGCGGATTGACGTAAATGCTTTTTCGCCCCGTGACCGGGTGCGTACGCACCACCGGATGCGACGGATTCGGGAACATGTCCTCCATCCGGTGCAGCTTGATGCGATCTTCCTCCGTATTCTTGAACAGAACGCGAAAATTCTGGAAATCATGCACCGCGCGCAGTCCCGTGATCATGGTACGGAATGTATCGCTCAAGCCATCGTACGCGGCTTCCATGTTGGCCCATAACGTGTCGCCGCCGAGCTCCGGCATGATCTCGCAGCGCAGGATCGTGTATTTGGTCGGATTCTTCCGGAACGTCGTGTCGCTGTGCCAGACGTCGGTCGACAGCACCGGATTGTCCTTGTGATTGTCGAGCACCAGGATCTCTGGGAATTGGCCCTGCGGCCGCATCGGGTGCACTTCAAGCTCGCCAAACCTGCGGCTGAAGGCGACGTGCTGCTCGGTGGTCAGGAACTGGTCGCGCACCGCCAGCACCTTGTGCTCGATCAGCGCGGCTTCGAACGCGCGGAACGCGTCGTCGTCCATCGGCGCCCTGAGGTCGACACCTAAAATCTCAGCGCCGAGACTTGCGGCAAGACGCCGAACCTGAAATGGCGCGGCGGCCCCCGTTTTCGCCTGTTCCGGCGCGATATTGACGTTCATCGCAATCCTCATTCGGCAGATGCGGCAGTATTTCGCGGATTACTTCGGGGCGCAATCAGGGTTCGTCGCCCATCACTTGCGACGTCAATCCGCCGTGATATCGGCGGAGCGGATGACTTTGGCCCACTTATCGGTTTCGTCACCGATGAACTTGCCGAATTCCAACGGCGACAAAGCCAGCGCCGTGCCACCCATATCGGCAATCCTTGCCTTGAGCGCGGGATCGGCCAGCGCCGTGTTGATCTCGCGGTTGAGCTTTTCGACGATATCGGCGGGCACGCCGTTGGGCGCACCTAGGCCCGTCCAATACGTCGCCTCGTAGCCCGGCACGAACTCGGCCGCGACCGGAACATCCGGCAGCGCCCGGCAACGCTCGGTCGAGGTCACCGCCAGAGCCCGCAGCTTGCCGGTCCTGATAAGCTCGATCGAATTGGTCACGACGTCGAACAGAACCTGCACCCGGCCGGCAAGCAGATCGGTCACCGCCGGCGGGCCGCCGCGATACGGCACGTGCAGCAGGTCGACGCCGGCCATCATCTTGAATAGTTCGCCGGCCATATGACCGGATGTGCCGTTGCCGGCCGACGCCATGGCGACTTTGCCCGGATTGGCCTTGGCGTAAGCGATGAATTCCGGAATTGTCTTGGCCGGAAAATCGGGGTTGACCACGACGATATCGGGAAGACTAGCCGTGCTCGCGACCGGCGCGATGTCGCGAATGAAATTGTAGTTGAGCGACCCGTACAATGTCGCGTTGATGACGTTCGGCGAGCCGATCGAAAGCAGCGTATAGCCATCGGCGGCCGAACGCACGACGGCCTCGGTGGCGACGTTGCTGCTGGCGCCGGGCCGATCCTCGACGATGACCGCTTGACCGAGACGCTCCTGCAGCCGTTGCCCGATCATGCGGGCGAGAAGGTCTGGCGTGCCGCCGGCCGGAAAGCCGACGAGGATGCGGATCGGCCGCGACGGATAGGCGTCCGCAAACGCCGTGCGCGTAGCAGCGGCAAGTCCTGAAGCTGGAAGTCCTGCAGCACCGCTCGCCAGATGCAGAAGCTCGCGTCGCGAAAAATTTCCAGTGCGCTGATAAGCCGCCACGAGCCGCCCCGGTCTGTCCTCGCTTCACGCTAACACGGCGGACGCGGCAGAATATCGGGCCAATCGCCTCAGGGACGTCGGGCGCGTGGGCCCTCGATATTGGGCAAGAATGCCGTGAGCAGCCCGATCAGCGGCAGGAACGCACAGACCCGATAGACGAACTCGATACTGGTCAGATCGGCAAGCTCGCCCAAGGCCGCGGCGCCGACGCCCGCCATGCCGAACGCAACGCCGAAGAACAGGCCCGAGACCATGCCGACCCGTCCCGGCACGAGCTCCTGCGCATAAACGACGATCGCCGAGAATGCCGACGACAGGATGAGACCGATCAGCACGCTCAAAACCACGGTCGCCGCGAGCCCGACATAGGGCAACACCAGCGTAAAAGGCAGCACGCCGAGGATCGAAACCCAGATCACGACTTTGCGGCCGAAGCGGTCGCCAATCGGGCCGCCAATGAATGTGCCGGCGGCAGCCGCTGCCAGAAACACGAACAGATAAATCTGCGCCGTCGCCGTGGGCAGCGCAAAGCGGTGCATCAAGTAGAAGATGTAGTAGCTGGTGATGCTCGACAGGTAGAAATATTTCGAGAACACCAGCGCGATCAGCACCGCGATCGCGCGCCGCACCTGCGATTGCGGCAGGACGGCCGGCGGGATGGCCGAACTGCGCGCCTTCGGCGCGGCGTGACCGCCGTTGCGATACCAGTTGCCGAGCATGACCAAAATGACCATCGCGCCTAGCGCCACGAAGGCGAACCAGGCGAGACTGCTTTGCCCGTGCGGCAGAATGACAAAGGCCGCCAATACCGGACCGATCGAGCTGCCGAAACTGCCGCCGAGCTGGAACAGCGATTGCGCCATGCCATGAGCGCCGCCCGAGGCGAGCCGCGCCAGCCGGGATGCTTCCGGATGGAAGATCGATGCGCCGAGGCCGAGCAAGGACGCTCCGGCCAGCAGCACGAGGTAATTCGGCGCATAGGCGAGCAGGCAGATGCCGAGCAGCGTACACCCCATGCCATAAGCCAGCGAATAAGGCTGCGGCTTGCGATCGGTGTAGAAACCGATCAGCGGCTGCAACAGCGAGGCGATGCCTTGCAGGACCAGCGTGATGAGTCCGATCTGACCAAAGCTCAGATCGAACGCGCTCTTGAGGATCGGATAGATCGCCGGCAACAGCGACACGGTCAGGTCGTTCAGCAGATGGCAAAAGCTGATCGCCGCCAGGACGACAAATGCAGCGTTGCCGGCCTGTTGCCGGCTCACGACGGCCTGAGTCACGGGAGAAACCTTTCCAGCCTTCGCGCGAATAAACCTGGCGCGGGCGTTTTTTTGATTCGTCGCGCGTTACCTATCGCCCGCGGACGGACCCGGCTACCCCGATCCGGGCATCCGACCTATGCAGGATTGGCGCGCCGGCCAGATATCGTCATCCGGCGCGGGCGGGCGCGGGGAGAGGCGAACATTACTCCTTGACGCTTTTCACCGGCGTCTCCGGCGTCAGGCCGCCGCGACGGCGCGCGAAGGTTTCCTTGCCGGTTTCTTCCCATTTTCCCGCCACCGCGCGGCTGGCGTAAACGTCCCAGGCCGCGTCCCAGTCGCCGAGCGAATAGCCGTGCCACGGCGGCTGCGGGGTGAGCGCCGGCAGGCCGAGCTCATCCCAGATTTGCCGGGCGCGCTCCATGAATTCGCGCTTGGGCAGCGCGAGCGGCGGTGCGATCTCTTTCAGCGTGGCGTCGATCAGCATGGTCGATTCTTCGCTGCCGCCGCCGTCGGCCTCGCCGCGCGCCGGCACGTAGTTGGGCGATTTCGGGCCATGGCCCCGGGCGCGATGCGGCACGATCTGCACGTCCTGGCGCGGATCGGCGCGATAGGCGAGCGACCAGAATACGGCGTCGGCATTGTGCGGATCGATGTCTTCGCTGACGGCGATGACGTACTTGCCGATATCGGCCTGCAGGATCGCAGCCCCCTGCAGCGCCCGCCAGATTTCCGTGCGCGGCACGCCGGCCGCGAACTGCACGAACACCACCTTGCGCAGGTTGGAGAGCGGCTCGTGCATGACGACGCGGCGTACGCCCTTGATGGCCAGCGTGTCGCGCAGATGCGCAAGATACCGCGGCTCGTAGGCGACGCGCTTCATCACGCTCGATTCGCTCGGCGTCACTTCGCTCAGGATCGAGGCGAAGACCGGCGCGCGCTTGTGCGTGATCGCGGTGATCTGCATCGACATGTTGAAATCTTCGAGCGCGACATGGCCGTGGCTCTCGCCGAACGGCCCTTCGGGCTCGAGCAATTCCGGATCGATCAGACCCTCGACCACGATCTCGGCGTCGGCCGGCACGTCGAGATCGACGCTGACGGCCTTGACGACGCGGATCGGCGCTCCGGCAAGGCCGCCGGCAACCGCCATCTCGTCGAGGTCGATCGGCAGCTTTTGCGGCCCGGTGAACATCACCACCGGCGCGCAGCCGACCACGATGGCGATCGGCATCGGTTTTTTCAGCTTGCGGTATTTCTGCCAGTGCAGATAGCCGCCGGCGCCGCCGATGCGCGCCGCCATGCGCACGCCGAGGCGGTCGGTCGCCTTGAGCTGGGCGCGATAGGTGCCCATGTTGCGCACGCCGGTCTCGGGATCCGCGGTGATGCACAAAGTCGCGGTGAGATACGGTGCCGCGTCGTAGCCGGGCGTCGAGATCGGCACCGGCAAGGATTTCAGCCCGCCGTTTGGACCGCGCAGGGCATCGCCGGTAATGACGACCTCCTGGCATGGCGCGGAAGTGACTTTCGTGGGCGCGATCGGATTGGCGATCGCCCGCATCCAGGCGTCGCCGATCTCTTCGACCGCGCAACCCATGCCGATCGCGTAGATTTGCGCCGACGCGGCGAGCGCGCCGATGGCGACCGGCGTGTCATAGCGGCGTCCTGTGGAGTCGATCACGTTGGTGAACAGGAACGCACGCCGCTCGTCTTCCTTGAGGCCGCCCTGGAATTGCCAGCGCACCAGCGGATGCAGCTCGGTGTCCTTGTTGATCGGCCGCTCGATGCACCGCAGCAGCCCTTGCGCATCGAGACGCGCCAGATGCTCCTGGAAATCGAGCGGCGGCGTCCCCATTACTTCTTGTTCTTCTCGTGCTCGGCGATGATCGGCCGCGCCACGCGGAAGCAGTCGACGCCGATCGGCGCGCCGCAATAGATCAGCACTTGCGTCAGCGCGGCGCGGATCTCGTTCGGCGTGAGCCCGTTGTTGAGCGCGCCCCGCACGTGCGTTGCAAACTCCTCCATCTTGCCCAGAGCCGCGATCATGCCGAGGTTGAGGATCGAGCGCTCGCGCGGTTTGAGCGTCTCGTCGCCCCAGGTCTCGCCCCAGCAATATTCGGTGAGGATACGTTGAAAGTCGCGGTTGAAATCGTCGACGTTATTGAGCGCGCGGTCGACGTAGGCGTCGCCCAAAACCTGTTTGCGCTTGGCAAGGCCGATGTCGTAGCGTTTCTGGTCCATGGTGTTTCCTTTCCTTAGCAGACGACTGACGACAGAGGACGGACGACGGATAGTAGTCGAAGATTTCTCGATCCGTCCTCTGTCGTCCGTCCTCCGTCGTCAGGCTTCCGCCGGACCGCCCTTCCAGCGTTTGACCACGCCGGTATCGACGCCGAACAAATCGAGCAGCCGGCCGCAGGTGTGATTGACGATGTCGTCGACCGATTTCGGCCGGTTGTAGAACGCCGGCACGATCGGCGCGATCACGGCGCCGATATCGGCCAGCGTGGTCATGGTGCGCAGGTGGCCGCCGTGCAGCGGCGTCTCGCGCACCGCCAGCACCAGCCGCCGCCGCTCCTTGAGCACCACGTCGGCGGCGCGCGTGAGCAGGGTCGAGGTGACCCCGGTCGCGATCTCGCTCATGGTGCGGATCGAGCACGGCGCGATCAGCATGCCCTTGGTG
>Ga0187890_10002938_pt1 | contig 11818 bp, 8 predicted proteins | sample June2016WEW_21_1_FD_133005 | JGI IMG/M metagenome (GOLD analysis project Ga0187890, IMG submission 133005) | Peatland microbial communities from SPRUCE experiment site at the Marcell Experimental Forest, Minnesota, USA - June2016WEW_21_10 | ecosystem: Environmental > Terrestrial > Soil >... | reverse complement strand
TCGAGGCCGGGCCAGCGGCCATAGACTTTGCCGCCTTTTACCGGGCCTCCCAGGACGAACATCACGTTGGCGTGGCCGTGGTCGGTGCCGCGGTTGCCGTTCTCCCTGGCGGTGCGTCCGAATTCGGACATGGTGACGACAACCGTGTCTTCGCCGAGATTGCCTAAATCGGTCCAGAATGCGGCGATGGATTGCGAAAACTCACCTAGAACGTTTGCGATTTGTCCCTGCGTGCTGCCTTCGTTGACGTGGTGGTCCCAGCCTCCGATGTCGGCGAAGGCGACTTGCACGCCGAGGTTGGCTTTGATTAACTGCGCGAGTTCGCGAAGGCTGTCGCCGAAACGTCCCTTGGGATAATTCGCGCCGGCAGCGGGCTGGTATTTCGAGGGGTCGGCGGACTGCAGCATCTTCACGGCGTCGAAAGTTTCCTGTCCTGTGCCGTGGAGGACGGTGTCGACCGAATTTTCATACATCGCTTCGAAGGTATTCGAAATCGGAATTGCCTTCGGATTCTTGCCGCCGACTGAAAAATCGTTGAGGTTGTTGAGGGCAACAGCGGGCTCTTTGCCGGAAAGAATACGCGGCAGGGAGGGACCAAGCGCGATGGCGCGGAAGGCAGAGGACTCGGCAGCTTTAGCCGACTTGCCAGATGCATATTTCGCGGCCGCCGAATTTCCCGAAGGAAGTTCGCGCAAGGCTCGGTTCAACCATCCATCGTCAGTGGCTTTGACGCCGGGCGTGCCTGACTCCATGAAATCCTGCGCATCGAAGTGCGAGCGCGTCGGATCGGGCGATCCGGCGGCATGAACGATGGCGAGATGCTTCTGCTTCCAGAGAGGCTGGAAAGAGGCCATCGCAGGATGGAGTCCGAAGAAGCCGTCAAGATCGAGAACGGACTTCTTGGGGATGTTGATGGTCGGCCGCATTGCGTAGTACGACGGCTCGCCGTGAGGTACGACGATGTTAAGGCCGTCAGCCGCTCCCCGCTGAAAGATGACGACCAGCCGCTTGGGGTAAATCCCGAGATCGGCAGCACCGAACGCGGCGCGAGTAAGAAAACTGGGAAGCGCGGTGGTACCGACGACCGCTAGTGCGCCGTTGCGAAGGAAAACTCTGCGGGTAATCGACATATGTCAACCTCCAGCTACTAGCCACTAGCTTCTAGCTGCTAGCAACCCAAATCTCGCCCGACTGCGTGGGGTTTTGGCTTGCTAGAAGCTAGCAGCTATCTCTTCTGAAACTCCGGCGACCCCAATATCAATCCCGCGATGGCGCCGGCATTTGGCGGGTGCACCGGATCATCCAATCGCCGCTGGGTGATCTTCGGGTCTTGCAATTGTTTGCTGATGGTGTCGTGCGTCTGTCGCGAGACATCGCCTGCGAGCAGGGTATCTTCCAGCCGAGCGAGCGCCTGCTGTCCATCGGTGGCGCCCGCCGCCAACTGCACAGGATCGATGGAGACGCCATGCACATTCCCCGCCGCCAAGCCCAATGAAAAATTCATCCGTACCAGCAGAGCGGAAGAATTCACCCAGGTATCCGCTTTCATCGAATAGCCGGTCGGCGGCATCATGCCGTAGAGCGGCATGCCCATATTGTTGAGCGTGCCGACTAGTTGGCGGGCATCGTCGACGCGCGCGCCGCTGGCGCGCACCGCGGACACGACGAACTCAAACGGCGTTTTCACTTTCGCGCGGTAGGTCCGGGGTTCCCAGAACTCGGGCGATTTGAACATGGTCCGCAGCACCTCGCGGATGTCGCCGTCTTTTTTCAGGTAGGTTTTCGTCATTCGATCCACAAGCGTGGGGGGCGGATCGTCGGAGACAAAGCGCATGGCTAGCTTCTGAGAGACAAAGTGAGCCGTCTTCGGGTTGTGGGCGAGCAGGTGCAGAACCTCCCGCCCCTCTTTTTCGCCATTCTGCTGGTTCCATTTGATGCGATGTCCGAGAACAATCTTGTCGCCGGGCTCGTGCATGCGCGGCTCAAATTTGAATCCGCCGCCCAGGTTTGGCCGTTCGATGGTCCATCCTGTAAAGACTTTGGCGACTTCGGTGACATCTTTCTGCGAATACCCGCCGTTCACGCTGAGCGTGTGCAATTCCATCAATTCGCGGCCGTAGTTTTCGTTCAGTCCGCTGGCCTGCTTTGGCTTGCCTTTGCCGTTTACCGAGCCGCGCAGGCGGCCATGCTGATCGCGCGCATTCGCCAGAATGCCAAGCGCGACATCCGAGTGCGGGCCAACGCTCAGCCAGTTATCGAGATAAAACATCATGGCCGGACTGTGCGCAGTGGCGACTAGCAGGTCTTCGAATTTGCCCAGAACGTGCGGCCGGATCGCATCGCGCTCGTAGCTGGTCAGCAGGAAGCGGTCTGCTCCCTTGTTGATAAAAATATTGAAATGGTTGAACCAGAAGTCAGTCATGACTTCGTCGAGCTGGCGTTCGCTGTAGACGGCGCGCAGCAACTTGGCCTGCAGCAATTCATCCACAACCACCTGCTCGGGATTATTGAGGGACAGCAGCGTTTCCTTCTGCTTGCCATCCATGCCGCCCATCAGCGCGTCGGATTTGGGACCATGGGCACGATTCGCGATAAAGTGCTGGTCTTCAGGCGAGAGCTTGAGAATTTCTTTCATACGCTGATCGGGCGGCACATCGAGGAGTTCCAACAGCTTGATGTTGGCCGCCTGCATCTCTTCCCGGCGGCGCTGGTAGTTCGCATCGGCCTGGATGGCATCGACGTCCGAAGCGATTTCGCCATGCGCAGAAGCGGTCTTGCCGGCGTTTTGCTGAGCTTTTTCCGCTTTGCGGGCCTGCTTGTCATCGTAGCGCTGAATCTGCGCCTCGTAGACGGCATGCAAGGAAGGATCGCCTGGCATGGGTGCTTTTCCGTCCGAGACTTGCTTGATGATTTCCCGGGTCGGGAAATTCTCAACGAGCTCATGAGTGCTCATGCGTAGGGTGCGAAAAGCAGCCAGGCGCACATTGAGAGCGGAATCGTCAATTTTTTCGGGATGAAGCTGCAAATCAATCCACTTATCGACGCCCATCTGTGCGACTCGGTCGAGATCGCCCGGGCGCGGGCCGAACGTCAGGCGATTGAGCGCATGGACTGCGCGCTTCTGGTCGTCCATCGCGCCCGTGGGCGGAACGGTTTTTCGGGCAAGCGCAAACTGAGTTATGGCCAGCCCGGCAAGCAGGACCGCGAAAACCAAAAGCCAGAGACGACGAAAAGGCATTGCCATCCGGATGGGCCTCCCCAGAAAGAACCCCGACCAGCAGAAAAGTTGCGAGCAGAATGTATTTGGAGAGCGGCGGTTTAGCGCCTCAGCTTTGCCACATAAGCATTGCCGCTCTGCGACTTACGGGTCGTACTTTCCACGAACTTGAGGAACTCCCGGATATGCTCTTTTTCAGAAAGTTCAACCTCCGAGAACCGAACCCGCACCCCGTGGGCCGACGAAATTCCGGTTGCGACTCCGTTGATCACGACACCTTTCACCCAAATCTTGCCATTTGCGACCCACAACCCGATCTCCAGCGCCTTGTCAGAAGGCACAGCGCTCGGCGTCTCGACCAGGCAACCGGCGCGACTCGCGCTGGTGAGATTGCCCCAGACTGGCGCTTTAACACCCTCAACGTTGATTTCTACCGCGATGTAGCACTTGATGCGCCGAAAGCGCCTGCGGTCCGATGCTGTCGGGGTAAACAAATCTGGTTCAAAAGGTGGCGCCTGCGTTACGGGCGTGGGGGCGGTCAGCACGGCCGCCGTTGCGTACCCCGATGTCGAAAGGTTGCTTCCGCCTGTCCGCCCCTGGATCGCGCGTTCTTTAATCTGGCGCATGGCCTGCAACAGAGCTGCCTCGCGTTTTTCGGGAGCGACTTCGCGGTACGTCTGAAGAAGTGTGGAAAGATGGCTGACGAGGTCGGGATCCGTGAGCAGGTGCGTCCAGTCCGATCCTTGATGCGACGATTTCGTGGGTTCGCTCATACGAAGGACTTCCCCGGGCGGAAAATGGGGAAATGCTCGAGGTCGCTGCTAGAGTGACTTGTCGCTGGTCATTTCACAAGATGACCAAGGTCACGCCGGGCCCGGGAAGGGCACTTTTTACGGCGTGAACCGTGTTTGCTTATCATTAAATATTTCAGTAATTTGCATCAGCTACGCGCAAAAGTGAATCCAAAAGCCTTATTATTTTTTGTTCTGTATTAAGGAGTGAGTCCAGGTTCCATGTCTTCCCACAATTCGTACCGCAACTTGCGGCGTTTTCGGGCCTTTGCTTTCATAACTACGATTCTCTGGTTCGCCATGGCGCTCCAGGCCCAGAACACTTCCGGTCCGGCAAACCAGGTTCCAACGTCAGCCCAAAACCCGGTTTATGGGAGTGTGCCGGACGCCAAGCCGACGCCCGGAGTACTGTCACTCACCTTCAGCGACGCGATAGAGCGGGCCTTGAAACAGAATTTGGCTGGCCTGCTCTCCGAGTACAACACGATTGAGGCGCGCGGCGAAAAATGGCATCAACTAAGTAGCTTGCTTCCAAACGTCAGCGGCGATGTTCAGGAGGTGGCTGAAAAAGAGAGCCTCGTGGCATTGGGGCTGCGCAAGGGTGGGCCCTTTGGAAATAATGTACCGGCAGCTATCGGCCCCTTTTCCTACTTCGATGTGCGTGCCTCGGCGACGCAGCGCATCTTCGACTGGAAGGCAATCGAACAATACCGCTCTTCGGTAATCGGCGAAAGCGTGGCGCGGTTCAACCTGAAAGACGCGCGCGATCTGGTGGTTCTGGCGACCGGCAACGCTTACTTGCAGGCGATCGCGGGCGCGGCGCGGGTCGAAACCGCGCAGGCGCAAGTGGAGACTGCTAAGGCGCTCTATGAGAAAGCAGTCGCGCAGCAGCAGGCGGGAGTTGCTCCAGCAATCGATACGTTGCGCGCGCAGGTCGAGTATCAGACGCGCCAGCAACAACTGATTGCTGCGACCAACGACCTTGCCAAACAGAAAATCTCGCTGGCGCGCGTGATCGGATTTGCTCCCGGACAGGAGTTTGTCCTCGCGGACAAGGCTCCGTACGAGGCATTTCCTATCCCAGATCTGGAGTCTACTTTGCAACGCGCGTATTCCCTGCGCTCCGACTACAAAGCCGCACACGACCGGCTGGTGGCAGCGCAGTTAGAACGCGATGCTGCGGTTGCGGGATATTTTCCAACTCTCGATGTGGCCGCCAACTACGGGGAGATTGGAGCCGCGCCGGGCAGTGTGCTTTCCACATATGCAGTTTTTGGTACGTTGAATATTCCGATTTTTCAGGGTGGCAAGGTTCATGGGGACGTCCTAAAAGCCGAAGCCAGTCTGCGGCAAGCGCAAGCGCAACTGGCCGATGTACGCGGGCAGATTGATCAGGATATTCGCAACGCTTTGCTCGACCTGAAATCTTCCGCCGAGCAAGTCGAGGTCGCGCAAAGTTCCGTTAATTTGGCGGAACAAGCGCTCACACAATCGCGTGACCGATTCTCCGCTGGCGTTACCGATAACCTGGAAGTCGTCCAGGCGCAACAGGCGGTAGCCTCGGCGCATGAGAACCTGATTTCGAGCCTTTATCTGCATAATCTGGCGAAAGTTTCTTTCGCCCGAGCCCTCGGCCGTGCCGAAGAGGGTGTTCGGGAATACTTGAGAGGGAAGTAGTCCATGGATGAAACCAGCACTGCCGTAGCCGATCCGAAACCGGAAGCCCCCGCAAGGCAACAGCTCTCGCAAGACGCCGAAGCGCGCTACCGGCGCAGGGCCGCTTTGCTGGGAAGTAAGCGCGCCCGGCTGGGCATTGGACTGGTCGCGATTGTGTTGCTGGTGGGCGGACTCTTTGCCTGGCACTACTTCTCCAGTTACGATTCAACCGACGACGCGCAGATTGACGGACATGTGAACTCGGTGAGCGCTCGGGTCAGCGGCCACGTAATCAAGCTCAATGTTGACGACAACCAGTATGTCGAGAAGGGGACCGTGCTGGTCGAGATCGACCCTGCCGACTATCAGGTCGCTGTCGAGCAGGCGCGAGCTCAATATGCCGACGCACAGGCGCAAGCTTCTGTTTCCGGCATCAATGTGCCGATCACAAGCGTAAACACGTCCAGCCAGGTTGCCAGTGCTCAGGCAGGCGTTGCCAATGCCAAGGCCGGGATCGCGGCGGCGCGCCAGCAGTTCGCAGCAGGCAAAGCTCAGGTAGCGGAGGCTGAAGCCAATAACGTCAAAGCCCAGAACGATCTCGCACGCTATCAGCAACTGATCGACAAGCAGGAAATTTCGCAGCAGCAATACGATCAGGCCGTGGCGAGCGCGCAGGCCAGCGCCGCTACTGTCGAAGCCGCTCGCGCGAGCGCCGACGCTGCTAATGCACAAATCGAACAGGCGCAGGGGAAGTTGCTGCAGACGAATGCCGACCTCCGTACGGCTCAGACCGCTCCTCAGACGATGCAGGCGATACGTTCCCGTGCGGCTTCCGCGCAGGCGAACGCAGAACAGAAAAAAGCTCAACTGGATCAGGCGCAACTCAACCTGCAGTACACGAAGATCACGGCGCCCGTCGCCGGCATGGTCAGCAATCGTACGGTAGAGGTTGGTCAGAACGTTCAGGCGGGGCAGGAGATGATGAAGATCATTCCGCTCGATGATCTCTGGGTCACGGCGAACTTCAAGGAAACGCAACTCAAGCTGATGAAGCCCGGCCAAAGGGCGGATATTGAAGTTGATGCCAACGGCAAAACTTATAAAGGGCACGTGGATTCGATTGCCGGCGCCAGTGGTGCCCGCTTCAGCCTGCTGCCTCCGGAAAACGCGACCGGCAACTATGTGAAGGTGGTCCAGCGGATTCCGGTGAAGATTGTCTTCGAATCCGGCGAACTGAAAGGGCACGAACTGCGCCCGGGCATGTCGGTGGAACCGAAGGTCTGGATCAAATAGTGGGGATGGGGGTCACGGTCCGCGCGCGATTGCAACTGCTCCGGAGCCGAAGCGTGGGGCTAACCGCAGACCTACGAAGGAAACCAGGGATTGTCTAGATCATGAGTGCAGCAACCATCACCATGAACGACGCCGAAGCCTGGCGCCCCGCGGTCAATCCGTGGATCATCGCGCTGGCCGTCACGCTCGCGACGTTCATGGAGGTTCTGGACACGAGCATCGCGAATGTCGCGCTGCCGCATATCGCCGGCAGCCTGTCCGCGGGGCAGGATGAAAGCACCTGGGTGCTGACGTCTTATCTGGTTTCCAACGCGATCGTTCTGCCCTTAAGCGGCTGGCTTTCTTCGATTGTGGGGCGCAAGCATTTCTACATGGGGTGTGTCGCGCTCTTCACGATCAGCTCATTCCTTTGCGGATTTGCTCCGAATCTTCCCATGCTGATCTTCTTCCGCGTTCTGCAAGGTGCTGGCGGCGGAGGCTTACAGCCGAGCGAGCAGGCGATTCTGGCGGACACATTTCCACCCGCCAAACGCGGCATGGCATTCGCGGTCTATGGGATCGCCGTCGTCATGGCTCCCGCCATCGGGCCGACTCTTGGCGGATGGATTACGGATAACTTCAGTTGGCGCTGGATTTTTTTCGTCAACATCCCGGTAGGAATTCTCTCTCTCTTATTAACGTCGCGTCTGATCCAGGACCCTCCTTATTTCAAGCGCCGCAAGCTGAGCGAGACTCACATCGATTACATCGGGCTGGGACTGGTAGCGGTGGGGTTGGGTACGTTGCAGGTGGTTCTCGATAAGGGCCAGCGCGAAGACTGGTTCGAATCCAACATGATCGTGATCCTCGCCTCGATCTCGGCGGCTGCATTGCTCTGGGTGGTGATCTGGGAGTGGTATCAGAAGGATCCGATCATAGATCTGCATTTGTTCCGCGAGCGCAGTTTCGCTGCCGCCAACTTTCTGATGTTCATGCTCGGCTTTGCCCTGCTGGGCAGCACATTAATGCTGCCCCTGTACATGCAGACGTTGTTGGGCTACACTGCCGAACGCTCAGGGATGGCGCTCTCGCCAGGTGGTTTCGCGATCATGGTCGCCATGCCCATCGTGGGGTTTTTGCTTTCGCGTTACAGCCCTCGCTGGCTGCTGATGTTCGGGCTCACTACGCTCTCGCTTTCTCTGTTCCATATGACGACGTTTGATCTGAATGTGGATTTCAAGACGGTGATGATGGCGCGCGTCTACCAGGCGATCGGTATGGCGTTCCTGTTCGTGCCAATCAACACGGCGGCCTATGCCAACCTACCTCGCGACAAGAACAATGCGGCCTCAGGTCTGATGAACCTGGCGCGTAACATCGGCGGGAGTGTGGGCATCTCATTTGTGACGACCATGCTGGCCCGGCGCGCGCAATTCCACCAGGTGCGGCTCTCGGAGAACCTGAGCGCGGCTAATCCGCAATTTCGTTCCGCGCTGCGAGGATTAACGAACACATTCAGCCACAACGGTTCCGGACCCGGAACTGGCGGGGGAACCGCATCGCAGCACGCCTATGCCATGCTGCAGGGAAACATCATCCAGCAGTCGACCATGCTCGCTTATATCGATAACTTCTGGCTTCTCGGTGTGGTCATCATGTGTTTGGTTCCGTTTGTCTTACTCATTAAGAAATCGAAGCCCGGCGGTACGGTTGTGCACTGAGAATGCGCGGCGCCAGGTTGAGCGCAATCGATGAAAGGAGGTCGCCATGTTTCGGATTATCACGATGGAGCGCGAATTCGGCAGCGGGGGCGGTGGTATTGCCGCGGAACTCGCGCACCGTCTGGGCTGGAAGCTCTGGGACCAGCAACTGACTTGTGAAATTGCGAAGCGCGCGCAGGTTGCGGAAGAGGCGGTCGCCTTATGCGATGAGCGTGTCGACAGCCGCTTCTACCGGCTAGCGAAGGCGTTCTGGCGGGGAAGCTATGAGCGCCGCTTGCCAATGGCCGACTCGCGCGCGTTCGATACCGATCGTATGGTAGCGATGATGGAAGAGATCACCGGCAACATTGCCGCCGAGGGAAAGGCGGTAATTGTCGGCAGGGGTGCGCCGTATTTCCTCCGTGACCGCGAAGATACGTTTCGCGTATTTACGTATGCTCCGTACGATGAAAAAGTTCGCCGCATGATCGCGCTCGGCAAGAGCCAGGAAGAAGCCGAGGATCTGGTGGAGAACGTGGACAAAGAGCGGATCGCATACGTGAAGTATTACTTCAATGCCGACTGGCCGACCCCGAGTCTTTATCACATGATGATCAACACGGTCATCGGCGATGAGAATGTAATTACCGCCATCCTGCATGGCATGGAAATGTTATCGGCCAATTCCCGACGATCGGCTGTGCCTGCGATGCGCTGAATCGGAAAAACCGTCGAGCCTGAGAGTCCGTTTAATGCGGCTCAGGAGTCGGTTCATGCGGCCGGAATCGCAACTTGACCAGGTGGATAAAATCGTCCCAACAAATTCCAAGATTCGCTTTGCTGCGACCTTTGCTGCGAGGATTGAAACTATATCCGACCTCGCTCACAGCGGTTGGCTGCGTTCGACCCAACACTTCCACCAGCGTCCTGTAGCCGACCGGGTTTAGCGGGACGCCGATCACGACGGAACGCTTCACCATGAAACAGCCGCTCATGGGGTCTGTGATCTGGCCGAGCACGCCGGGCAGCAACAACCACGCGATCAGGCGCGCCACGCGCGATACCCCCTGCCGCAAGAGACTCCAATCTCCCACGCCCGCGCCTTCGACATAGCGGCTGGCGACGACCACATCGGAGCCCGCATTCATTTTTGCCCATAGGGCACAGACGACTTCCGGCGGATGTTGCAGGTCGCCGTCGATCACGCCCAGCACGTCGCCGCGAGATACTTGAAAGCCGCGAACCACGGCGGTTGCCAGTCCGCGTTCTTGTGTACGGCGCACCGCGATGATTCTGGGGTCAGACTCACCGAGCGCTGCGACAATCTCCCAGGTGCGATCCGGGCTGTCGTCATCCACGACGATGATCTCGTAGGAGTCGCCAACCGAGGTAGCGAGTTCCTTGCTCAGGAGAGCGATCATGTCCGCAATGTTTTCACTCTCGTTGTACGTTGGGATCACGATCGAGAACTTTACGCTGTGATCTGCCGGTCCGACCACGCGCGGACCCGTCGGTGACGTGCACAAAGGCAATCTGTTCTCCGGATGCTTATTCGCCGGCCGGTCCGCGCTTAGCGCTTACTACAAATCTGCATTCCGGCCGATTTAATTTGAAAGGCTATTTCTGTTGGATGCGTGGAACCCGCGCTTACTATGCGCGAACCGACTCTTTTTGAAACGCAGGCCCCAGATGATTTGCTCGTACTTGTTGAGCCTCTGCGCGAAGCCCGAGGATTCCTGCTATCAGAAGGGCCCACATGGCCAGGGAAATTTCCAATCCGTCCTGATTGGCCAGTAATGCCGCGATGGCGCCAGCCAACCCGGCGATTACAATCCATCGTCCGACCGCGTCCTTCCATCCGCGAATCGCCAGCAGAAACATTGCGACCGTTGCCGGCATTGCATCGTACTGTAGTATACGCGGACTCAACAAGAGAGTCCCAAGCCATAACACAGTCATCCACGTGTCGCTTGCGATCCCTTCCTCTGAATACAGGCGCCAACCGAAGTAAACAAGCGTTGCGAACAGCAGGCTCCAATACGCGAGAAAAAAAATCGTGCCGGGCAATTGATACGGTTTGCCCATTGCCTGCAGGGCAGAAGCCAGAACTCCGGCGGCGCTGAAGCCGAACGACCAGGAGTGTCCGGCGCTGTTTCCCATGAGGCTTTCAAGCTTCACAATGCGCAGGTATTCCGCAAATTCTTCTGGCCAGATAAATCTCTGAACTCCAAACAAAGCGACTCCGAGTGTGCCCACGATGGCCGATTTTAGTATTTGCCCCCTGCCTGCGAGCAAAGGAATCGCCAGCAAGACGAGGAACGGCGGTTTTATCAGGGATCCTGCCAGCACCGCGAAGTAAAACCATCCCCAGCGGTTCGTTTTCCAGCCCGGAATGCTTGCCGCCATGGCGGCGCCATACATTGGAATCGCCAGGTTTCCGCAGAGGATCACTTCATTCGGCATGAAGGCCGGAAAGAAAGTGACCAGAGGCAGGAAGTAGCGCAGAGCGCGTTGTTCGGCCGTTGAGGCCAGTTGAAAGCCCGCCCAAAGTTGGGCTCCAAAGCCGGCGGCGTAGATTAGCCAATACAAAACCAATCCGGGGAGCGCGGGGATAGAAGTCGCCAGCTTGAACAGCTTCAATATGATAGGCGGCCACACAAAGAAGTAGTGCGGGCCCGTTGCCGTATTCTTCGTCATCGCTCGTGCGGGGCCGACGACGTACGGGTCCAAGCCTTCTCGCAAATCCTTCACCGATTGGCGGTATACGTCGAGGTCCCAACCTACGGGAAGAACCATCGCCATGCCGACAACGGAGGCCGCAGCGGCAATCCACAAAAGGGTAAGCCACGGCCATCGAGAGAGCTTAAGAAGTTTGAACATGCTCTCCGGATTCGCGCCGGGTTACTGGTTTCGAGGGCGACATCCTAGGTCTTCTTCTTTCCGAACAAGCCGCCCACTTTCCCAAGCGATTTGCTGGGCACGATACTCTTGATCTGATTGCCGACTAGTCCTTTCATGTCGGGCGTGAAGGTTGGATTTGAGGTTGTTCCCCCCACATTCACAGGGATGCCGCCCGATCCATGGCCGACAGCCTTTGTGAGTCCTCCGCCAACGGAGCCGGCAAGATTCGCGACCAGCTTGAAATCGAGCGCGTTGCTTGGGCTGACGGTGCCCGCGCCGGT
>Ga0187890_10002936_pt1 | contig 11819 bp, 11 predicted proteins | sample June2016WEW_21_1_FD_133005 | JGI IMG/M metagenome (GOLD analysis project Ga0187890, IMG submission 133005) | Peatland microbial communities from SPRUCE experiment site at the Marcell Experimental Forest, Minnesota, USA - June2016WEW_21_10 | ecosystem: Environmental > Terrestrial > Soil >... | reverse complement strand
TCCAAAAAGCTCCATAGCAGAGCGTTACGGGGAGTTTTTTGGAATGAAAATGCGAACTTACGAAAATTGACTGGCTGGTTTGATTCGACCCTGGCTGGCCGGTTTGTGGTGACCGCTGACACGACAGCCACCGGAAAGGTTTCACCATGACACCTAATATGAGGATAGGCTGCACAGCGCCCTTCAAGCGTTAATCCAGAGTGGGTTGTAAAACACTGGCAAGCCAATCTCGCGGGCCAGTTGATCAACAACCAGTAACGCCCATTCGCGCGTGATTTGTCCTGGTGGTGTCGGATTTGAAACCAGATTCGCGAAAGGGAAAATGGGCGCGGTGCTGGTTGCAAATTTGACACGACCAGTCTTGCATGGGGTGAGTGTTCGCGTGGTTGGCATCCGGCTTGGCCTTCAATTCAGCAAGACAGATGACAAACACGTGAACGCGAACGGGGAATTTTCAGGGCAATCAAAGTTTGATGTCAGAGCATAATTCAGCAAGCAGGTGCATTTTTTGTATACTGTCTCAGAGATAAAGCACAATGCCACAAGGCAGGTGCTCTATATTTGTATACTGCATTTTGGATACTACATGCTCTTTTTAAGCAAAAACTGGATTTTGGCGGATGACGCCTGATGAAAATCGCCAATAAAATCAATGGTGGAAGAGGGGTGATGATTTCTGATAAAACCGTTTTGGATTAGAAGGCAGATGCTCTATCCAACTGAGCTACGGGCGCAACCAAAGGGACATTAGTGGCTGGCTGGCGTCCGCGCAAGTGCGGTTGTCCGGCCAACCGATGGCTTTCGCCGGTTGCAACGTTTGATTGAAAAGGGCGGCGGCTTTCTGCAAGCTGACGGCGTGAAACCTGGAAAATTTATCGCACTGCTGCTGGCCGTGGCGTTTTGGGCGGGTTGCCAAAAGTCCGCTGACGTGACGCCGGTGCCGTCCGCTGACGACCTGCTGCCCAAACAAGCGCAGCCGAAATTGCCGACAATGAAAATGTATCTCGGCGCGGAGACGCTGGACGTCGAACTAGCACTCACTCCTCGCGAGCAGCAGATCGGCATGATGTTCCGCACCAACGTCACCGATGAAAGCGCGATGTTGTTTATTCTTCCGCAGGCGATGCGCGCACCGGATGGGTTTTGGATTACGAATTGTCCTGTGTCGCTATCCGCCGCCTACCTCGGCCCGGATGGCGTCATCGAGGAGATTCATCATCTGGAAAAGAACGACAACGTGCCTGTCGTCGCCACCAACGACAACATCCTCTACGTACTGGAAGTGAATGACGGCTGGTTCGCGCGGCATAACATCAGCCCGGGTGCGGTCATCCGCACTGACAAAGGTTCGTTGCAGGAGACGTTTTTTCGAAAATAATACTGTGCGCGCTGAATCTGAAAAACTTTTCGCCGAGGCGTTGAAATACATTCCCGGCGGCGTCAATTCGCCCGTGCGCGCGTTCCGCGCCGTCGGCGGCCAGCCGTTCTTCGTCAACCATGCCAAAGGCGCGCGCGTTTGGGACGTGGATGGCAATGAGTTGATTGATTACGTCCTCACCTGGGGGCCGGCCATCCTCGGCCACGCGCATCCCAAAATCATTTCTGCCGTCAAGGCCGCCGCCAATCACGGCACGAGTTTTGGCATCCCCAACCCGTTCGAAGTGACGATGGCGAAACTCATCTGCGAATTGGTGCCCAGCGTGCAAAAGGTGCGCCTGTGCAATTCGGGCACGGAAGCGTGCATGTCGGCAATTCGTCTGGCGCGTGGCTTCACGAAGCGCGACAAAATCATCAAGTTCGACGGGTGCTATCACGGCCACGCGGATTCACTGCTGGTCAAGGCCGGTTCGGGCGCGCTCACGTTCGGCTATCCCGACAGCGCCGGCGTGCCGGCCGCGTTCACGCAGCACACAATCGTTCTGCCGTTCAACGACGCGGACGCCGTCAAGGCCGCGTTCGCCGCGAACAAAAATGCAATCGCCGGCATCATCGTCGAGCCGGTGCCGGGCAATGCCGGATTGTATCTGCCGAAACCGGGCTACCTGGAATTTTTAAGCGAAGTCACGAGGGCGAACGGTGCGTTGCTGATTTTCGACGAGGTGATGACCGGCTTCCGGCTCGCGCCCGGCGGCGCGCAGGAGCGGTTCGGCATCCAGCCGGATTTGACCACGCTCGGTAAAATCATCGGGGGCGGGCTGCCCGTCGGCGCGTTTGGCGGGCGGGCGGACATCATGGATTTGCTTGCGCCGCTGGGGCCGGTTTACCAGGCCGGCACGTTGAGCGGCAATCCGCTGGCGATGGCGGCGGGCATTGCGGCGTTGGAGGAGTTAAGTAGCAGCCGACGTGAGGCGGCTCATTCTAAAAAAATCAAAAACCAGGATGCGAAATCCAAAATTGATCAGAGCGGATTGATATCCGCAGCTACGAAGAAAACGAACGTTTACGCGCGGCTTGAACAACTCGGAGCCCAGCTCGAAGCCGGGATGAAGGAGGCCGCAAAATCGACGGACGTGCCCGTGACGTTCAATCGCTGCGGCTCAATGTTCTGTGCCTATTTCACCGGCCAGCCGGTCTGGAACCTCGCCGACGCGATGAGGAGCGACCGTGCACGGTTTTCAAAATTTTTTCACGGGATGTTGGCCGAAGGAATTTATCTGGCGCCGTCGCAATTCGAGGCGGGTTTTATTTCCACGGCGCACACGACAGCGGACATGGAAAAGACGGTCGGCGCGGCGACGAAAGTATTGCGCGGGTTGTAACCTCTTGTTATGATGGGCGTCTAACAGGCAGTGAACCGCGTCATCATGGCGCGGCGAAATTGAAAAACAACCACGACAAAGAATTATGAAAGCAAATAAAACAATGTTAATCGCGGCATTGGCCGCGGGCAGTTTGCTGGTGTGGAGTCCGGCCTTGCGCGCGGGTGACACCAACCTGCCGCCTTCCACTCCGCCCGCTGGCGCTCCACCGGCCGGCCGGCCACCCGGCGGCGGTTTTGAGCGCATGGCGGAACAACTCAACCTGACCGCCGACCAGAAAACGAAAGTGCAATCCATCGAGGACACGCGAAGGCAGAAAATGGTCGATATCAACAAAGACACCAGCCTGTCGCCGGAAGACCGGCAAGCCAAACGCAAGATTGTCGCGGAAGAAATGGCCCAGCAGATGAAAGTCGTCCTTACGCCGGAGCAATTTGATAAGTGGCAAAAAACATCTCCCATGGGACCACGCCGGCTCCGTCCCAACGGCCCGCCTCCGGGCAACGAAAAAGCCGGGAGCACGAATGCACCCGTTGCTCCGCCGAAACAATAATCTGTAGGGTGACATAGTTGATTTGATATCGGGACGGCCTCGCGCCGTCCCTTTTTGTTTTTGTGCGCAAAGGCAGTGGGTGTTTTGCAGCGGCGGTCTGTGACCCCCAGGCAAACGGCGACGCTCACATATGCCGCTGCAATTTGCAGATTCCATTTGAGCAAAGGCGCGCGGATGTGTATTGTGGGTTTGCCCTGCGCGAGTAGCTCAATTGGATAGAGCGTCGGCCTCCGGAGCCGAAGGTTGTGGGTTCGACCCCCGCCTCGCGTACCAGCCTTCGCTCGGAGCAACGCGGAGGGTGAAGTCTGCGCGCCGTAGCGCACAGCGCGAAGGCGGGCGCGAGCGTCCGAACAACCGGCGCTCCAAGCTACGGCTGGCAGGCCAGCCTTCGAGAATAGAGGGTCCAATGGATGGCTATCACTACGTTTACACGCTGGAGTCGCTCTCGAATCCCAAGCAGATTTACACGGGTCAAACGCAGGACCTGAAGCAACGTCTGAAGGAGCACAACTCCGGCAGGGTTCCACATACCTCGAAGTTTACTCCTTGGCACATTCGCTCCGCGACGGCTTTCAAAAACAGAGAACGTGCGTTGGCTTTTGAGCGTTATCTGAAAAGTGGCTCTGGCCGCGCTTTTCTGAGACGCCATCTTTGACTCGCCTTGTCCGCCATAGTGCAACGAAGGTGGAAATGCGGACGCCAACTCAATGGTTTTGGAAAACCCGCTTCTTCAATCAGCTTGGGTTACGTCGTCTGAAAATGGATTGAATCACCGTCCAAACCAGAACAAAAACCAGAACAACGGCGAGGACCTGAAGGAAATGGGGAAAAAGACGGTCTGGATTGGGGTTTCGATGGTCCCGATACTTAATCCGCATACTTGACTTTGGACGAAATGAGTGGCTTTAATCATGTGAACCTCAAAAAAGGCATGAGAATCCTAACGCTTACTTTCTTGCTCAATTGCACAGTTGCTTTTGCGCAAAACTACGACACGAACGGTGATTACGTTCAGACATTCGCTGGCTCCGGCCTTTCAGGGTATGTAAATGGAGTGGGCGTGAATACGATGTTCAATAATCCATCTTTCATGGTCGCCGATTCAAAAAGCAATCTGTTCGTTTGGGATTCCGGTAATTTTATAATCAGGAAAATCTCGCCGGATGCCACTGTCACGAGCATTGCGACGAATTTCAATTTGTCCATAAATTATTTGGGTGGCATGACGATTGACCGCAACGATAACATTTGGACAGCTTCCGACGGCCAGCCAAACTCTATGAATTCGGCAATAACGCTATCCGAAATAACCGGCAATACGATAGTCACAAACATTCCTCTTCCGATTTATTCGGCTGGTTTAGTCGGAATATGCGCTGATTCTTTGGGGAACATTTACATTGCCTGTGGCAATACATTTGTGCCAAATAAAATCTACCAATACAACACTAATGGCGTTTTGAGTGTTTTTGCTGGTTCAGGAAATCAAGGCCACGTGGATGGGAATGGAATTTTTACTTCGTTCAATACGCCAACTGCTCTGGCGTGTGACCAAGCAAACAACATATACGTCTGGGATTCGGGAAGTTATTTCATTCGCAAAATTGACCAAAGCCAGAATGTGACCACAATTGCGGGAAATGGTTTTGGCATTTCACAGCAATACCAAGTTGACGGTGTTGGAACAAATGCCGGATTTTACGGCATTTATCAAATGTGTGTTGACGATTCAGGAAACCTGATTCTCGCTTGCGGGCTTTCCGTCCGAAAAATGAACGCACAAACTAAGGTGGTTACGATGGCAGGGACTTTTACACAAGGCGGCTATGTCAACGGATTTACTAATGTTGCGCGGTTTGGCGGGGCATACGGCGTTTGTCTCTCGCAAGGCATGGTTTTCGTCACTGACGCTGGCAATGAGCGCATCCGGCAAATCTCATCCAATCCGCTGCCGCAAGTTGTTTCCGGCGCAAATCTTGGCATCGGCACATTTGCGGGCGTGACTATTACCGGCATCGTTGGCCGCACCTATCAAATCCAATCGTCACCGGATTTGAGCACATGGACAACAGTTGCAACCGTGCTTCTTACGTCAAGTCCGTATCTGTGGATTGACCAAAATCCCATTGCGGGGAATAAATTTTACCAAGCGATGCTGTTGCCATGAGCAACCAAGCAAACAAACCGCCGCGCTTTGTTTCCTTCCGGTGTCGGCATTGCGACGTTTGGCCATCAAACATCGTCAATCGGTTCGGGTGGTTTCGATACTCAGTTTCGCCAACCGTGGACTGGGCGAGAAAAACTGACATTTGCGATTTGGGGACAGCGGTGGCGTGGCGGAGCACAATAGCGGCTCAATTTCACCTTATTGCCTATACCCGCCGTTCGACTCGTAGCAATTTTCAAGCTGAACAAGGTGGAATCCACTTTTCTGCAAGGTGACGCTTATCGAATTTACGAAAACGCAATTTTTTATTTCGGCGTGATTCTTGTTTTAAGTCACGCTCACATTTGTCCAACAAAAACGGCAAAGATAACGAATCCACACGCGGCGGTACTTTTTGCAATTCAGTTTTCATACCTGTCCACTTTTACAGAATGTGGGTAGGGCGTCTGAAATGCGGACGCGGTTCGGAAAAATTGTCCGAATTTATCCGGGCGGGAGAGAGTTTGGCTTTTCCGGGCGTCCGCGTTTCAGAGCAAAGAGAAGTCCAATTCTATCGCGGGCATATTTGGCAAGGGTGTTGCCTTTGTGTTGACCGGGCTGGTAATCCCAATCTCGATTGAACGCTTCTTCAAGTTGTTTTTCGTTCATTCGGTAGTAGCCTTTTGCCAGCCATCCGATTGCCAGTTGCCAAAGCATTTTGTCCACAGGTAAACCGCCTGCGTTCACAGCTTTATTCATCAAATCTACATAGTAGTCATCTTTCCAAAGCTCTGCTGCGTCCTCTTTTTTCACGTCTGGCGGTTCTCCAAAAATGGTTCTGTAATCGGCAATGAAGGCGGACAAAACTTTCTGCTTGTCCTGCCCCGTATTGGCTGGGCCAAAAGCCTTCATCGCCGCACAAAGATTCGGCCACTTCTTGCACAGAAGTTTTACCACCGCCTGACGCCAGTTCTCATAATGGTCAACATCTGTGTCCTCGTGGGGCAGATGGGCAGGCGTTCCTTTCAATTGCTCCGCTTCCAACTGCTTTGCCTTTGCGTGACGCTGTTTAGCTTCACGCTCCAAGAGATTAGCCACGCAGTTTTTTGCCAACCATTCCAGTTTCAACTGCTCGTCTTTGAAGGAAGCAACTTCAAGGGGCAGGCAGGTGAAATAAAATCTTTCCTTCAAATTTGTGAGCGCCTTTGGTCCCTCATACAAGTCCACGCGGTAGGGATGCAGGTATCCGTGAAAAGGCTGCGGCTTATCCAACTTCACCGCTTCAAGCCACCGGGGGCCAACTTCTTTCATGTATGCAGCACCAGCGTCGCCGTGCCAAGTTACGAATGCAAATTGATGTTCTTTGGAAACGCCCGATTGAGCCGAAGGCCAATCGAATTTCAGGCGAACAAAGCAAGGCTGTCCAGTGTCGGCGAAGCTGGCAATAGTTTCTTCTCTGAGCAGGCAAACTTGGCCGGAATTTTCAAAGCAAATGGTGGTTCCGTCAGGGTGCGGGATGGTTTGCCATTTCACCGGGCGTTCCCTGCCTTCAAAGATATCAGTTACCGCTTTCATTGAATAAAATCTTGTTTCGAGCGGTTAATTTAGACGCTTAAACGTCAATACAGACCCGTATGAGCCAATCAGCCTCAATACTTCGTTTGAGAGGGAGACACTGTAAATTTGTGATTCGGCTGGTATTGTCATTGGCTTAGGCGCTTCCACTTGGCTGCCCATCCAATTGTTGTGTCCGGGGCTAAGTCCCATGTGGCTTGGGCGTTCAACTCGAATATGGTCGGCGTCAATAAAACGGTAATTACAAACCAGCGAACCATCGTCAAGGCTTCCGTCACTAAAAAATTCCCATCGCCATTGGCCTTGCCATTTTCCAATGATGGAACTTTTTACGCTCTCTTTTTGTTTGGCTTCCGCGTCCAACTGCGCTTGCTTTTGCTTGGCCTGTATTTCAGCGGCGTAAGCTTGGTCGTTGGTCGAAAGATTGGAGATTTTCAGGAAACAATTTGTGCCGCCGGTTTTTACGACGAGCGTGGTCGTGCCAGAAGAAACATAATCGCCAGCAACCGTTTCGCCTGTTTTCAAAATCCAAGTGTGCGGCGCAGCTATTGCCAGCGTCACGAGTGCGAAGATTCCGAGAAGACAAATTTTTGTTTTCATGGTTTTGCCTATACATCGGTAATTCAAACGCCATTCCGTCCTGTCGTCCATTCCAATCTTCCTGTGCAATTGTAGTTGTCGCGGGGCCACGTTTGCGGGATTGTCACGTCGTTATGAAAATTGAACTGTGGGTGGCTCTGTGGGGCGCGGTCACTGGCACATTCGCGTCTTGTTACAACATACGACAATGGTTCCTTGACCGTGCAAAGCTGAAAGTTGAAGCGAATATCGCAATCGAGCACACGGACAGACTCCGTGTAGTCCTAACCATTTCTGCTGTGAATGTCGGACGCAGGCCAGTGAGCATTAGACGTGTGGGCGCTTTCCTTGCAGAAACAAACGCACCCATTCCCCAAGGATTGTCACCCGAGCGGAGTGCAGAAGTAACGAAAATCATGCGGGAGACTTTAGTTTCTTCTGAACTGACCCTTTTCGGGGGGCGGGAAGAGAAGCCTATTGAATTGAACCCGGATGGCGGCCAACACGTTTGGAAGTGCTCACTTCCAGAGCGTCTAAAGTTTTTGAGGGACTCGAAAGGAGATGAAGAAGTTGGAAAGGCTTACGTGGAGTTAACATCTGGAAAGAGGGTATTTTGTGATTTTCTTTTACTGCCGGACGACAAGTAGCCGCCCTTTATGTCTCACACAACTGCCCACTAAGCCGAACCCACTGCCACACGAAACTGAATATTCAAACACCGAAACCCCACCGGCCATAAAACCCGGTGGAGTTTTTCATTTCAAGAGTTTTAGCAATTGGTTTTGGCCATAGCCGTAATCGTATAAAATCAATCAAACCGTCCCTCACATGTGGGGGTAACTCGGTTTGACCCGTATCAAAACCCGCCAACCAAGTCCCGCACACGAACACCAAGCGCCTTGGCGATTTTCACCAGATTGTCCACCGACGGTGATTCGACTCCCCGCTCAATTCGGCTAATGAACACAGTGGAGAGGTGGCTCTTTCAGCCAATCTGACTTGCAACAAGGAGCACCCGTTGTGATGTGAACAACTTATTCTGGACAGAAAATGAGGTCGGCGTAATGTCGTAATTAATCAGATGGCTTTGGGTCTGAACCCAACACAATTGCAACAAATGACACTTCGATTGGCTAGTCGTGTGTGCTCAGAAAAAATGAAACACTTAAACCCTATGAAAATAACCAAATCACTAAATATCACCATTCTGACTCTCCTTGGTCTCACACTCCCGCTGAGCGTCCACGCGGATGAAGCCGGTTCTGTTGGCACCTCAATTCCCCCTAATTCGGGCGTAGGCGGGGCGGTGTCCACGCTGGGGGACCCGGCTAGTCCATCGGACGCAATAACCTTTGAAAGTTATGACCTTCTTGGGTCTTACTACGCGAATGGTTTGTACAACATGAATGGACTAGGTACTTGGAACGGGCAGCCAGTCAGTCCAAACAATATGCCCAATGATTATGAGCTACAATTGGCTTGCACGTTCAACTTTTACGCCCTTGCTGCACAGCCGAATGTTCTATTTGTTCAAGTAACGGGTGTTGTCGCCAGCAACTTCGGTTATGCTTCTGGCAGTGCTTTTAACAACATTACACTGACTGGCATTCAATTTACACTCCCTTCACAGGGAAGCGGCATTCTTGAAACACCCAGCCTCTCTTTAAACTACGCAAATCCCGGTGAGACTTTAGCATATGCTCCTCCTGACGATTCTAGTGAGCCTTTGACGACGACGCCGGGGTTTGGGTTGACAGCACTGGGGCCAAACCAGTTCCTGATACAAACTCTTAATGGTGCTGATTACGGCTTCATAAACAGCGGTTGGGTTGTCTATGGAGGCACTGTCAACAGAATAGAGGGAGGTGGGGTCTTTCAACTCATTTTTCCCGATGATGTCAATTTGTTAAACCAAGTGGATTTCACACAGGCAAATGTCGAATCTCAGTGGGGAGCAGGAAACCAGTACATTACGGCAACACCTGTCCCCGAACCCGCCAGCCTGTCATTGCTGGCATTCGGCATGTTCGGAATAACTCTCTTGCGTCGGCATCAGCGTTAATCCATCGGAGCAACCCGAAGTAAATTAAACAGCGAAACTCCACCGGCCATAAATCCGGCGGAGTTTTTCATTTTTCGGGCTGGTCTTTTCCCAGTTGAAACAATCGCAAATCTCCGTTGCCCACAATTTTCCCCTCCCGCGTTCTGGTTCTGGAATCTGACGAAAGTTCGCGGACGGTGAGCGGGAGACCTTGCCGGCTAGCTCTTTGACACGAAGTCGTGGACGCGCTTTTCGGCCTCGGCAATCTGCGCCGGAGTCATTTTCTTGATCCTGGTGGCGTGGATGTCGGCGCCGTTGTTGGTGTCGCCGTGCGTGGCGGCCAGCGCAAACCATTTGTAGGCTTCAATCGGGTCCTTGGGCACGCCCTTGCTCAGCGCACAGGCAATGGCCAGGTTGTCCCGGGCGCCGCCGAAACCGCGTTCAGCCGCTTTGCGAAACCAATCCGCGGCGGCAGCATCATCCTGCGGCACGCCCTTGCCAGCAGCATACGACCACGCTGAAGTAAACGACTCCGGCACGAGGTTCAGCGTCCGTTTTGCCGGATCAAATCGCGCAGGTTCGTGTTGAACGTTTCCGCCCGCTGCAATTCCTCCAGCATCAGGTGCATCCGGTAGCGCCAGTAATGCACGGGATTGGCGGGCACGTTGATGCGCTCGGCCGCCGGGTCCGCCCGACGCAGCTTTTCGTCCATTCCCAGCAAATCCTGCAACTGAAAAATGCTCCACATGGCCGGCGCGGCCAGATGCTGGCGAATGATGGCCTGGACGATCCCCGGCTCGCACTGGCGCGGCGCCCCGCCTGGCTGGCCGAGTTCGGTATTGAAAAATTTCTGCGTCAGCCCCCGGTCTTCCTCCCACCAGTCGCGCAGGGTGCTCATGTCGTGCGTGGACGGCGTGACGACACTCAAATACGGCGCGTCCGCCGGGCGCGACAATTCCTGGCCGGGCTGCTTGGGCATGCGCTGGATTTCAAGGCTCAACAAGCCCAGTTCTTTCATCAGTTCCGGCACGCAGGCGGGCACCAGCCCCAGGTCTTCGCCGCACATGAGCATGTTCGTCACGCGCTTCAGCGCCGGCAGCTTTTGCGCCGCTTCCTGCATCCAGAAATCATCCTGGCGGCGGAAGAAATAATCCACATACAACTCCTTGAGTCGCGCCCGGGTGTGCGGAGCCAAGGCCTGGAAGGTTGAAGTGTCCTCCATCGCGAACCGGAAATGGAACGATTTTCCCCGCGAACCTTCAGCCTCGAACAGGATGACGTTGCTGATCAAATCGAACAAACCGGCTTTGATTTTCGCGTCGCGCGCGTCCGGTTCCCGCGCGGCAAAATATTTTTCCACCTGTCGCTGCGTGGCGAATTCCGGTCTTAACGCCAGGCGGCCATTTTCGTCCGTATTCAAAAATTCGCGGCGGACGGCTTCCGGTTCGTCGCCGAAAATTTCCCGCAGCACCGCGTCGGTGATGAATGGCCGGGTGTAGCGGTCGCGGTCGAACGCGATGCCGCCCGCGGCAAATTCGTCCGCGTCCACCGGGATCGCCGGGACGAAATATCCCAGGATGCCTTCGACGGCGTGGGCGGGGATGCTCCAGATGCGGAAAAAGCCAAGGATATGGTCAATGCGAAACGCGTCGAAATAACAGCTCATCTGCGCGAAACGGCGTTTCCACCACGCGAAACCGTCCTCCTGCATCCGCGGCCAGTTGTAGGTCGGGAACCCCCAGTTTTGGCCCTTCACGGCGAAGGCATCGGGCGGCGCGCCGGCCTGGACGCCCGTGTGAAACAGTTCGGGTTGCTGCCACACATCGGCGCTGTGACGGTAAACACCGATGGCAAGGTCGCCTTTCAGGATGATGCCGCGTTCATGGGCCTGCGCCACCGCCTCCTGCAATTGCAGGTGCAGGTGATACTGTATGAAATAGTGCCGGGCGATGTCATCCGCCGCCGGAGAATCTTCCGCAAGCAACGCCGCCACTTCTTCCGCGCGGTAACTGCGATGGGCCGGCCACCGGTTGAAATCCGAGGTCCCAAACCGGTCGCGCAGATGACAGAACACCGCGTAAGGCACCAGCCAGAGCCGGTGGTTGGAAAAAAACCGCCGGTAGTCCTGGCTCTGAAATACTTTCACCTTTTCGGACGGAAAAACTT
>Ga0187890_10002935_pt1 | contig 11828 bp, 10 predicted proteins | sample June2016WEW_21_1_FD_133005 | JGI IMG/M metagenome (GOLD analysis project Ga0187890, IMG submission 133005) | Peatland microbial communities from SPRUCE experiment site at the Marcell Experimental Forest, Minnesota, USA - June2016WEW_21_10 | ecosystem: Environmental > Terrestrial > Soil >... | reverse complement strand
GATCGCACGGGTGAGTTCCACCGCGCGAGCATCGAACCGCCAGCGATAAGGCGGCACCAACCAGGAGGTGCCGACGATGTCGCCTTCGCCCTCGGTGGAAAACACGATCGGCGTTTGGCCAGGAGGGAGGATTTCGAGAGCGACCTTGCCGTGACGAATCAGGAAGAATTCGTTGGCGGGATCGCCCTCGTGCGCCAGATACTGACCAGGATTGAAGCGGTGATTGCGCGCGCAGCCGGACACTACCGGGCCTAGTTCCTCTTCGAACCCGGCGAAGAACGCATGCGCCAGGACGATACGTTCAAGCCCCTCCATGATCGGCCTCCTGCGGCAACGTCGACGTGGCCCGAATGGCGGCCGCCTCGACCGTGATGTCGATGCCGACCGGGCACCATGTCATGCAGCGGCCACACCCGACACAGCCCGAGGTGCCGAACTGATCGATCCAGCTCGCGAGTTTGTGGGTGATCCATTGACGATAGCGCGACTTTGTCTCGGGCCGCACGCTGCCACCGTGAATGTAGGAGTAGTCTGCCGTGAAACATGAATCCCAACGGCGGACTCGCTCGGCTGTCTGGCCGGTAAGGTCGGTGTGGTCTTCGACCGTGGTACAAAAACAGGTCGGGCAAACCATGGTGCAGTTGGCGCAGGCGAGGCAGCGGTCGGCGACGTCGTCCCATCTTGGATGAGTCGGATTGCTTTGCAACAACTGCTTCAGCCCATCGGTATCCAGCTTGCGGCCCATGGAACCTGCGGTTCGCGCCACAACGGCGGCGGCCGCGGCCAGATCTTCGGACGCGGCGGCATCGTGCGGCAGTTCGGACAGCAACCTGGCACCGGCAGCGCTCCCGGTCTCGATCAGAAAGCGATGCCCGTTGCCGTCAATTAGTTCGGTCAATGCGAGATCGTAACCGGCGTCGACCTTCGGTCCGGTGTTCGTTGACACGCAGAAGCATGTGCCACCCGCCTGGCCGCAATTCACCGCGACGATGAAATTATCCCGGCGTCGCCGTTGATAGTCCGTATCGATATACGGACCCTGGACAAACACCTTATCCTGTATGGCGATCGCGTGAATTTCGCAGGCGCGGACGCCGAGGAAGGCAAATTTTGGCGTCACATCCTCGGCCGCGACGACAGTGAACCCGTCCGCGGTGCGTTGCGCTTGCCACATCCGTTGGACTGGCTGCTGCAGGAAGCGACGCCAGGACTGTGGGCCGACGGCATAGCCAAATAGTGCGTTGTCGGAGCGCCGTTCCAGACGATATCGGCCGGCGTCCTGCTGGTCGGTCCATCCGGTGGGGAGATCGGCCAGCCTCGCGACCTCATCATACACAATGGCGCCATCGCGAACGGTGGGGCCGAGGACCTGATAACCTAGCCTCGCCAACGCCTCGATGAGCGTACGCAGGCCGTCGAGCGAGAGAATGGCTTGTTTCCCCATGGGTGGATCAACCTCCGTCATACAAATCTCCGTTGGTGACCGCCCTTTGTGAGACTACATCCTACGGTTGTGGAATTGCCATCATTTTCTCTGCGGCCGAGTAGGACAGAAGGATCTTGTCACGGGTTACGAGTATGTGCCCGGATGGAACCCACCGGTCGATTACCTGACGAAACCATGCGCACACGGGAGCGTCAGAATAAGCCGACAAGCGGATGGCGCTGTCTTGCCGCGATGGTCGGGCTGGATGACTTATCGGGCATCATGGTGGTTCCGACAGACCGGTCAAGCTGCCCCCTGGCGGCTGTGCCGCCACAGCTTTATTCCGGCCTCTGTTCGTCAGACCTGGGCGAGATCCAACCCAGGATCTCGGGTTGGGTGTCGTAGCGTATTGCGTCCTCCGGAATGACGACCCACTTCTGCGCGCTGCGCGTCCAAAAGTGGACTGTCGGAACCAGCCATGACGTATCGTCCAGCGTGCCGGGCTTTACATTCCGGTTGGGATACGACGTCCCGCCGGGCATGTGGTAAAGCCTCGTGCCGCAATCTCGACAGAACCAACACTCCATCGTCTTTGTCTGGCCGGTAGCGCGAGCAAACATCTCTGGCACACCCCGTGTGAGGTGGAAATGCTCTTGCGGAATAACCGCTGCCATGGCGAAGGCGGAGCCGGATTGCCTCTGACATTCGGTGCAATGACAGGCATAAACGACTTCCGGCGGGCCGGTAATCTCGTAACGAACCGCGCCGCACTGACATCCTCCGGTTTGTGGAAAACTCATGGACTGGTGTCCTTGACGTTGCATGGCACGTCACGAAGTTGGCCGCCAAACATCGGGCAAGGTCAATCCGAGATACGGCAGATGGCTGAGGCGGGAACATGATCGGGTCGGTTCCCACAATCGCCTGATTACAAGTGCGCCCGCCCAAGAAGGGGAAGCGCCGCACCGCATCGCCGGTCCGTCACGCTCGGCAGCACCGCGCAAATGCAAGACGCCGCAGCAAGGTTGGGCTCCCTCACCGCGGCGCCTGTATACCGCATCATTGCAACGGCACGGAAATGAATTAACTCTTGCCCAATGCGTCCAGTGCCAGATTGAGTTCCAGCACGTTGACATGCGGTTCACCGATCAGGCCAAGAAACCGCCCGTCGATGTGGGCTTCTACCAACTGCCGCACCACGTCTTGCGACAGACCACGGGCCTTGGCGACACGCGGCACCTGGAACAGCGCCCCAGCCGGGGTGATATCAGGGTCGAGGCCGCTCGCCGAGGTGGTCACCAGATCGGCCGGCACCGGCACGCCCGGGTTTTCCGCCTGCAGCTTTGCCGCATCGTCTTTCACGCGATCAACCAGCGCCTTCGACGTTGGGCCGAGGTTGGAGCCCGACGAGTTCGACGCATTATACGGTGCCGGAATGGTCTTGGTCGGGTCTTTCGGATCAACGTCCGTGGTCGCCGAGGGACGGCCATGGAAATACTTCTCGCTTGTGAAGTTCTGCCCGATCAACGAGGAGCCGATTACCTTGCCGTCCCGCTCGATCAGGCTGCCATTTGCCTGATGGTGGAACAGCACCTGGGATATGCCGGTCATGCCCAGAGGATAAGCGAGGCCGGTTATGACGGTCATGCCGACAATCATAACTATGGCGGGACGGATGTGTTGCAGCATGGGAGTGGGTCCTTCGCGTTCCCCGACCCGGTGGGCGACAGCCCGCCCAGGCCGGGAACAAGTTTAAGCAAGGCCTATGGAGGTGACGAGCATGTCGATCAGCTTAATGCCAACGAATGGTGCGATGATGCCGCCAAGGCCATAGATCAACAGGTTGCGGCGAAGCAGCGCGGCGGCGCCGATCGGCCGGTAGGCAATACCCCGCAGCGCCAGCGGGATCAGTGCCACGATGATCAGCGCGTTGAAGATGATCGCCGACAGGATGGCACTTTGCGGATTGGCGAGATGCATCACGTTCAGCGCCTGCAGTTGCGGATAGAACACGATGAACATCGCCGGGATCATGGCGAAATACTTCGCCACGTCGTTGGCAATGGAGAACGTGGTCAACGCACCGCGAGTCATCAAGAGCTGCTTGCCGATTTCGACAATTTCGATCAGCTTCGTCGGATCGCTGTCGAGATCGACCATGTTGCCGGCCTCGCGCGCCGCCATGGTGCCGGTATTCATCGCCACGCCGACATCCGCCTGCGCCAGAGCCGGCGCATCGTTGGTGCCATCGCCGCACATCGCGACCAGCTTACCCTGCGCCTGCTCCTCGCGGATCAGTTTCAGTTTCATCTCCGGTGTCGCCTGGGCGAGGAAATCGTCCACCCCGGCCTCGGCTGCGATTGCCGCCGCGGTCAGCGGATTGTCGCCGGTAATCATGACGGTGCGAATGCCCATCCGGCGCAGTTCGGAGAAGCGCTCGCGAATACCGCCCTTGACGATGTCCTTGAGGTAAATGACGCCGAGCAAACGCCCGTCCTTCGCCACGGCCAGCGGCGTGCCGCCGGCCTTGGCGATCTCATCTGCCTTGGCGGTCAGTTCCCGCATCTGAGTGTCGTTCACCGTCGGCCGCACGGCCGTGGCGACCCCGCCACCCTTCGTTGCCCCGTTCTGGATGTCGCGCACCCAACCCAGTACCCCATCGACCGCGCCCTTATGGATCGACGAACCCTCGAAGTCGATGCCCGACAGCCGTGTCTGCGCCGAGAACTTGAGGAAATGCGCGCCCATCGGTGCCATTTCACGTCCGCGGATGCCGTATTTCTCCTTCGCCAGCACAACGATTGAGCGGCCCTCCGGCGTTTCATCCGGCAACGAGGAAAGCTGCGCCGCATCCGCCAGTTCGTCCGGGCTGACACCGTTCAACGGGAAGAAGTCGGTGGCCTGCCGATTGCCAAGCGTGATCGTGCCGGTCTTGTCCAACAACAGCGTGTCAACGTCGCCCGCCGCTTCCACCGCCCGGCCGGACATGGCCATCACGTTGAAGCGGATCAGCCGGTCCATACCCGCGATGCCAATCGCCGACAGCAGCGCGCCAATGGTGGTCGGGATCAGCGCCACGAACAGCGCAACCAGGATGATGACGGACAGCGAACCACCGGCGTAAGCGGCGAAGCTGGGGATGGTGACCACCGCGAAGACAAAGATGATGGTCAGTCCGGCGAGCAAGATGTTCAGCGCGATCTCGTTCGGCGTCTTCTGCCGCTCCGCCCCCTCGACCAGCGCGATCATCCGGGCGAGGAACGTCGAACCCTGGGCCGCAGTGATCCGCACCTTGATCCAGTCGGACAGCACCCGCGTGCCGCCAGTGACGGCCGAGCGGTCGCCACCGGATTCACGGATCACCGGGGCGGACTCACCGGTTATGGCCGACTCGTCGACCGAGGCAATGCCCTCGATCACATCGCCATCGCTCGGGATCAGGTCGCCGATCTCGACCAGGACGATGTCGCCCTGTTTGAGGTCCGGCGCTGCCACCTCCTGATACTGCGTGGCATTGATGGCTGGCAGACGCTTGGCGATGGTTTCGGTGCGGGCCTTGCGCAGGGTTGCCGCCTGCGCCTTGCCACGGCCTTCGGCGACCGCCTCGGCGAGGTTGGCGCACAACACGGTAATCCACAGCCAGAGGATGATCTGGAAGGTGAAGCCGAGATGTTCCCCATGCGTGATAAGATCCCGCACGAAAATCACCGTGGTGAGCGCCGCGACAACCTCGACGACGAACATCACCGGATTGCGGATCATCAACCGCGGATCGAGTTTTCCGAATGATTGCCCGATCGCGGGGAAGAGGATGGCGGGGTCCAGCAACGTCGACTGGGCATTCCGCCGGCTGGTTTTGCTGTCCATGTTAGCTGCCTGTGTCATACAAAGTGCCCGCGTGCATCGCCAATTGCTCGACGACGGGTCCGAGAGCGAGTGAGGGGAGGAAGATCAAACCGCCGGTGATGGCAATTACGCCGACCACGAGGCCGACAAAGAGGCCGCCATCGGTTGGGAATGTGCCAGCGGACTGCGGAACGATCTTCTTGCGCACCAACGATCCGGCGATTGCCAGCATCGGGATGATCATCATGAAGCGGCCGATAAGCATCGCGAGGCCCAGTGTGGCGTTCCAGAACGGCACGTTGGCGGACAGCCCCGCGAAGGCGCTGCCGTTGTTGCCGGTAGCGGAGACGTAGGCATACAGCGCCTCGCTGAAGCCATGCGGGCCGGCGTTGGCCAGCGCGCCGGTGCCAGCCGGCAGCACGACCGCCAGAGCGGTGAAGCCCAGCATCGACATCGGCAGGATCAGGATGCCCAGGATGGCCATCTTGACCTCTTTGGCTTCCAGTTTCTTGCCCAGGTATTCCGGCGTGCGACCGACCATCAACCCGGCAACGAACACCGCGATGATAACGAACAGCAACATGCCGTAGAGGCCGGAGCCGACACCGCCGAAGATGATCTCACCCAACATGATGTTGACCATCGGCACCATGCCGGCGATCGGCAGCAAGCTGTCATGCATGTTGTTGACGGCGCCGCAGGACGCATCGGTGGTGATGGTGGTGAACAGCGCCGAGTCGGCGATGCCAAACCGTACTTCTTTGCCCTCCATATTGCCGCCCGGCTGCAGGGCGGACGCTGCCTGATCAACATGCAGCGCGGCGAACGCCGGGTTGCCCGCGGATTCCGCCGTGTACGCAGTTGTCACACCGACCAGGAACAGCACGCTCATCACCGCGAAGATCGCCCAGCCCTGACGTTGGCTGCCGACCATGCGGCCGAACACGTTGGTCAAGCCTGCGCCCAGCGAGAAGATCAGCAGGATCTGGATCAGGTTGGTGATGGCGCTCGGATTCTCGTACGGATGCGCCGAGTTGGCGTTGAAGAACCCGCCACCGTTGGTGCCCATCATCTTGATCACCTCCTGCGAGGCCACCGGCCCCTGGGCGATGATCTGTTTGGCGCCTTCAATCGTCGTGACTTCGGTGTAGGCGTTCAGATTTTCGGGCATGCCCAGAGCGACGAACACCAGGCCGACAACGATCGCTGCCGGCAGCAAGATGTACAGCGTACAACGGGTCATATCGACCCAGAAATTACCGATCGTGTTCGCCGAACGCCGGGCGAACCCACGGATCAGCGCAATCGCCAGCGCAATGCCGGTGGCGGCGGACACGAAGTTGTGCACCGTCAGACCGGCCATCTGCACCAAATAGCTGTACGTGGTTTCGGGCGTATAGGACTGCCAGTTGGTGTTGGTGAGAAAGCTGACCGAGGTGTTGAACGCCAGATCGGGCGTCACGGCGGTCTGGTCCTGCGGATTGAACGGCAGCACCCCTTGCAGCCGCTGCAACCCGTACAGCACGACGAAACCGGCGAAGCTGAACGCCAGCATGGCAATCGCATAGGCCACCCAGTGCTGTTCCTGCGTCTCGTCGACGCCACTGACGCGATACAACCCTCGCTCGATCGGCCCGAGCACCGGGGACAAGAGAGTGCGGTCCCCGTTGAACACACGGGTCATGTAACCGCCGATGGGTTTGGTGATAAGCACCAGCAGAACGCAATATATTGCGATCTGCAGCCAACCGTTGAAGGTCATGGGAGGGCCATCCTGGGAATGTCCGCCGTCAGAAACGTTCTGGGCGGATCAGGGCATAGACGAGATAGACGAGCAGGCCGATCGAGACGATCGCGCCCAGTACATAGTCGAGGATCATGATGGCGGCTCCTCACAAACGATCGCAGGCGAGCGCGTATAGAACGAACGCCCCGAGAAAGAGGCCGCCGAGCACAAGATACGCGATGTCGAGCATGGGAGTACTCCTTGCGACTGTATCAGGCCTTGGACGGTGGATTGTTCCGGCAGGCAACGGAAACCGTTTCCGCGCACGTGCCCCGGGTTGCAGTGCAAATAGCTGGTCGAATATAAATATTCCATATGGCCGCACGACTCCTGGCATTCAGGTAGCCTAAATAATGCAGATATTTCATCGCGGCGCACCGTTCCGGCTGTCAGTTCCGGGGCCACAAGCGCTCGGATCGGCGGCGGGCTGACATAACTGGTTCTCGTCCTCCGCGGGTCGTCCCGCGTTGTCTCGTGATAGTTTGAGGACGTTATGGGCGCTACCATAGGGTCGCATTGACCTGGGTCAACCGATCCAGCCTGGCAGCACCACGCGCAATCTGTCAGACTTGCCGCGTTATCCCAGAAGCAGCTGCATCAGCAAACCCAGCCCGAGGCAGACGGCAATTACCGTGCCGGCTTCCTTGAAGAATTCCGCCGGAGTAAAATTACTGAGATCGCCCGCCAACGCAGCCTCGTCCCGCGGTGCGCTCCGCTCCAGATCTCCTGCGATATCGATGTTCCTCACGTGGCCCTCCTTACCGCCCTCGAAAGCGCTTGCCTCGAGCGGTGCCGGCAACCACAAGTAACGCGCAGTGATATAAAAATTCCATTCGGAGCGGTCGCGAGCTCCATAAAGATCACATATGGTTTGCCGGGATCGACCAGGGTCTTGTTGTGCATTGCGCACAAACCGGCGGGCAGCCCCCGATCCGGCGCGTGCGGCCTGCCAGGCGGCCAGGCAGTGGATCAATTTGGCATCCATTGACCTCGGTCAACGCAACCGTTGCGGATACGCGATACAGAAATGTATCACCTGCGTTCCCAATAAGAAATGCGGGCGAGCATCATTGTTTCTATATCTCGTTTGGCCCTGCTATGGCACGCGACACAAAATGGGATCCGCGATTTGTCTGACATTCTGATGCTGTTTCTGATCGCCCTGGCCGTGCTGGTTCCTGCCGCTTATGCCAGCTTCTGCCGGGACATCTTACCATGACATTGTCCGGCACGGCCCAACTGGTCCTCTGGCTCATTCTGCTGCTCGCCGCGGTGCGGCCGCTCGGTGGTTATATGCAACGCGTGTTCGCCGGCGAGGCAACGCCACTGTCGCCTCTGCTGCGGCCCATCGAGACGGCGCTCTACCGTTGGGCCGGCGTGCGGCCGGACCAGCAGCAAGAGTGGCACAGTTACGCTCTGGCGTTCCTCTTCTTCCACTTGCCAGGGATGCTGCTGCTGTATGGTCTGTTGCGGCTGCAGTATTGGCTGCCGCTGAACCCCGCCGGCCAAACGGCCCTGTCGCCCGACCTCGCGCTGAATACTGCGGTCAGCTTTGCCACCAACACCAGTTCGGAGTCCTATGGCGGCGAAACGACGCTTGGCCATTTGGCGCAAATGGCGGGGATTGCGGTGCAGAGCTTCCTGTCGGCCGCTGCGGGCATCGCCGTCGCGCTCGCGCTGACCCGGGGCTTCGCCAGCCGGGGCATGACAACCATCGGCAATTTCTGGGTCGATGTGACCCGTGCGACTCTGTATGTGCTGCTGCCCATCTGCATGGTGGCCACGCTGTTCATGGCCTGGCAGGGCACACCGCAGACATTCTCAGCACCGGTCGATGCGATGACATTAGAGGGTGCGGAGCAGGCCATCTCGCTCGGCCCGGTCGCCTCGCAGGTGTCGATCAAACTGCTCAGCGGCGACGGCGGCGGGTTCTTCAATGCCCAATCAGCGCATCCGTTCGAGAATCCTAGCAATCTGACCAATTTGCTGGGAATGCTGCTGATGCCATTGCTCGGTGCGGCGCTCACCAACACCTTCGGCCGCATGGTCGGCAATGAGCGACAGGGTTGGGCTTTGCTCGCCGCGATGGTCGTGTTGGTGCTGGTGGGGGCGGTCGCCTTGCAGGGCTTCGAAACCGCCGGCAACCCGCTGCTGGCGGGTAACGTGGATCAGCACCTGGGTAATCTCGAAGGCAAGGAACTGCGCTTCGGCGCGCCCGGCTCGGCCCTGTTTGCTGAGATCGGCACCGCCACGTCGGACGGCGCGGTCAATTCGATGCAGGACAGCTTCTCGCCTCTGAGCGGGCTCGTGCTGCTCTCCAACATGATGGTCGACGAGGTGATCATCGGCGGCCCAGGGTCGGGGCTGTTCGGTATGTTGCTGTTCGCGATCGTATCGGTGTTCGTCGCCGGATTGATGATCGGCCGCACCCCCGAATACGTCGGCAACAAGATTGAGGCGCGCGAGGTCAAGCTGACAATGCTGGCGCTGCTCGCAGTGCCCGCGGCGTTGCTGATCCCAACCGCGGTGGCGGTTGTGATTCCGGCCGGCCTGGCCGGATTGGGCAATGCAGGCCCGCACGGCTTCTCCGAGGTGCTGTATGCCTATACCTCGGCCGTCAACACCAATGGCAGCTCCTTCGCGGGGCTTTCCACCAACACGCCGTTCTACAATCTGACTCTCGCGCTGGCGATGGCGATTGGCCGATTCGTGGTGATCGTCCCTGTGCTGGCGCTTGCGGGGTCGCTCGCTACGCAGCGGCGGGTCGCGGAGTCGCTCGGCACGATGCCCACCACCGGGGGGCTGTGGATCGGTCTGTTGCTCGGGGTAATCGTAATTGTTGGCGGACTGACCTATCTCCCGGCCCTGGCCCTCGGGCCGGTCGCCGAGCATTTGGCGATGCTGCACGGCTCGGTTTTCTGAATTCGCCTTTTGGCTGCGAAGTGGCCGAACGCGCGCGAATCGGCCGTACTTTATGGAAACTCAATACTTCCGCCTGCGCGGCTCAATCGATTCTGCATGTCGTCCGGGTCATTTTAGGCGCCATGACCGGTTGGTTCGCCGACATTCGCCACGCCCGACAGCCCGCCAGGTTGAGCGTGATGCCTCGAGACCCGTGGCCTTGTATCCGCCGGCCTGGCATCGGCAGCCCGATACCACGGTTCGTGCGACGGATACGTTGCAACATGTTTGTATCCCAGGGTCGGGCAACGTGACCTACCGGCATGGCTCGCGACGCCAAAATGGCGCTGACCGGGCGACTCGTGTCTCGCCTCCGGCCGTTGCGAGGAACCATGCAAGCCGAGAAACCTGGTTCGGCCTCGTGCCGGATAGTGTGCGCCGCAAGACCGAACTGCGACATGCCCCAGCCAGGCACGTCGCGAACGTGACAAATGTCATCGCCCGGCTGTGTTGGTTCGACATCGTGATCGCTGCGCTCCAGCAACGCTGGTTACGGCTGCAGCCCGTCGCATGGCGCATTCGGCGGCGGCGCGAGGCAACCGATGAGACCGCCATCGCCACCCTCGGATCAGTCGAGATCCGCCGCATGCCGCCAGCCTGTTTTGCTGGAACCTGCGTGCAAGGCGAGCCGGCTCAGGCGCGCGAAACGGCGTTGCGGCGACTGACGAACTATCTGAATGGGGACAATCGAAGCAGCGCCATTCTGCGAGCCGAACGGCCGGTGATCCAGCAACAGCTTGGACCACGGCTGTGGCGGTTCAGCGTACGGCTGTCGATGATCCCGGATGACCTCGTCGCGCCAGCGCCGCGTGCGCCGAAAGTGAAGCTTTGGTCCATGGACCCAGGATGGATCGCGGTAGTGCGGATCTCCGGGCGTCCCAACTACGGTGCGGTGACCAACGGCGACGCAATGGTGCTGGACGCGATCGCAAACACGGAGTGGGTTGCGACCCGCGCTCCGATGATCCGGCTGGACGCGTCAGGATCCGTGCGATGGTTCACCGGCGGTTTTGAGGTCGTGGTGCCGGTCACTCCGCGTTGCTGCGACGACGCCCAACACAATACCACCTCATCCATCGAGGAACACTTGCCGGCCGGTTGAGTTACGCCGAATAGTGAAGCGAAGCGTCGGCGAATTTCTGTCACAAGCGGGTAGGCGCAAAATGGCCAATCGGTTTTGCGTGGCGGTAGCGGTCGGTCTGTTGTTCGCACCGCATGGCCACGCGCAGGGGCGAACAGCCGTACATGGCGCGCCCTCACGGCCGGTGGAACTGTCGGAAGCGTTTCCCTGGGATGAGCCGGTCGAACAAACCTTCACGGTCGATTCGGTGCTGCGATGGCGCCGTGGTACGCCAGCCGAAGGACAGCAACAGACACTGCTTCGCGCCAGCCGCAACCACGAACGCTGACCGATCGTAGTGATCCGGCGGCGCCTTCCGCGCGCCACGTTATCGCAGTCGCCGGAATCGGTTCCCTCGTGGGGCGCGACCCGCTACTCAGCCGGCAACCACTGGGTTCCCGATGTTGCGACGACTCCCTTTGCGATTGCGATCGGCCGCCTACGCGCTCCGCGGCGGGTTTCTCGTCCGGCCGCTGGTGATCGCCCTGCTGCTTGGCCTGTGCGGGGCCGTGCTGTCCTCGATCGAGCAGGCCAACCCGGTGATCGCCACCTGGGTTCCCGCGACGCTGTTCCCGTCGCGCGACGACCCGGTGGTGGCACAGACGATCCTCAGCGTCATCGCCACCGCCATCATGACCGTGGTGTCGATCGTCTTCGCCATCCTGCTGATGACACTGACGCTGGCCTCG
>Ga0187890_10002932_pt1 | contig 11830 bp, 9 predicted proteins | sample June2016WEW_21_1_FD_133005 | JGI IMG/M metagenome (GOLD analysis project Ga0187890, IMG submission 133005) | Peatland microbial communities from SPRUCE experiment site at the Marcell Experimental Forest, Minnesota, USA - June2016WEW_21_10 | ecosystem: Environmental > Terrestrial > Soil >... | reverse complement strand
CGGGAACCTCGCACTCACAGCGCCGACGCTCCCACTTCCTTCGCCGATCGGGAACCTCGCACTCACAGCGCCGACGCTCCCACTTCCTTCGCCGATCGGGTCGCAATCGGCGAGTTAAGTTCTGTAATTATCGTCTCTAAATGCCGATGAACCCTGAGAGAATAGATTCTGCGAGGTGGGATGAATCTATCGGGACTCGATTGGCTGTCGGCTGCGGCCACCTCACTCGGCACGACAGCGGTGTTTGCTGTTCTAATGGTCCGCCATAGGTGGAGGGATTTTCCTGTCTTCACCTGTTATGTGGGCTTTGATAGCGCCGTGGTGCCGATGCTGATCGCAGTCCTGCGATATGCACCCCCCATCTGGTATGCACGTCTTTACTGGCCTACAATTTTAGTTGAATTTGTCCTGCAACTCGGCGTGATCTGGGAGATTGCGCGGATCGTTCTAAGGCCGACCGGAAGCTGGGTCCGGGATGCCAGGAAAATGTTCATCCTCTGGGGCGCAGTTGGCATCCTGCTGGCCGCCGCGCTGCCTTGGCTGGTCTCGCCTCCCGTTGCCGACCCGTTGGCGCGTCTCGAGGTGCGCGGAAACCTCTTTACCAGCCTGGTGATCTGCGAGTTGATCGCGGTTTTAACCCGGACCTCGAAGAGTCTAGGACTGGGTTGGCGCAACCACGTAATGGCGCTCGGCAATGGTTGGACGGTCTGGGCTGTGGTTGCGATCCTAGTAGATGGCCTGCATAGTTACTTCGGTTCAAGGCTCTATTATGGGGCCCTGGAACAGGTTAGGATGTTTGCCTACCTGATAGCTCTAGGCTACTGGTCGGTTCAATTCTGGTTGGAAGAGCCAGCCCGGCAGCCGATTTCTCCTGAGTTAAGCAATTACATCCGAGCTTTGCACAGGCGGATAAAAATGGACCTTGACACACTGGACGCTCAGAGGTAACATTCAGATGATGACCTTAGCGCTCTCCTATCTCGTCTTTGGGGCCTTGCTCTGCGGCATCGCGGGAGTGGTGACTGCCGACTGGTTCTCCGCCCGTATGCGCTCGCAGCGCGATTGGCACGATCTGGTTGCCAGCCTGCGCAAAGTGGACTTTGCTGGCGTTTCGACGGTTGCGATTGATTATCTGACCCCTCGTCGCGGTCAGATTGACATTGAGCCGGACAAGATCTGGGAATGCCTCGGTGGTTACGAAGGTCTGCGAAAGATGCGTGAAAACGCGGATATTATGCTCGCGATTGCTGCCTACGCTCAGCAGTGGAACTTCGAAGAGGCCGTGATTGTCACTGAGCGCATGAGGAATGATGCGGCATTATTGCGCCGCGCTATCCGCCGTGTTGAATTGGGCTTGCTTCCTGGTCGCTTGCTTCGGCGCTATCGCTATACCCTCCCCCTTCACGCACAAGAGGCCTCTTCTGCCTATTACCTGATGCGCCAGCGCCTGCTTTCGCTCTATGAAACAAGCCACATCTGCCGGTATCCAGCTCTCGCCGCTTCCCTATAAAGCGTATCGAGTATCGGCCTCGGTAAGACCTTCAGATCATTCCCCCAACCTTTTGGCCCTGTTGCTGCGTCTAGAATTAGACAGGGTCCTACATGACATTCAAAGCTTTCCCATCTTCCGCCGTCTTATCATTTGCTTTTCTTTGCCTGCTGGCAGGTGCTTCGTCTGCCTCGGTACGGGCGCAATCGTCGAGCAGCAACTCAGCCGCGCATCGAGAGAAAGGCCCGGGTTCCTCCTCCACGCAGGGCTTCGTACAGGAAAAGGCGCCGTCGCTCGTGGATCCCGCGGGTCCCACCATCTCGCTCGTCAGCTCAGAGCCTGTCTTCGTCATGGCGGCGGCATTGAATGCGTGCGGCTATGACGAGGGTTTGGACGAGAGCGCCCCAGTCCGCAAGCGGGTAAGAGAAGAGATCAACCTGGCGCTTACCAAAAGCGAAAGCGCCCGGACCAAACGAGATAAAGTTTGCCTCTATATCGCACAGCACCGCATGACGGGCGGGGAGCGTGATATCGCGCAATATATCTCGCTTTCTCTCTATCTCACGCCGCCACCGGAGTTAGAAACTTCGGTCGAGCTCACTGAAATGCCTCCCGACTCGACGCAGGTGGTTGAGATCGTGCCACTGCTGCGGGACTTTGCCGCCGCTGTCGATCTTCACGGCATCTGGCTGGCGGTGCATCACATTTACGATGTTGAGGCCTCCCGGCTCCACGATTCGCTCTCGGAGATGATTGTTGCCACCAACCTTTATCTCAAGATGCCAGCCGAAACCTACAGTGGGCGCAGGTTTGTCGTGGTGATCGAGCCAATGCTGTCTCCCCGAGCGGTCAACGCCCGTATCTACGGCACCGATTACGTTGTGGTGGTCTCGCCGGTGGACGGTACGATCCGGATGAACGATGTGCGCCACACCTACCTGCACTACACGATTGAGCCGCTGCTTTTTTCGCGGGCGGTTGCCGTTGACCGCATGCAGCCAATTCTCAAAGAGGTGCGTGAAGCTCCGCTCGAGTTTCGCTACCGCTCCGATACGGTGGCCTTGACGGTCGAATGCCTCATCAAGGCCATCGAGGCTCGCACGATGAACACGGGCATTCCCGAGTACAAGATGCCAGCCGATGCAGATCGCTCGGAGATGCCTCGTTATGAGCACGAACGGCAGCTCACTCAGCAGAAAATCGAGGCCGTCCGTCTTGCAGCCATGCGCCATGATATGAACCAGGGGTTCGTGCTGACGCAGTACTTTTACGAACAGTTAATCAATTTTGAGAAGGACCCTGCAAGCCTGCGCGACACCATCGGCGAGATGGTCTACAGCATGGATGTGGACCAGCAGGCCCATCGCGCGCGCCAGATTGAGTTTGACAAAGAAGCCGACGATGACGTGCTGATGCGCAGCAAGCCGCGCAAGCTCACGGGATTGGATTTGGCCGAGGCACGTCTCGCGGCCGGCGATGTGGCCACGGCCAGCGCCATGGCGCGCCAGACCCTCGCCATTCATTCGGAATCATCCAATCAGGCGGAAGAGGCGGCAGATAGCGCCCGGGCCGAGTTCATCCTGGCCAGGGCGGCCATCCTCGCCGGTCATCCAGGTCAAGCTATCGATGGATTTCAGCGGACACTAGCTAGCAGCAAAGATCCGCGCCTGCTTTCCTGGTCGCACATCTACCTGGGCCGAATGCTGGATCTCGACTGCAAGCGCGACCAGGCCCTAGCCGAATATCAAGAGGCATTGAAAGTACGCGACGGTCAGCAGGATACCCGGCTGGCCGCCGAGCGTGGTGTCAAGACAGCATACGCGGTCAAGGGCCACAGTTGTGAAGATGAGAGCGACAATGATGCGCCTGCTCCCGCGACTCAGAAGCCGGTGGATCACCAGCCTGTGCCCAATAAGCCCGAGGCTTCTTGGCCAAATGGGACGGCGACCCCCCGGTGACCCCGTCGAGTACCCCTGAAAGAGGGTCGATCATCCAATTAGGGACTGGTTTCGGATTGTAGATTTCCGGTCCGACCACCGATCGGAGACAGTCAGTCAAACAATCGGATTGAGGCGCATGTGGAAGCCGTTCTTGCTGAATTGGAAGTAGCACTGGAGCATCAATTTGCGCGTCCAGAACTCCTGGTGCATGCGCTGACGCATCGTTCCCTGGCCAACGAACAAGCGTCGCAGGAGCCGGCCCTGAGCCGGCACGTGTCTTCCAACGGCAGCACAGGGACCGAAGGAGCCGGCGATAACGAGCGTCTGGAGTTTCTTGGCGACGCGGTGCTGGGACTCGTAGTGGCCGTATTACTCTTCGAACTTCACCCGGAATGGCATGAGGGCGAATTGACTCGCGTTCGCGCCCTTCTCGTAAGCCGGAAACACATTGCGGAGGTCGCGTCGGCCATCGACCTGGGCAATCACCTGCGCCTTAGCCGCGGCGAAGAGCATAGCGGTCTGCGGCGCAAGACGACCGTGCTTTCAAATACCATGGAGGCTGTTTTGGGAGCTCTCTTCCTCGACGGTGGACTGGAGCCTGTAAAGGTCTTTGTCCGCCGCTGGGTCATGGGAGAGACCGCCGAGGAGTTAGCCCGCGGGTTGAACTCCGGAGATGCACTGGGCAACTACAAATCGGCGTTGCAGGAGCTGATGCAAGCCTCAGGCGCGGGCGCGCCAGTCTACCAGGTTAAAAGCGAAAGCGGGCCCGATCACCGCAAGCGCTTTCTGGTCGAAGTCCGGGCCAGACAAGCGGATGGAGAGCCGGGGAAGCAACTGGCTCGAGGCATGGGAAGCACCAAGAAAAATGCCGAACAGGATGCGGCACGGCGAGCGCTTGAGCGGTTGCGTGCAGCACAGGCCGGGGTCGGTGCCTCGGCCCCGTTTGAGGCCAGCGCCGACGGAGAGGGACGAGCAGAGCAATGAGCACTCCCGCCCATGCACCCGGCGCATTTCAGCAGTGGCTCGCGCTGCTGCGCTTTCATCTGCCCACGGTGCCTGAGGCTTTCGCATCGCTGCTGCGAACCGTGGTGGTAGCGCTTTTTCTGCTCACCTTTGTGCTGCAGCCTTATCTCATCCCCTCTGAAAGCATGGAGCACACCCTGCTGGTAGGCGACTTTCTGCTGGTCAACAAGCAGATCTTTGCCCCGGCCGGCCCGCTGGCCCGCTGGCTTATGCCTTATCGGGAGGTCGCGCGCGGCGATATCGTCTTCTTTTATCACTCGCATCCGCCCTTTCTGGTCAAGCGGGTGGTAGGCGTTCCAGGCGACCGGCTGCGCATCGCGGATGGCCATGTCAGCGTGAACGGCGCTCTGCTCGATGAGCCTTACGCCGCTTTCGAGCCCGCCGCACGAGACCCTTTCCGCGATGACTTTCCCGCCACGGTCTACACCGATCCCAACGTAGAGCCGTCCTGGTGGAAGCAGATGCAAGCCCTTACCCAGGACGGCGAACTTGTGGTGCCCCAGGGCGAGTATTTTGTGTTAGGCGACAACCGCAACTACAGCAAAGACTCCCGCTTCTGGGGCTTCGTCTCAAGGTCGCAGATCGTGGCCCGGCCGCTGGTTATTTATTTCTCACTTTCCCGGCCTTCCTCGACCGACGCGCAAGCAGCCACTCAACAAGCCTCGGATGATAGACTCGGACACGACAGTCAGCTCTCGGCCAAGCTCTCCGCCTTTGCCCGTTGGAAGCGCATCTTCCACGTTGTTCATTAGCGCGGTTTTTAAGGAGAACCTGTGCGGGCGCTGATCCGTATCTCTCCTATGAGCCAGAGGATGACGAAGAAAAAGACCACGAACTCCAAAATCTCCACCGAGGTTCAGCCAGCTCCCGAGACTACGGAAGAGCGAGTGGAAGAGACGCCTTTTGAGGCTGTAGCCAGCATCTGCTCTATCCTCGTCATCGGCCTCTTTATCCTCACATTTTTAGGTCAAAACTTTGTTATTCCCTCTGGCTCGATGGAAAAGACGCTGCTGATCGGTGATCACCTGGTGGTGGACCGCATCACACTCTCTCCGCCCACAAAGTGGATGCCGCTGGTGCACTACCGCGAGCCCCGCCGCGGAGACATTGTGGTCTTTATCAAGCCAGTGCCGGACCCCGATGCGGATGGAAACCCGCAGTATCTGATTTTGGTCAAACGCCTGATCGGCGTTCCCGGCGACCACATTCATCTCCGCAACGGCACAGTCATCTTGAACGGCGTCGCCCAGTACCAGCCCCATGCACAGCCGACGACGCCCGAAAACCATCAGGACTTTCTCGATGAGTTTCCCTCCGTGCCGCCGCCCGACATTCCGCAGGTTCCTGACTCCTGGGCCAAAATTGACTTTCCCAACGATGTTCAGAACGGCGACCTGGTCGTGCCGCCCGGCAAGTACTTCATGATGGGCGACAACCGGCACAACAGCCTCGATTCGCGTTACTGGGGCTTTGTGCCCAGGGAGAACATCATGGGCAGGCCGCTGTTCAATTACTGGTCGTTTGTGACCCCGGAGGACCAGTATTCACAGCCCGGGATCGGCAACACCGTGACCTGGATGGGCCACGTTGCCTTGCATTTCTTTACTGAAACCCGTTGGAGCCGGACCCTCCATCCGGTGAAATGAGCGGCGGGAATCTGCCGCAAGACATGCTTGATCAGAAGGTGCTGGCTCGTAGATGAAGAAGAAAGATACGCCGCCGGAACAGACCGCCGCTCAACGCAAAGTGGAAGAAACGCCCTTTGAGGCTCTGGCCAGCATCTGCTCCATTCTCGTCATTGGCCTCTTCATCCTCACATTTCTGGGGCAAAACTACGTGATCCCATCCGGCTCGATGGAAAACACCCTGCTCGTGGGCGATCACCTGGTGGTTGACCAGATTACTCTCTCCCCGCCCACAAAGTGGATGCCGCTGGTGCACTACCGCGAGCCCAGGCGCGGAGACATCGTGGTCTTCCACAAGCCTGTGCGGGCCGACAATGGCGAGTACATGATTCTGGTAAAGAGACTAGTCGGCGTTCCCGGCGATCATATCCACCTGCGCAACGGCATTGTGATCCTGAATGGCGTGGCCCAGGACCAGCCCCATGCACAACCGACAACTCCCGAAAATAACACCGACTTCCTCGATGAATTTCCTTCCATCTCGCCGGTTCCTACCTCGGGTGATCCGAATTTGAGCACTCCCGACGCCTGGGCCGTCGATTTTCCCAATCACATTGAGAATGGCGACCTGGTGGTTCCTCCGGGTCACTACTTCATGATGGGCGACAACCGGCACAACAGCCTTGACTCGCGGTACTGGGGCTTTGTGCCCAGGGAGAATATCATTGGCCGGCCTTTGTTCAACTACTGGTCATTTGAGACACCCGATGGTCGACTGGAACAAACCGGGACCGGCAACACTCTGGCCTGGATGGGCCACGTTGCGCTGCACTTCTTTACCGAGACCCGATGGAACCGAACCCTGCGTAGGGTGAGATGATAGTGAGCGGTGGTCAGCGATCAGAAGTCAGCAAAAGCCCGGTTCACTGTCCACTGTTCACTGTTAACGCCATGATCGAAGAAGAAACACACCCCCGGCAACAAAGACGCAAACGGCTATGGCTCGCCATGGTGGCGCTGCTGGTCCTTATGACGGTCGTCTTTGTGCCCCCCTTCCTGAGCGTGAGCCGCTACAAGAGCCGCATCACCCAGCTCATCTCCATCTCCCTCGGCCGTCCCGTGCGGCTCTCCTCTGTCGAGGTCCGTTTGCTGCCCCGGCCAGGCTTCCTCCTCACCGACCTCACGGTCGAGGAAGATCCAGCCTACGGCGCGGAGCCTGTTCTGCACGCGAACACGGTCGCAGCTTCGATTCGCCTGCTCTCGCTTTGGCGCGGACGCCTGGAGATCGACACCATCAGCGTCGACGAAGCCAGTCTGAACGTGGTGCGCGTTGGCCCCGGCCGATGGAACCTGGACTCGCTTCTGCGCACGGCCACCATTCAGGACCAATCTGCGGCAGTAGCTGGGACGGCTAACCCAGGCACGCCCGTTCGACTGCCTTATCTTGAGGCAACGCACTCGCGCATCAATATCAAAAGCGGCGCGGAAAAGCTGCCGTTTTCTCTGCTCGATGCCGATCTCTCGTTTTGGCAACAGAGTCCCGGCGATTGGCGCATCCGCTTGCGAGGCCAGCCCGCCCGAACAGACCTCAGCATGGAACAGGCCGACACCGGCATGGTTCGCATGGAAGCGGAGCTGCGCCGAGCCCCGGAACTGCGCCAGATGCCGGTGCACCTGGACCTCGAGTGGCGTGAGGCGCAACTTGGCCAGCTCACGCGGCTGCTCTTTGGCAAAGACCCCGGCTGGCGTGGCGACCTCACCGGTGAACTTCATCTGGACGGCACAGCGGAAGAGGCTCAATTCAAGACCCGGCTGCGCGCCATCGGCGTTCATCGCGCCGAGTTTGCACCAGCCGAACCGATGGACTTTGACGCCAACTGCGCGTTTGGCGCCCATTTCACTGCCCGCGCCATCGACAACCTGGTGTGCGACTCTCCGCTCGGCTCGGGCCACATACGCCTGACAGGTGATCTGCCGGGTCAAGGAGGCTTGCCGCATTTTTCAGCGGAACTCTACCGCGTTCCAGCTACTCTTGGCCTGGACGCTTTGCGCACTGTGCGCAGCGATGTGGCTCCGGGCCTCGTAGCGGCAGGGTACGCAACAGGAAAACTTACCTATGCCCCGACTGCGGCGGCTTTATCTTCGCCGGCTCAGGATTCGCAAAAGCAATCGCACCAGACCGGTCATACCCGACCCATAAAAACGCCCCTGTCGATTCAGGGGCCATTAACCGGCAGCATCGCGGTCGAGGGCTTTCAACTCAGCGGTACAGGACTCAGCGAGCCCATTCGGGTGCCTAAGCTGCTCCTGGAGCCCGCGCCGGCGAGCGCAGACCAGGCGCCAGACGATTCGCAGGCCCTGCTGGCAACAGTCGCCATCCCTGCCGGCGCCGCAAGCCCTATAGCGGTCACCATGCGCCTGGCACTCCCCGGTTACCTGGTAACACTGCATGGCCCAGCCTCGGTTGTTTGGGCAAGGGAACTGGCGCACCTCTCTGGCATCGCCAACTCCAACTTCCTTGATGCGCTGGCCGGCGATCCCATCTCCCTTGACCTGACTGCGGAGGGCCCCTGGATGCCGCCTCCAACGGTCCAGATGCCTGGTCAGAGGCCGTCCCAGGCCCTTTCTTCCGATCGCGCTTTGACCTCGACTTCGCTCGCGCCAGCCTCTACAACCGACAGCCTTACCGGAACGATTACTCTACGCAATGCCAACTGGAAGACCGATTATCTGGCCAACCATGTTGAGATCTCGCAGGCCACACTCCATCTGGGCGCCGGCGAGTTCCTCTGGGATCCAATCGCCTTCTCTTACGGCCCTCTGAAGGGAACGGCCAGCCTCTCGTTGCCGGTTGAATGCGAAGCGCACCCACCCTGCCCGCCGCATTTCCAGATCCAATTCGGCGCACTGGATGCAGCAGTGATTCAGACGGCTTTTCTGGGCGCGCATGAGCGAAGTACATTGCTCTCCACGTTGATCGATCGGCTCCGCCCATCCCCAGCCGCACCACTATGGCCCGCCCTCGAAGGGACGATCAAGGCCGAGTCGCTCCTGCTCGGATCGGTTACACTGCACGAACCTGTGGCCTCACTTTCAACGCTAGCAACGGGAGCGGAGATTACCTCCGTCGATGCCTTGTTGCTCGGAGGACGAGTGCATGGATCGGGCACTTTCCACGCTGCTCAAACAGTCAAGGACAAGCCGTCTTACGTGCTCGAAGGCCAGTTTGAAAAACTCAGTCCACAAGCCGTGGGCCAGTTGCTCGGGATGCGCTCCTCGGGAGGCAATATCAACGGGCACGGGAAGATCGAGCTTTCCGGCTTTACCGGCGGCGACCTGACTGCGTCGGCAAAGGGCGCTCTGCACTTCGAATGGAAGCGCGGTACTGTTCTATCGGCACAAGGTGGCGCTCCCGTTCCACCGGTACTGACGCGCTTTGATCTTTGGAGCGGCGACGCCGAGATCGACAAAGGTCTGTTGTCGTTCAAAGACAACCAAGTCAAGCGCGCGGCACACGAGGAGCTGGTTGAGGCAAGTGTGACGCTCGGAGAGAAGCCCAGGATCGCTTTTCCTGCTCCCAAGGTGGCGCAGGCAAAACGCTAGGCGGTTTCCTAGCTAATTCTCCTTTTGCCTCATCGTCTTCAGCGACTCGCCAAACGGAGCGCGGAGCACGCCGCGCTCTGTGACGATGGCAGCGATGTACTTTGCCGGTGTTACATCGAAGGCTGGATTGCAAATGCCCACTCCATTTGGCGTGAGTTGCTTGCCGCCGTGGTGCGTGACCTCAACCGCCGGTCTCTCTTCGATGGGAATTGCCTCGCCGGTCGCAGTCGCAAGATCGATGGTGGACCAGGGCGCGGCAACATAAAACGGAATCCCATGCTCATGTGCGAGGATCGCAACACTATACGTGCCGATCTTGTTGGCGGTATCGCCGTTGGCCGCAATGCGGTCGGCGCCGACCACGACGGCTTGAATGCGTCCGGCGCGCATGAGGCTGGCAGCCATGTTGTCGCAGATCACGGTGGTGGGAATGTTGTCGGCCGTCAGTTCCCAGGCCGTCAGGCGCGCACCTTGCAGAAACGGCCGCGTTTCGTCGGCATAGACATGAATCTTCTTGCCCTGTTCGACCGCTGAGCGAATCACACCCAAGGCTGTCCCATAGCCGCAGGTCGCCAGTGCGCCGGCGTTGCAGTGGGTCAACACTCCGCCCTCTTCCGGTAGCAAAGCGCCGCCGTAAGCGCCCATCGTCTTGCATGCTGCGATGTCTTCCTCGTACATCGCGTGCGCCGCGGCCAGCAGGATTGCCTTGATCTGGTCGAGGGTTGCGCCTTCGGCCATCAATCCTGCAAAGACCCGTTTCATGCGGTCGATGGCCCAGAAGAGGTTCACCGCCGTAGGACGCGTTCCGGCCAGTCGCGCGCAGATCCGCTCGAACTCCGGCGCAAACTCGGCGGCGGTGACGGCTCGCGTGCCCAACGCGCCAACTGCGACGCCATAAGCAGCGGAGACGCCGATCGCCGGCGCACCGCGCACCACCATGGTTTCAATCACCTCGGCTACCTGTTCATAGGTGGCAGCGAGTACGTAGCTCTCCTCGAGAGGGAGCTTGGTCTGATCGATGAAACGGACGCCTTCCGGTGTCCATTGAAGTGTGGGAATCATGAGATTCCAGTTTAAACTGCGAGGCTTTGGGGCAGGGAACTGGGCGGGAATGAAAACATTTTCACGATTTGCTGGACTCGCCTCCGCCCACCTGCGTAAAGTGGTTTTTGGCGCTTCTGAACATCCTCAATTAACGCCCTAGCCTGCCGCTGCTCAAAGGAGCCGTTCGTGCTGAACCTGACCCGGGTCGATTGGCTGATCATGCTGCTGTATTTTGTCTTCGTGCTGGGCATCGGCTTTGCCCTCAAGCGCTCCATGAAGACCAGCAAGGATTTTTTCCAGGCCGGCCGTGCACTGCCCGCATGGATCTGCGGTCTGGCCTTCATCAGCGCCAATCTGGGAGCCCAAGAAGTCATCGGCATGGGCGCTTCAGGCGCCAAATACGGTCTGGAGACGGCGCACTTCTATGGCATCGGCGCCATTCCGGCCATGATCTTTGTGGGCATCTTCATGATGCCTTTCTATTACGGGTCAAAGGCCCGCAGCGTTCCGGAATTTCTGCGCATGCGATTCGACGAAAAGACGCGCGCGTTGAACGCCTGCTCGTTTGCCGTGATGACCGTCTTCAGTTCCGGCATCTCGATGTATGCCATGGCACGGTTGATTCAGGCGCTGCACGTCTTCGACGGCCTCTTTCGTTCGCTGGGATGGCCGCCGGAAGGCATCTTCACTTTTTCGATCGTCTTGTCGGCTGCGATTGTGTTGCTCTATATCTTTCTTGGCGGACTCACCAGTGCCATCTACAACGAAGTCCTGCAATTCTTTCTCATCATCGCCGGTTTTCTACCCCTCGTGCTGCTCGGGCTGCGGAACATCGGCGGCTGGAACGGTCTCAAGGCCTCGGTCCCCGTCGCCTATATGCACGAGTGGAAGGGTGTCGCCCACGCCTCCACCAACCCCATGGGCATTGAAATTATCGGCATCGGCATGGGCCTCGGCTTCGTACTCGGCTCCGGCTACTGGTGCACTGACTTTCTCGTGATACAAACGGCGATGGCCTCAAAGAACATGGAGTCGGCGCGTCGCGTGCCACTCATTGCAGCCGTTCCCAAGATGCTCTTTCCCTTTCTGGTGATCTTGCCGGGCAT
>Ga0187890_10002930_pt1 | contig 11833 bp, 13 predicted proteins | sample June2016WEW_21_1_FD_133005 | JGI IMG/M metagenome (GOLD analysis project Ga0187890, IMG submission 133005) | Peatland microbial communities from SPRUCE experiment site at the Marcell Experimental Forest, Minnesota, USA - June2016WEW_21_10 | ecosystem: Environmental > Terrestrial > Soil >... | reverse complement strand
CCAGACCTTTGTTTCTGATTTTTTCGATGCTTTCCTTTGCCAGTAGACTCACCTGCCGGATACCTGGCTCCGCATGGCCGTCATCTTTCAGTCCATGGTTTTCGATGAACAGGCCGCTGTTGATATTCTGCTTCTTTTCCCCTTTTTTCGGAGATATATTTACAGATAGGATCTTCCCTTTAGTTTTTACCATGTAAAAGTACCTGCCACTTTCTTGTTCGATATCAAGATTACAGTAATCTTATCCTTATATCAAACGATTTTCCTCCGAATATACATACCCGGAATGACTTCGCACATATCTCAGGAGCGTAACATTGTATTCTCTGGCAAGATTAACTGCTGCCGTCTTGATATACATCTTCAAAAAGATCTCGCCAATCATGTCTTTTTCGACATCTCTTTTATATGGCCTCATCACCAGCATAAAATATTTTTTTCACTGGAGAGGTGCCGTATAATTTATCGTCCATTCATCACCCATGCATTTCTATTCTTCGATAGTGATGGTTTCGTTCAGACTCCCCATACGATAGCCTTGGATATCGAGAGTAACATATTTAAACCCATATAATTTCAATGTCTTTGTGATTTCCGATGCCAGGGGCTCCGTCACCAGCTTATGCCTATCGGCCGCAGCCACTTCAATGCGGGCCAACTCACCATGGCATCTTACCCTGATCGTCCTGATCCCTCTGTCAATAAAGAATTTTTCCGACTTTTCGACTTTTTCCAAATCTTCGGACCTGATTTCCTGTCCATAAGGAATGCGGGAGAATAAACAGGCATACGCCGGTTTATCCCATGTAGGCAGTTTGAGTTCTTTAGAAAATTCACGGATTTCACTTTTTGTCATATGAACATCAAGCAATGGACTTTGCACCTGCAATTCGGCAGTTGCCTTCATCCCTGGGCGATAATCCTGCAAATCATCAGCATTACTGCCATCTAAAACGTATTTTATGCCCAGTCCTTTCGCTGTCGTCTTAACGGTTTGGAACTCAGTTTTTTTGCAGAAATAGCACCGGTTGGCCGGGTTCCTTTTTACCGCTTCTTCAATTTTGTCAGATTTGACAATAATATGCCTAACTCCGATCATCTGAGCAATTGATATGGCATCATCGAGCTCATAACGGGGCAATGCAGGCGAATCAATAGTAATGCCGACCGCTTTGTCACCCAGAACCAGTTTTGACGCCGCCAGCAGGAAGGCACTGTCTACGCCGCCTGAAAAAGCGATTGCTACATATTCAAGGCGTTTTAAGTAAGCTAACAAGTTATCAAATTTGGGATTTTGTATCATGGATCGTTCTTTCCTTTATAGATCGTAAAATTTGATCGCAGAACCGCTGATGTAGATATTTAAAGATATTTTGCCGATCACATCTTCGATATCCCATAATTTGGCCGTATCACCATCATGAAGGATCTCTCTGACGGTAAAAGCGCCATATAATTTCATATCCATTAAGTTCACCATTCGGTAGTTGAAAAAATCTCATGTTTGAGTTTTGCGTTTCGATACCCGTCATCGCGTGACATCCTGTTTCGTGATAACAAAAACAGCATTCATTGCCAGCAGGTTAGGCCAAAGATGCACAATTTTCTTGTCATCTATGTAATGGTCTTCGATTATACGGATTTTTTTTTCGGCGCAGAAATTCTTGAAATCCGTAATGCTCAAAAAACGAACGTTGGGCGTATCGAACCAGAGGTAGGGCAGTGATCCCGTAATCGGTGACCTGCCCCGAAAAAACAGCATGATGCGGGATTTGAAATAAGCAAAATTGGGAAACCCGATAATGACTTTGCTGCCGATACGCAGAGCATCCTGGATGACGCAATCGACTTTTCGCACTTCCTGCATACTCTGATTTAAAATCACATAATCGAAGGAATTATCCGGATATTCCCGCAAGCTGTTTTCAATATCATCCTGGAAAACACTTAAGCCCTTCTTAACACACTCCTGAATGGCCTTGTCGTTGAGCTCAATTCCCTGGGCTCGGATTTGTTTATCCCGGACAAGCGGATACAGAAGATCGCCTTCGCCGCACCCCAGGTCAAGAACACGGGAGCCCGGTTCTATAATCGAATAAATTATACTGTAATCCAGATGAATATTTTCAGCTGCCATAATTTTTCACCACCATGTAGCCATTGAAGGTTTTATCCAAAAAATGTTTTATCAGAGTTGTCTGCTCTTCTATCTCCACCAGAAAGGCGTCATGGCCATACGTTGAGGAAAGTTCACAGTATGTTGCGTCCACGTGTCTCCTTTTCAGCAGACGAACAATATCCTGTGATTGATAGGCCGGGTAGAGCCAGTCAGATTTGAAGGAAATAATCAGGAAACGCGTATCGATAGATTTCCCTGCCGGAATCAGTCTGCTACCCGACAGATCAAAGTAATCTATAGCTTTTGTGATATAGAGATAGGAATTGGCGTCGAAGCGCTTCACAAAGTTTGCTCCCCGGTAATGCAGGTAACCTTCTACTTCAAAGTCGGTGTCAAACCCAAAACTGAATTGATCTTTCTTCAAGCGCCGGGAAAATTTTTTCTCCATGGATTGATCACTCATGAATGTGATATGGCCGATCATGCGCGCGACAGACAATCCCTTCTCGGGCTGGCCATACTCATAGTAGTTTCCCTCCCGCCATGCCGGATCGGCCATGATGGACTGCCGGATAACTTCATTGAAGGCTATCTGCTGGGGGGAGTGTTTCAACGTCGTAGCAATCGGGATAGCCGCTTTCACACGATTCGGGTAAGAGGCTACCCACTGGAGAACCTGCATACCCCCCATGGATCCACCGGCGACGCATAACAATTTTTCAATTCCTAAATAATCAATCAGATGACGCTGAGCATGAACCATATCGGCAACGGTGATAAAAGGGAAATCAAGGGCATATGGTTTTCCCGTCGCCTGATTTACGGAAGACGGCCCCGTGGAACCTTTGCACCCACCGATAACATTTGAACAAATAACGAAATACCGATTTGTATCAAAGGCCTTGCCCGGACCGATCATGTCATCCCACCAGCCTTTATTATCCTCGCCTTTATGTACTCCTGCCGCGTGTGCATCGCCGGAAAGAGCGTGGAGCGCCAGAATCGCGTTTGATTTATCTTTGTTCAATTTTCCGTATGTCTCATACGCAAGTGTAATAGGTCCCAGCGACTCACCGCTTTCCAGTTTATGTTCTTTGCCATGTTGAGCATAGGTGTAGTAATGTGTTTCCACAACACCGACCGAACTATTCTTTATTGTTACGTTACTCATTTATATTTTAAATCCTCCCAAATCCTCCTTTTTAAAGGGGGAAACATCAAACGGCTATTTCTGAAACAGCCACGTGGATAAATACCTCTCACCGCTGTCCGGTAAAATAGCTACAATTGTTTTTCCTCCGGCTTCTTTTCTTTTGGCAATTTCCAGGGCCGCCCAGAGAGCAGCGCCACTTGATATTCCGACAAGAATTCCTTCTTCTTTAGCGATTCGCCTGGCCATCTCACCGGCATTCTCATGCGCTACCTGAATGATCTCGTCAATAATTTCTCTATTCAATACATCGGGGATAAATCCGGCGCCGATTCCCTGAATCTTGTGGGGACCGGGCTTTCCGCCGGACAGAACCGGTGAATCTATAGGTTCAACGGCAATCATCTTTACCAAGGGATTTCTTTTTTTCAACACCTCACCAATACCGGTAATTGTTCCGCCGGTGCCGATACCCGCTATAATATAATCAACTTTGCCGTCTGTGTCCTGCCAGATTTCCTCGGCGGTTGTCTTACGGTGTATCTCCGGATTAGCGGGATTCTTAAACTGCTGGGGCACAAAACTGTTCTTATGTGTTCTTGCCAGTTCTTCCGCTTTATCTATTGCGCCTTTCATTCCCCTGATTCCTTCTGTTAAAACAAGTTCAGCGCCCAGAATGGAAAGCAGATGCCTTCTCTCCATGCTCATCGTTTCGGGCATTGTGAGAATAAGGCGGTATCCCTTGGCAGCGCAGACAAAAGCAAGAGCAATCCCGGTGTTTCCGCTTGTCGGCTCAATAATAACAGTGTCTTTATTAAGAATTCCAGCTTTTTGGGCTGCCTCAATCATGGCGACGCCGATTCTGTCCTTTACACTGGAAAGTGGATTGAAAGATTCAATTTTAACTAAAATTTCCGCATCCGATTCCTTTCCCATTCTGTTGAGACGAACCAGCGGAGTTCTTCCAACTGTCTTGGTAATATCTGAAAATATGTTTGCCATAATAACCCCCTTAATTTCATGCCTTCAGTAGAGCCTGATCGATATCGGCGATAATGTCGTCAATATGTTCCAGGCCTATAGATAAACGAATAAAATCCGGTGTTACACCGGTTGCCAGCTGTTCTTCCTCGGAAAGCTGTTGATGCGTCGTTGTTGCCGGGTGAATCGCCAGTGTTTTCGCGTCACCCACATTTGCCAGGTGGGAGATGAGTTCAAGGGAGTTGATAAATGTTTTCCCCGCCTTCAGGCCGCCCTTGATTCCAAAACCGATAATCGCACCCGCGCCTTTGGGCAGATATTTCTTCGCCTTTTTCTGTTGGGGAGAAGACGTTAGTCCCGGATAATTGACCCAACTGACTTTAGGGTGTTTCTCCAGATGCTGGGCCACGGCCAGCGCATTGGTACAGTGATACGGCATCCTTAGGTGCAGAGTTTCCAGACCCTGCAGGAGAAGAAAAGCGTTAAACGGCGAGAGCGCCGGTCCAAGGTCACGCAAAAGAACGACACGAGCTTTAATAATGTAGGCGATATTACCCGACGGTTTTAAGGCTTCCACAAAATTGATTCCGTGATAACTTGGATCAGAATCGGCTATCAGCGGGAACTTGCCGCTAGTCCAGTCAAATTTACCAGAATCGACGATAATTCCGCCGAGTGATGTCCCATGACCTCCGATGAATTTTGTCGCCGAATACACAACGATATCAACACCGAAATCAATTGGCCGTAGTAAATAGGGGGACACCGTATTGTCCAAAATAAACGGGATGCCGTTTTTATGCGCGATTTGGGCAATGCCTTCGATGTCGGCAACGTCCAGTTTCGGATTGCCGATGGACTCCGCGTAAATCGCTTTTGTTTTCGGTGTGATCGCTTTCTGAAAAGCATCAAGATCATTCGATTTGACGAACCGGACGTGAATCCCCAGACGGGAGAACGTGTAGTGAAGAAGATTATAAGTTCCCCCATAGAGATTGTCCGCAGATACGATTTCATCTCCCGCCCGGGCGATGTTGAGTAGCGCAAGAGTTATGGCCGACTGGCCGCTTGCCACCGCAAGGGCTCCCACGCCGCCGTCCAATAGTGCAACCCGCCTCTCCAGAACATCGGTCGTCGGATTCATTAGCCGGGTATAGATATTGCCGAACTCACTTAATCCAAAAAGATTGGCGGCATGTTCAGTATCTTTAAATTGATAGGACGTTGTCTGATAAATGGGAACAGCCCGCGCGCCGGTCGTCGGGTCCGCTTCCTGGCCTCCATGCAATGCCAGCGTCTCAGTTTTTAATCTTTCATCAATTTTACTCATTGTATCTCTCCTGGTAACTCACAACGTTGTTTATTGTTTGTAATCAATCATTCTTTGCAGACTTTTTCTTGCCTTGTGCATGATATCGGGGGGCACAGTGACTTCTTGCTCCATTTCCTCAAGAGACCATAAAATTTTCTCCAGGGTCGTCAATTTCATATTCGGACAACTGGCCCGTTCCGACGCGGGATAAAAAGTTTTTTCCGGATTCTCTTTCTTCAACCGGTGGAGAATACCGATTTCCGTTCCGATGATAAATTCTTTTGCCACGGATGCCTGAACATAACGGCAGATTCCTTCAGTAGAGAGAACCCTGTCTGCAAGGGAAGTAACGCTTGCCGTACATTCCGGATGCACAAGAACCTCTGCGCCATTATAAAGAATTTTTTTCGCGGCAATATCCTCCGGCAGTATCTTTACGTGCGTGGGACAATATCCTTTCCATGTAATGAAATTCCTCCCGGTCTGGGTTGATATGTAATGAGCCAGATACTGATCTGGAGCAAATATTATTTCGTCCCCGGGTCCAAAGGCTTCGCGGACTACAGTTTGGGCGTTTCCTGATGTGCAGCAGACATCGCATTCGGCTTTCACCGCTGCCGTCGTGTTCACGTAACAAAGAACCTTTGCCGTTGGATGCTCCGCTTTGAGTTTACGGAGTTGATCGGCCGTGATCATATCCGCCATGGGACAGCCCGCCTTCCTGTCGGGGATGAGGACGATCTTTTCCGGCGATAGGATTTTTGCCGTTTCTGCCATGAAATAGACACCGCAAAACACGATAACATCCGCCGTGGTCTTCGATGCCTGAATGCTTAGTCCCAGTGAATCTCCAACATAGTCGGCTATATCCTGAACCTCGGGGATCTGATAATTATGCGCCAGAATGACTGCATTTCTCTCTTTTTTTAATTTATTGATCTTTTCAATAAGTTCCATATAAAACCTCTTTTATTCTCGGCCTTCCGTAACAGGAAGCAACTCCTAATATTTATTCCTTAAGATTTTTCGCTGCGTTTTTATAGGCAGGAGAAATTGAACGTAATTTACTAATTATGCCTGGTAATACCTCAAGTATGTAACGGATGTTGTCCTCCGTCGTCTGTCTTCCCAGAGAAAATCTCAATGAACCATGGGCAAGCTCAAGAGGAAGTCCAATGGCTGACAAAACATGGGATGGTTCCAGATTCGAGGAGGTACAGGCGGAGCCGGTTGAACAGGCAATGCCCTCCATATCGAGCTTCAGAAGCATGGATTCACCATCCACATATGAAAATGAAATATTGACGTTATTCGGGAGCCTCTGTGAAGGATGACCGTTTAAACGGGAATGTTCAATCTTTGTAAGAATGCCATCGATCAACATATTCCGCAGGACAGTCAGTTTTTCTATTTCATTTACAATTTCTTCTTTGGCCAGTTCCACGGCTTTTCCCAAACCGACAATTCCCGGCACATTATGAGTAGATGCGCGGCGTCTTTTTTCCTGATCGCCTCCACGTAATATGGGCTCGATGCGCGTTCCTTTTCGCACGTAAAGAATGCCGATGCCTTTCGGTCCGTATAACTTATGAGCGGATGCGCTCAGGAGATCAATCTGAAGTTCATTGACGCTTATCGGAAAATGACCGAATGTCTGTACCGCGTCAGTATGAAAATAAATTCCGTTTTCCCTGGCGATTTTACTGATCTCGGTCAGGGGTTGAATCGTGCCTATTTCATTATTTGCATGCATAATGGAAATCAAGATGGTCTTTCCCGTAATTGCTTTTCGTATATCATCCGGATCGACAAGGCCGTATTCATTCACCGGTATGAGGGTAACTTCAAATCCCTCTTTTTCGAGAAAATGGCAAGCCTCCAGAATGGAATGATGCTCTGTCTTCGAGGTAATGATGTGGTTGCCTTTTTCCCGTCTGGCATGCGCGATGCCTTCAATCACTGTATTGTTGCCTTCTGTTCCGCCGCTTGTAAAAATAATTTCCTCAGGTGATGCCTCGATAAAAGACGCAACGGTTTTTCTTGCCTCCTCCACCAGATGTTTGGCTGTCTGGCCGAAGGCATGCAGACTCGATGGATTTCCGTAAACCTCAGTAAAGCAGGGAAGCATGGCCTGTAAAACCCGGGGATCCGTCGGAGTTGTGGCGGCGTTATCCAAGTAAAGTTTTTTCATTGTAAATTTCCCGCCAAGTTCAAATATTATGCATCATTGTTTTCTGAGCTTTTTCCTGATTCATCTTTACCAGCATATCCAGGGTAACCGAATTCAGGGTCTCGGAAATTTTCCCCCCGATAATTTCCCAGATGTCGTGACTGGCACAGATGGGCACTCTAGGACATGTGGATGGATTCCTGACACAATCAACAAGGGAACAATCCCCTTCTAAAACGTCGATAATCTCTTTCATGGTGATCTGTGATGGATCTTTCGCCAGAAGGTATCCTCCATGGGCTCCCCGAATAGAATTAACAAGACCTATTCTCCGAAGAGGTATGATAATCAGGCTCAAATATTTCTCAGAGATATTTTCTCCTTTGGCAACGTCTTTTAAAAATACCGGCCCTTTGTCATAATTAAAGGCCAGCGCCACCATCAGCCTGACACCATATCTTGCTCTTGTTGAAAGTTTCATATTACTCCTCTGTAAATACTACTTATACTATCTTTTTAGTAGTAATTAATGTATTGAAGAGGGATTGTCAAGAGAAAAACAGAGGTTTATACTACCTACATAAATGCTGCTGTATTTGTTTCCATCCGGATAATCATTTTAAGTTATATACAATAAATGTAAAATGGGGATTTAGCTGATCGCTAAACCCCCATTATTACTCATGAATGAATAAAATTATGGTGCCGAAGACTGGACTTGAACCAGCACGGATTTTGTCCACTACCCCCTCAAGATAAAAACGGTGGTTCCCAGAGCTTTTTAGGGGAACGGTGGGAACACCCTTTTGTGTGTGATTATAAATATTTCCGCATAAAAGTCAACAAAATGATTTTCAAGGAAACGGCGGGTTATTTTCTGCAAAGTGTTGACCAAATGTTGACCAAAAAATGAGTAGAGGGGAGGGGTAAACCGGAACCACTCCCCTTTATTTCAGTAAGCCGGAATCTCTTCCCGGTCAATACTGGCAGCTTTAATTTTACAAAGGCAGAAGAAGAAAAGAATGCCGAGAATTTATTAATTCTCAAATCAAAAGAACTAGCCAGCCAGTATTTGATGAATTGGACTAAACATAAGAACCTGTTTAAATGCAAATTGATTAATATTTATAATTTCCCTTGACATTATAAAACAAGGTGTTAAACTAACACCATCTACTCCCCGTTCGATTTCCGCTCCGCAGTAATGCGGGGGTCAAGGCTTGAGCGGGGTTATTTTTTTATGAACTTAAAACATCCTCAAAAAGAAAATATTCGAGCAATGGCCTTCTTTGACGGCCAAAATTTATTTCACACTGCTAAAAGTACATTTAATCATGAGCACCCCAATTATGATCCCGTGAAATTAGCAGAATTGGTTTGCCAAGCCCAAAGCTGGCGGTTGCAAGAAACCCGGTTTTATACCGGCGTACCTGATTCAAAAGATAATGCCTTTTGGAATCATTTTTGGACGATTAAATTAGGTGTTTTAAAGAGGCAAAAAAATGTCTTTGTTTTTTCCCGTCCGCTCCGCTATCGTCCGCGGACCATTACCTTGCCAACCGGCAAAACTGAAACTCTGTTGATCGGTGAAGAAAAAGGGATTGATGTCCGGATCGCCATTGACGTTATCCGCCTGGCTCATAAACAAGTTTATGATGTGGCTTTAATTTTCAGCCAAGATCAAGACCTGTCTGAAGCAGCCGAAGAAGTAAGAGCTATAGCCAAAGAACAAAACCGCTGGATTAAGGTTGCTTGCGCTTTTCCCTTTGGCCAAGGCAATAAAAACGATAGAGGGATTGATAAAACCGACTGGATCAAGATCGACCGGGAACTATATGACCGTTGTCTTGATATGAGAGATTATAGGCCGAAGAAATAATATGCCTATGTTATGTGACAGAGTTACACAAATTAACATAGGTGACGATTATGAACAAATATCTACAAATAAAGCAAAATCATCATTATGTTTGGTCGTTCTATCTCAAACAATGGGCTAGTAGCAACGATATTTATTATGTCACGAAAAAAGGGAAAGTCGCATATGATAGCGTAAAAGGGCTATCGCGTGAATCAGGATTTTATAAAATAAAACCTTTGAATAAAGTAGATGTAGACTTTATAAAGTGCTGGTCTAAAAAATCTCCAGAATATCTCCAAAATATACACATGTCTTTTCTCAGAAATTTTATTTCACGCTCTCACGTTTTACACACAATTAGTGATTTAAGCATAAAAACAGAAGAAGTCGAATTAATAGGTCGAGCAATACAATATAATAGCCTGGAAGACTTGTATTCCGATACAGAGTCTTGTGTATTACCTGTAATTGAAAGTCTTTGTAAAGGGGATTCAAATACACTTCTATCCAACAAAAACATGATGGCTTTGTGTTCATATATGGGGCATCAATTTACGAGGACCAAGGCATTTAAAGAGACATCGTTAGCAGCAATAAAAAAGAATCCATTAGCCATTGAACATCAAGACGTGGTCAAATTAATGGAAAAAAATGGTGGTTTATCAGCTTCATGTTGGGAATAAATTTGGGGTGTGATTTATATAATACGAAAGATAAAGATAATCATATTTTTATTTTAAACGACACCAGCACGCCATTTATAACAAGTGATAATCCATTAATAAATATTCATTCTTCATTGAAAACATTAGAAAAAGGAGTAGCACCGGAATACTTGGATCTTTATTTCCCCCTATCTCCTCGTTATGCATACATGATAAATAATTCGTCAGAATATAATGGATTATCGAGTACAATAGATGAAAAAGTAGTTCAAAAATTAAACCACTTTATGTTAAAAAAGTCAGCTAAAACTATATATGGTGATTCTAAAGAAATATTAAATTCAGTCATAAAAGCAGATGTTATGTTTTTTAGAAATCGTCTGTAATAAAAAAAGAGAGTAACATGACAAAGAGTACTTATAGCATTGCCGTCATTCGAAAAGGGCGTGAAAAAGATTACCGAGACTTCTGGGATCATGGAGTTAAGATTAACTCAAAAGGGGAAAAGCTTCATGGTGATTTAGTTGGCTTCAACGAAGAAGTTGAAGCCAAAAATTTGAATGATGCGATTTCTATTGTTCAGAAAATGCGCCCTGGCCTTATCTTAGCCAAAGATCATTCAATTAAAGTTGGTTAATTTTACGGCACGGTCCGACCGTTATTCGCAGCAAAAGGAAATTGAAATGGAAAAGCAAAGTATCGCGATTTGTAAGCTCTCTGACGCAGAAAGTGCAATAGTGAATGCCAGAAAACGAAACAAGGATAAGTATTGGACTCACAAAAATGTTTGTGGTGAACATACAACATTTTTAACTGTCGGAAGTCGACAAGACCTTGCAAAATGGGTCATAGATTTATGGCCAATGGTATTTTCCGGTATTAGTCGTGAAATTCACCCAAATGCCAAACCAGTTGAGCAAGCAGATAGACGATATTTAATAACCTTAGAGGAAAAGTTTGGGAATCCCCACGAAAGAAAACGTAAAGAGTTAACGCAACGTTTAATAGATTCGGAACAGGAACTTGGGTATTCGACTGGTTCAATTTCGGGAGTTCTTAAAGAAAAAACAGAGGAAAAACCAAAGAAGAGGTTTTTTTCTAAATTATTCAGTCGATAGAATATTATTATTTCACCACTGAACATTCATGAAGAAAGCAATAGATGACCCCTGCGGAAAAAACTATAGATTTCTTAGGTCTCCCGGAAATACAAAAGCTGTTATCAGTATTCAAACCGGATAATTATATTAACAATGATGATGTATCATGTTATATTTTTGTTGATTTTCGAAAAATTGCAAATCCCGAAAGAACATGAAGGTGATGGACATGGTTCTCTTCAAAGATATTAGCCTAATTGATAATGGAGCGCGATTCCATAGCGTCGATCTACATATTCATTCCTATGGGGAAAAGACATCATTGCCAGCCCTGGTCTTTATAGTTTGGAATGCGATGCGGTGGACGCCCTGCTTTGGTATTTCGAACATGATGAGGCGGGATCATCTGGAGTCGAGCGCAAGAAAATGCTTACTGCTTGTCAGTTAGTGCTTGGTCTCTCCGCGCGCAGTCACT
>Ga0187890_10002928_pt1 | contig 11843 bp, 8 predicted proteins | sample June2016WEW_21_1_FD_133005 | JGI IMG/M metagenome (GOLD analysis project Ga0187890, IMG submission 133005) | Peatland microbial communities from SPRUCE experiment site at the Marcell Experimental Forest, Minnesota, USA - June2016WEW_21_10 | ecosystem: Environmental > Terrestrial > Soil >... | reverse complement strand
TAGAATGATGGTGGCCAGGGACGGAGTTGAACCGCCGACGCCAGCCTTTTCAGGGCTGCGCTCTACCACCTGAGCTACCTGGCCACTTCCTGTCCGCACATCTACTCGCGGCCGATTTGGACGTGCACTGGGCGCTCTCACTGGGCGGGATGCCGCGAAGCAAAACAGCCGATGCGCTGGGACCGTGCGGAACTCTCGCATTATAACAACCTCGTGCCGTTCGCTCAAAATCGTTGCCGACAATTTTGTAGCGCATTTTGTTGCTCACGCTCTCTTGCATTAGGAGATATGGCCGCTCGGCACGCCATTCACAATCGTTAGCGCGCAGCGATTTGCGCCAAACCAGTACGGGATCTCGCGATAGTCACTCACGTCAAACACGGCCAGGTCGGCGTCTTTACCCGCTTCCACGCTGCCTTTGCGGCCGGCTAAACGAAGCGCCCAGGCTCCGTTGATCGTCGTCGCCGCGATCGCCTCCGCTGGCGACATCTTCATATGCGTGCAGGCCAGCGACATCGCCATCGGCATGCTCAGCGTTGGCGAAGAGCCGGGATTGTAGTCCGTGGCCAGCGCCACCGCTACGCCGGATTCAATGAACCGCCTCGCATCCGGATATGTCGATAAGCCGAGAAAGTAATTTGCCCCCGGCACGAAAGTTGCCACTGTGTCCGTCTGGGCGAGGACGGGCAGGTCGGCATGATTTACGTGGTCCATGTGATCGAGAGACGCGGGCCGATAGCGAAGCAGCGGCCCGAGCCGCGTTTCGCTGAGCTGCCCCATGTGTGCGCGGACGGCGAGACCGTGTTCTTCCGCAGCCGTGAAAACCCGCGCGGTTTCTCCGGCGCTGAAGGCTCCGCGATCGCAAAAGACGTCCACGAACTGAGCGAGTTTGCGCTTCGCGACGGCCGGCATCATTTCGTTGCAGACCAGGTCGACATATTCCTGGGAACGTCCGCGATATTCCGGCGGGACCACGTGCGCGCCGAGAAAAGTAGGAACCACCGTCCCCGGCCACCCGCGCGCCGCCGCGCGGATGGCTTCGAGCGACTTCAGTTCCGATTCGAGGTTGAGGCCGTAGCCGGACTTGGCCTCGACGGTCGTGGTTCCGTGACGCGCCAAATCCACCAGTACTGCGGAAACCTTCTGTGCCAGCGCGGTTTTGCTGGCTTTCCGCACGCCGTCGATGCTGGAGCGAATTCCTCCACCCGCCTCGGCGATCTCTTCGTAGTTCGCGCCAGAAATCCGCTGCTCAAAATCCACCAGCCGCGGGTGCGTGAATACCGGATGAGTATGCGAATCGACGAAGCCGGGCAAAACCAGGCGCCCGCTGCAATCGATCTCGATAATTTTCTTACGATTCTTCTTGAGCCACGGATCGCGAAGTGCGTCTTTCGTAGTGCCAACCGAGACGATCTCGCCGGCAATGCAGAGCACGGCCGCGTCTTGAATAATTCCGAGTTCGGAAAGGGAAGCACCGCGTCGCGGCCCGTCTGCCGTCGAGCGCAACGTGAGAAGTTGGCCGATGTCGACCAACAAAAGTGCCGATAGCCTACGCATTCCTGCTCCGGAGAAAGAACACCCACCACCCAGACACGGAGGCACGGAGAAATTCGCCGTATGTCATGGGACGCGGCGTCGCGCCATCGGTACCTTGACGCCTTTCCGCTTCGCAAACTCCTCAGCCTCGTCATATCCCGCGTCCACGTGCCGGATCACGCCCATACCCGGATCGGTCGTCAGCACGCGCTCAATGCGCTTGGCCATCATGTCGGTGCCGTCCGCGACCGTGACCTGCCCGGCATGCAGCGAGTAGCCGATGCCCACGCCGCCGCCGTTGTGGATCGAAACCCACGACGCGCCCGCCGCCGTATTCACCAGCGCATTCAGCAGCGGCCAGTCGGCCACCGCGTCCGAGCCATCTTTCATGCTCTCGGTTTCGCGAAACGGAGAAGCCACCGAGCCGCAATCCAGGTGATCGCGCCCAATCACGATGGGAGCTTTGATCGTCCCTTTTTTCACAAGGTCGTTAATCGCCAACCCGAACCGCGCTCGCTCGCCATATCCCAGCCAGCAGATGCGAGCCGGCAGTCCCTGAAACTTGATGCGCTTGCGGGCCAGTTCAATCCAGCGGCGCAGGCTGCGATTCCCGGGAAAAAGTTCGAGCACAAGATCGTCGGTGACGGCAATATCCGAAGCCTCACCCGATAGCGCCGCCCACCGAAACGGCCCGCGACCTTCGCAAAACAGCGGGCGAATGTACGCCGGAACGAATCCCGGAAAGTCATAAGCATTCTTCACGCCGCGCTGAAACGCGAACGTACGAATATTGTTGCCGTAGTCGAAGGTGACTGAGCCCATCTTCTGCAGACGCAGCATGCCTTCCACGTGCTTAGCCATGGCGTCGAGCGAGCGCTCCTGATAAGTCTTCGGATCGCGCGCACGCAGCTCCAGCGCCGCCGCAAACGTCATGCCGTTCGGCACATATCCGTTCAGCGGATCGTGCGCCGAAGTCTGATCGGTGAGAATATCCGGCACCACCCCGCGTTCGGCAAGCTCCGGAATAATGTCCGCACAATTGCCCACCAGCCCGACCGAAACATTTTCTTTTTTGCGGATGGCATTTTTCAGAATGCGCAGCGCCTCATCCAGCGTGGTCACAAGGAAATCGCAGTACCCGGTCTTGAGCCGTTTCTTGATACGCTCGGGATCGACGTCAATCCCAAGAAACGCCGCGCCGGTCATGGTCGCCGCCAGCGGCTGCGCCCCACCCATGCCGCCCATGCCGCCCGACACGATCAGCTTGCCGATCAAATCGCCGCCAAAATGTTTTTCTCCCGCCGCGTTGAACGTTTCGTAAGTCCCCTGCACGATCCCCTGCGAGCCGATGTAGATCCACGACCCAGCCGTCATCTGCCCATACATCATCAGACCGGCGCGTTCGAGTTCGTTGAACTTCTCCCAGTTAGAAAAATGTCCGACCAGATTTGAGTTCGCAATCAGCACGCGGGGCGCGTACTCGTGAGTTTTGAACACACCCACCGGCTTGCCCGACTGCACCAGCAGCGTCTCGTCGTTCTCAAGATTCTTCAGCGAGTGGACGATAGCGTGATAGCAATCCCAATTGCGAGCCGCCTTGCCCGTGCCGCCGTAAACGACCAGATCTTGAGGGCGCTCGGCAACCTCCTCGTCAAGATTGTTCATGAGCATGCGCATGGCCGCTTCCTGCTGCCAACTTTTGCAGGAAAGCATAGTGCCGCGCGGGGCGCGAATGCGGGTGTAGGAAGATGGGGGAGTTTCGATATCGACTGGCATGGGAATATGGTAGTTCGCCGGGTGCGGAATCATCAATCACCCTCCCAATCTTGTCATCCCGCCCTCTCTCGTTCTTGTCATCCCGAACGAAGTGAGGGATCTGCAGTCCTCCGCTAAATACGGTCCCTCCCAACCCTGTCATCCTGAGCGGAGCGCTGTGAGCGAAGCGCAGCAGCGCGGAGTCGAAGGACCCCTACTCGGCCCGAGCCATCAACGTCCGGAAGATTGGGACTGGAGCAGCCTTCGTCAATACGCCGTAGTGCAGCGAAGGACAAGTGGAGATTGAGTGCGAGCGGACGGCAAGAAGGCGCGAGCGAACTGCAGGGACACTTTGTCCAGCTGTCGAACTGCCCCACTCAAGCCAAAAGACGGCTTGAATGTGCCACCCGCCGTTTACTGCACAGGGATCGGGATTTCTATCCGTTTGAGAAAGTGTTGGGGTTGCAGGTGGTGCCTGCGTGAATGCGGACGGGTATCACGGCTTATCAAAATGCAGCCCCAAAGTAGTCTTGTACTCGCTCTCGTCGAAGTCTGTCTTCTTCGGATTCCTAAAGATACCGAACTGTTGCTGCGACTTTTCCATTCGGTCCTGATCCGCTGTCGTCCACTCCGGGTGCTGTAATAGCACAAAATCGAACCTGTGGCCCGCTCGCAATTTCATTTCCGTTGCTATTCCAATCACCTTTGTATTTTGAGGATACATTCCCCGCGCCACAAAACATGTTTCCCCCAAGAGTCGCTTCCGCACCTCGTGGCTAACAGGTTTGTGCATGAACAGGAAACAATACGTCATGCCCGCAAAGTCAAAGACCCTCCGGTAAACGTTATTTCGTGTTTCCCGATCCGCCCTCTCATGGCCCTCCAGAAAGGTCTTCGCTAGGAGGCGCCTGTCGAATCGATTAGGCCTAGCCATTTCCCGTGCTACTACTTCATAGCGGGGCTCTACAGATGCCCCCTCGTGTGCCATGTCAATGAACTGATCCCAGAGATAACTTGCTTCGTTCTCCTTCTTTTAGGCGAGGTAGTTAGCGTTGAATTGTAGTGCAACCCACGCACCTTCATCGACTACTGTTACCTTGTGGCGATTAATCCAATCAAGGCGTTTCCCTTTGCTTAGGTAGTGGGCGAGTAGCTCTTCTTGGCCTCCCGCAACGACGAGCCTAGCGTCGGCCGGTATCGATTCGATCGCCTTGAGAAACTCGCAGAAGTCACCCACAGTATCCAATTCGTTCATTACGATCTGCGGGTAATCGCCAGCAAAAATGTGAACCAAGAGGTCCTTCGTATTCTCAGCGAACCGCATGGGCTGTTGGCAGTCGCCCAGGATGACGGAGATGAGATGCACGCGTTTCACGCCGGATGGATCGAAACCTTCTTTGCCACGACGCGGGTTTTCCAGTTGCACGGGGGTTCTCAGCTTGAATAGCTGCCTATGTGCTCCCGCCAGTTGCCGCAGGTTCTTCTCGAGTTCATTCGCCTTGAAAAAGCCGCCGTCATCCGCCCTAAGACTTTTTATCTGCCAAATGATTGCGATTTCGTCATAGACAACGAGGAGATCACAAAGTTCCTTGCCGTTTGGGAGGAGAGGATTTGGATAGCACCAATCGGTCAAGAATGTCTTCTGCGCAAGCTCGTGAATGAAGGACTCGGCGCTCTTGCCCTTCAGAGCAAAATAATGGCGTGATCTCTGGAGGAGTGGAGGGTTCTTTCCGATACAACACCGCTTGTATTTCTTGCCGCTTCCGCACGGACAAGATTCGTTCCGTCCGATCTGTCCGCTGTTGCCCATCGCCTACTCCCACTCAATCGTCCCCGGCGGCTTAGAAGTAATGTCATACACCACCCGCGGGTGCCCCACTCAAGCCCTCTTTTGGCTTGAGTGGGTACTTTCGTGCTCCAAACCCTTGACACCCTCGCTTATAAGAAAAGTATCGCACAATTAATTTCGAGCGCGGCCCTCCGCCGGCCTCGCCCGACGGTCCATTTCATTCATCACAAACGCGCTGTGTCCACCATCACTGACAACATCCCTATGCCATGCAAGAATCATTCCCAGATCGTGAAAGCGAAGCGTGTGCCCGCCTCCAGAGGCGGCCAAACGCTTTCGAACGGTTCTTTCAAGATCTGTGCCGGAAACAAACGCTCTTTGACATTTTCGATTCCCCGAGCCGGGCTTGACAAACTGATCGGGACGAAACGGGGGTCCAACACTAAGAAATAGGTCGAAAACCCGTAAGTCTTCATTTCGGAATACTTTGATATAAGTCCTTATGTTTCAAAGACCGAGTCCAAAACTTGCCCATAACCTCATGATTCTTATAGACCAGGGGGGAGGGGGGTACCCGGTACCAACAAGTAAACATCGACCATTTCCGGAGCGGCGTTGACCCGACAACGACCGACTAGGAAAAATTTATTTTCGAGGAAAATTTACTCCCACTCAATCGTGCCCGGCGGCTTCGACGTAATGTCGTACACGACCCGATTCACCCCGCGGACTTCGTTCACGATGCGGCTGGAAATTGTTTTCAGCACCTCATACGGCAGCGGAACCCAATCCGCCGTCATGCCATCTTCCGAATGCACGGCGCGGACGGCGCAGGTATAAGCGTAAGTCCGCTGATCGCCCATGACGCCGACCGACATCACCGGCAAGAGCACAGCAAACGACTGCCAGATTTTCTGATACAGCCCGGCCTTCTTGATCTCGCCCACCACAATCTCGTCGCACTCGCGCAGCAGGACGACGCGTTCTTGGGTCACTTCACCCAAAATGCGCACCGCCAGCCCCGGGCCAGGGAACGGCTGGCGCTGCAGAATGTCTTCGGGCATGCCGAGGTCGCGCCCAATGCGCCGCACCTCATCTTTAAATAAATCTTTCAGCGGCTCGATCAACTTGAGCTTCATCGTCTCCGGCAGCCCGCCGACGTTGTGATGCGACTTGATGACCTGCGACGGCCCGCGCACCGAACGCGACTCGATGATGTCGGGATAGAGCGTCCCCTGCACCAGCCACTCCACTTCGCCTTCTTCTTTTTCAATGCGATGCGCTTCGCTGTCGAAGACCGCGATGAACTCGTTGCCGATGATCTTGCGCTTCGTCTCCGGATCGCTGACTCCCGCCAGCTTCCGCATGAAGCGCTCGGTGGCATCGACTGCAACCAGGTGCAGTCCAAGATTGTCGCGCAGATTTTGCTGAACTTTCTCGAACTCGTTTTTGCGCAGCACCCCGTTGTTGACGAACACGCAAGTGAGCCGTGACTTCCCGGAGGCATCGCGCATGGCACGATCCACCAGCACCGCCGCGACGGAAGAATCCACGCCGCCGGAAAGCCCGCAGATCGCGCGCCCGCTGCCGACCTGCTGTTTCACCTGGGCCACGGTCGCGTCAATAAAATGCTGGGGCGTCCACGAAGGCGTCGCACCACAGATGCCAAGCGCGAAGTTGCGCAGAATGTCAGCGCCAAGCGGCGTGTGGTGCACTTCGGGATGAAATTGCACCGCCCACATCTTGCGCTCGGGGTTTTCGATGGCGGCAACCGCATTGGGAGTTTTCGCCGTCAACCGGAAGCCGGGAGGCAGTTCCTCGGCCGAGTCGCCATGCGACATCCAGACCGCGAGCAGCTTGGGCAATCCTTGAAAAAGTTGCGAGTCAGATTCCTGGATTTCGACCTTGGCGTGGCCGTACTCGCGCTTGGCGGCCGGGCGCACCTTCCCGCCGAGCGCGTACACCATGAACTGCAACCCGTAGCAGATGCCGAGCACGGGGACGCCAAGACCGAAGACACTCTTGTCGGCCAGCGGCGCATCTTTGTCGTACACCGACGACGGCCCGCCCGAGAGAATGATTCCCACCGGAGAGTAGCTGCGAATTTCTTCCAGGCTGGCGTTGAACGGCAGGACGACCGAAAAAATTTTCTGTTCGCGGATGCGGCGCGCAATCAACTGCGAATACTGCGCTCCGAAGTCGAGGACAACGATGGATTGGGTTTCCACGGATGAGTTTCTCAGATTGGAACTATTTAGTCATTAAATCATTGAGTCATTGAATCAATTGAATCACGGTGGTTTTCAATGACTCAATGACTAAATGATTCAATGGCGCTACTTGATCACGATATTCACAAGCTTTCCCGGCACCACAATCTTCTTCACAATCTGCTTGCCTGCGATCGCGGCCTTCACTTTTTCGTCCGCAAGCGCAGCCTGCTCGACCTGATCGTCGGTCGCGCCCGCAGGCACAATCACCACGCTGCGCAGCTTCCCGTTAACCTGCACGGGAATCTCGATTTCGTCTTCCGCTGCCAACGCCGCGTCGTAATGCGGCCACGAAGCCTTCAGCAGATTGCTCGTCTCGCCGGCCATCTCCCACAATTCGTGCGCCAGATAGGGAGCCATGGGCGCCAGCAGCAAAGCGATGTTGCGCTGCACGTCCAAGATCAGCGAAGAGGGAACTCGCCCGCCAGCAATCGCCTCCTCCGCTCCATAAACTTCGTTCACCAGTTCCATGATGGCCGAGATGCAGGTGTTAAAGTGCCAGCGCCCCTGGAAGTCGTCGCTGACGCGCTTGATGGTCTGATGGAGCTTGCGCTGGATGGCCCGCGCCTGGGGTGATAACGACTCGCCCCGTAGAGACGGGGCTTGGCCCGTCTCCGCCGCGGGAGACGCGGCAAGCCGCGTTTCTACAGGAGAATTACGCAGGTAGAACCGATACACGCGCCCCAGGAAACGCTGAATGCCTTCGATTCCCGTTTCCTGCCAGTCCAGATCGCGATCCGGAGGCGCGGCGAACAAGCTGTACAGCCGCGTCGCATCCGCCCCGTAGCGCGCCACCATCTCATCGGGCGACACCACGTTCCCCAGGTTCTTCGACATCTTCGCGCCGTCTTTGATCACCATTCCCTGCGTGAACAAGCGCGCAATGGGTTCGTCGTTTGTCACCAGCCCCATGTCGCGCATGAACTTCGTCCAGAAGCGCGAATAGATTAGGTGGAGAATGGCATGCTCCACGCCGCCAATGTATTGATCAATCGGAAACCAGTAGGCAATGGTTGCGCTGTCAAACGGAGCCTTGTCATTCCGGGCGTCGGCGTAGCGGTAGAAGTACCATGACGAATCGACGAACGTGTCCATGGTATCGGTCTCGCGCCGCGCCGGGCCGCCACATTTCGGACAAGTCGTGTTCAGGAACTCCGGCACATTCATTAACGGCGATCCGCCCGAAAGCGTGACCTGTACTCTGTCCGGAAGAATCACCGGCAAATCTTTCTCCGCGATCGGCACCACGCCGTCTTTCTCGCAGTACACCATGGGAATCGGCGTTCCCCAATAGCGCTGCCGCGATATGCCCCAATCTTTTATCCGGAATGTAACCGTCGCTTTGCCGAATTTCTTTTCTTCGGCGCGCGCCGACATTTTCGTAATCGCTTCGTCGCAGCTCAGCCCGGTGTACTCGCCTGAGTTCACCAGGATCCCGTCCATGGTCGTGAAGGGAAGCGGGGGAGCCGTCATGGTTTCTTCCGGGTCGGTGCTCGCCGGCAAAATCACCAGGCGGATTGGCAGCTTGTACTTCCTGGCGAATTCGTAATCGCGCTCATCATGCGCCGGCACGCTCATGATCGCGCCCGTGCCGTAGTCCATCAGGATGTAGTTCGCCACCCACACCGGCACAACTTCGCCGTTATAAGGATTCTTCGCGTAGCGTCCGGTGAACACGCCATGCTTCTCGATGTCGCCAATATCGCCCGCTTCTTTCGCCCGGCGCTGCTCGGCAATCAACTCTTCCACCTTGGCGCGCAGCGCCGCATCGCGGGCGATCATGTCCGCGATGATCGGATGCTCGGGCGCCAACTGCAGCGAGGTCGCGCCATAAATCGTGTCCACGCGCGTAGTGAACACCGTGATCGTCGACCCCGCCGGCCCCACCGTTCCGCCCAGATCGAAGTCCACCAGCGTGCCTTCGCTGCGTCCGATCCAGTTCTGCTGCATAATGCGGACTTTTTCCGGCCAGCCCTGTAGCTTGTCGAGATCGCGCAGCAACTCGTCCGCGTACTTCGTGATCCGCAAAAACCACTGTTCCAGTTCGCGCTGCTCAACCGGAGTGTCCTCATGCCGCCAGCACATTCCGCCCACCACCTGCTCGTTCGCCAGCACGGTGGCGCACTCCGGACACCAGTTCACCTTGCTCTTTTTGCGATACGCCAATCCCGACTCGTAGAGCTTAAGAAAAAACCACTGGTTCCAGCGGTAGTATTCGGGCAGGCAAGTCGTAACCTCGCGCGACCAGTCGTAGGTGAACCCGAGGCGCTTCATCTGCACCTTCATGGCCGCAATATTCCCGAGCGTCCACTCCTTCGGGGGAGTGTTGTTCTTGATGGCGGCATTCTCCGCCGGCAGCCCAAACGAATCCCAGCCCATCGGATGAAGCACGTTGTAGCCGTTCATCCACATGTAGCGAGCCAGCGCGTCGCCGATCGAATAATTGCGCACGTGCCCCATATGCAACGCGCCCGAAGGATAGGGAAGCATCTCCAGAACGTAATACTTCGGTTTCGTCGAGTGGGCCTCGGCGGCATACAGCGACGGATCGCTCTGCCAGCGCTCAGTCCATTTCTGCTCGATGCGCTGCGCGTCGTAACGCTCGTCGCGGGCGGTGGTGACAGGTTTTTCTTGCTGTGGCATAGATAAGGATAGTGCAGTAATGAATAATCTTTAATTTTACAACGGGCTGGGTAGCTGGCCGCGCTCAATAAGGCAGAAGAACAATGAGAGGATCAGAAACCATCGACTAAATTTGTTTCAACGGCCAGATTTCCCCCGCCCGCCAATCGCATACCTGGTCAGTCCAATTGCTCGGGACCCAACCGGTTTGCTCCCCACCCCCGTCGAGCGATATAGTTAGCAGCGAGTCCACTTTTGAGTTTCCTATGTTCACTGACTTCACCGCCACCGACCGCTGGACGAAGAAAAACGTGCACTGCCTCTACCAGGCCCTGATCGTGGCCATCGCCACTCGCCACGCTGATGCGGTGGACATCAAGTTTTTGGTCGACGGACGCCCGGCCTGGGTCGCCCTGCCGCACCCGGCCTGGGTCGAGTACAAGAACCGCACCGGGAGGCTGATCACAGACTCCCTGGCGAAGGAAATCGCCGGCCATTTTCTCAAAACGGCGCTGGAATCGGGCGAAGGTTTGGGCCGCGAGATGTATTCGCTTACCATCGATGAGACTCTCAAGCACCTGGAAGCTGTCGTGGCGCAGTCCGAGCCCCAGGTCGCTGCCACCCTCTAGCTAGGTCGTTCCCCCCGTTAAGTCATTGTCCCTTTTGAGGCGAACTCTGTGCTTAAATCAAGGCATGTTCGCCCGGAAACTCCGCGTGGAATACCAGCACGAAGGGCAGCTTCACCCATGTCCGTTGAAATGGCTCGACAACTTCAGTATGCGCAACTTCACCAACGCGTCCGTTTTTGACGACACGCTGCCGGTGGCCGACGGGTGCCTGGAAATTGGAACGAACGTCCCGCTCGATCTACTCCGGGATGCGATGGAAGACTGGTTTCACCGCAAGAGCTTTCTGCCCAAAGATGCGACCCTGGTGCTGACCCCGACCTAGGTTGAGGCTTTCTCCATCTTGAGCAGGCGGGCAAATAAGCGGACGATCATGCCATCGAAGCGGGTGCCGCTCAGCATTTCCAGTTCCGCCAGCGCTTGCTCGTCGGTTTTGGGAAGAGTGAACGAGCGACCACTCGTCATGTTCGCATAGGCGTCCACGACGGCGAGGATGCGGCCAGACAGCGGTATGTCCTCGCCCTTCAGTCCCAAAGGATAGCCACTGCCGTCGAAGGCTTCGTGATGGGATTCGATGGCCTGCGCCACGTGCTCGATTTCGGGAATCGACCGTAACACCTCCGCCCCCACTTGCGAGTGGGTCTTCATCTGCGCGAATTCATCTTCCGTAAGTGCGCCCGGCTTGTTCAGGACTTGATCGGGGATGAACAGCTTGCCCACGTCGTGCACCCGCCCCGCGAAGACGACGTCTTCCACTTCCTGCGCAGAGAGGTTGAGTCCGCGCGCGATAATCCCGGCATAGTGGCCGCATTGTTCGCCATGTCCCGTAGCGTCGGGCGCCCGGAGTTCGGCGGCGTGGGACAAGGCTTCGACGGCTTCCTTCATGGCCTTATGGCCCGCATCATCGTCGCGTCCGCACAGCTTGCGCAACGTGGTGGCCAGTTCTTCGAGCTGCTCCGGCCCGTTATGCTCGCGCTGCAGAAATCCTTCGATATAACCGGAGACAAGCTGGCGCTGCACTGCCGAACCTTCGCCGAGCGCATTGGAGGTGGATACCTGGTTGCCGCCCGCATGTTTGGCCACGTACATGCCCGCATCGGCCACGCGAATCAGTTCCTCCATGGAAAAACCATGTACGGGGAAACTGGCGACGCCGAAGCTGCCGGTGATATGGTGCTCTTCGAGCATCGGATCGGTGGCCAGCCACAGCCGCAATCTCTCCGCCAGCACCTGCGCCTGCTCGAT
>Ga0187890_10002924_pt1 | contig 11851 bp, 10 predicted proteins | sample June2016WEW_21_1_FD_133005 | JGI IMG/M metagenome (GOLD analysis project Ga0187890, IMG submission 133005) | Peatland microbial communities from SPRUCE experiment site at the Marcell Experimental Forest, Minnesota, USA - June2016WEW_21_10 | ecosystem: Environmental > Terrestrial > Soil >... | reverse complement strand
GTCATTGCCGAACCGGTCCTGGGTGAAGGCGGCTTCGTCGCTCCACCGCCTGACTATTTCAAGGTTCTCATCGATCTCTGCCACAAGCACGGCATCCTCTTCATCGCCGATGAAGTTCAATCTGGCTTCGGACGCACCGGTGCGCTCTTCGCCAGTGAACGCTACGGCATCGAGCCCGATCTTCTCGTCACGGCGAAATCCCTTGGCGGTGGTTTGCCGCTTGCCGCCGTCACCGGCCGTGCCGAAATCATGGACGCGCCCGCTTCCGGCGGACTCGGTGGCACCTTTGCCGGCAATCCGCTTTCCTGCGCCGCCGCGCTCGCCGTGCTCGATTTGTTTGAGAAAGAAAACTTGTTAGCCCGCGCCAACGAACTCGGCGAGCGCTTCCAACGCCGTGCTCGCGAATGGCAGCGCCGCTGGCCCATCGTCGGCGACGTGCGCGGTCTCGGCGGTATGCAGGCCATCGAACTGGTCAAATCGCAAGAATTGAAAACTCCAGCCACCGACGAAACCAAACAGATCACACAGTATTGCTACGAGCACGGCTTGATCACCATCACCGCCGGTTCGTACTCCAACGTGATCCGCGTCCTGGTCCCGCTCGTTGCAACCAACGAGCAAATGGACGAAGGCCTTGACGTGCTCGAATCGGCGCTGGCGGCGGTGTGCGTCAAAAAAGGCGCGCTTGCGCAGTTGGTGTAGTGCTTCAGTAGATTCATCATCCTGAGCGAGGATTGGCCTTCGCGCCTCAAAGCGCGAAGGCTAACCGCAGTCGAAGGATCTCTGTAACGCTGTATCATTAGTTATTGTTCGAGGGAATTCTCACGTTGCCCATGGCTTTCGTGATTTCCCGCGCACGACATTCTTCGCGATAGCAGAGGCCTCATCATGCCCGTAGCCGCACCTCCCATCACCAAGCTCACCAACTACATCAGCGGCCAATGGACCGACTCGCACGCGACCGAATGGCGAGACGTCCTCAATCCCGCAACCGGAGAAACTCTCGCCCAGGTCCCTCTCGCCGAGGCAGCCGAAGTCAATCAGGCTGTCGAAGCCGCCGCCGCAGCCTTCCCCGAATGGCGCCGCACTCCGCCCGAGGACCGCATCCAGCCACTGTTCAAGCTGAAGATGCTTCTCGAAGATCACATCGACGACGTCGGCCGCATCATCACCCAGGAAAACGGCAAGACCTTCACTGAAGCCAAAGCCGAGATGCGCCGTGCCATCGAGAACGTCGAAGTCGCCTGCGGCATTCCCATGATGATGCAAGGCTATAATCTCGAAGACGTCGCTCGCGGCATCGACGAGATGATGATCCGCCAACCGCTCGGCGTCACCGCTGCCATCGTGCCCTTCAACTTTCCTGGCATGATTGCATTCTGGTATCTGCCCTATGCTATCGCTACCGGCAACACGTTCATCCTCAAGCCGTCTGAACGCGTTCCGCTCACCATGCGCTACATTTACGAACTGCTGGAGAAAACCGGATTACCCAAAGGCGTCGTGAGTCTGGTTAATGGCGGCAAAGCTGTTGTCGACGCGCTCGTCGACCATCCCAAGGTTCGCGCCATCAGCTTCGTCGGATCAACTCCGGTCGCGCGTTACATCTATGCGCGCTCCGGCGAAAAGGGGAAGCGCTGCCAGTGCCAGGGCGGAGCTAAGAATCACGTCATCATTCTTCCCGACGCCGACATGCCGATGGCCACGCAGATCATCAGCGACAGTGCCTTCGGGTGCGCTGGCCAGCGTTGCCTGGCCGTCTCGGTCGCCGTCACCATCGGCGAAGCGCAGAAGACCTTCCGCGATTCCATTGCCGACGCCGCCTCCAAACTCAAAGTCGGCAACGGCCTCGACGAAGGCGTGCAGATGGGTCCCGTGATTACGCCGCAGAGCAAAGAACGCGTCGAATCGCTGATCGGCCTCGGCGAAAAACAGGGCGCAAAAGTTCTGCTCGACGGCCGCAACTCGAAGATCCCGAAGTATGAATCCGGCAACTTCGTAAAGCCCACGATCCTCGACAACGTCCCCGCAACCAGCGATCTTGCCGATACGGAAATCTTCGGTCCCGTGCTCAGCCTCGTCCACGCCGATAACATGGACGAAGCTCTCGCGTTCCTCGAACGCAGCGCCTACGGCAATCAAGCATCGCTTTTCACGTCCAGCGGATCAGCCGCGCGCCGCTTCCGCTACGAAGCGCCCGCCGGAAATATCGGTATCAACATCGGAGTCGCCGCGCCCATGGCCTATTTCCCCTTCAGCGGGTGGAAGAACAGCTTCTTCGGCGATCTTCACGGCCAGGGCCGCGATGCTATCGAGTTCTATACCGATAAGAAGGTTGTCGTCGAGCGTTGGGCCAAAGAGCACAGCCGCAAGTTCTAGCAACGCTCGGCATGTTACCTCTCGTTCCATAACGGAGTTCTATTGATGACTACTACCATTGCTAATCCGGTGACGACCACGAAGATGACTGGCAAGGAAATCGTCGACCTTTCCCGCAAGCACACGCTTTATGAATGGTCGGCACAGTCGAAGGTCGATCCCATTCCCGTCGCCAGCGCCAAAGGGATTTACTTCTATACGCCGGAAGGGAAGCGCTTCATCGACTTCAACAGCCAACTCATGTCCGTCAACATCGGACACGGCGACGAGCGCGTCATTCAGGCGATCAGCGAGCAGGCAGCAACGCTCGCGTATGCGAATCCTTTCATGGCGACAGAAGTTCGCGCGCGCCTTGGCGCGAAGCTCGCCGAAATCACTCCCGGAGACATCGACACCTTCTTCTTCACCAACGGCGGCGCTGAGGCCAACGAGAACGCCATCAAGATCGCGCGCTTCTTTACGGGACGCCACAAGATCATCGCGCGCTATCGTTCCTATCACGGCGCGACCGCGGGAGCGATGAGTCTTACCGGCGATCCTCGCAGATGGGCCGCGGAGCCTGGGATTCCGGGCGTGATTCACGTGCTCGATCCTTATCACGGCATTGAGCGCGGATGGGAATCGGCCGAGACTTCACTCGCCATGATTGAAGAAACGATTCAGCTCGAAGGCCCGCAGACGATTGCGGCATTCATCCTCGAGCCCGTAACTGGGACGAATGGCATTCTTGTTCCTCCTGATGGATATCTCGAAGGTATCCGCAAGCTGTGCGACAAGTACGGCATATTGATGATTGCCGATGAGGTGATGGCTGGCTTCGGACGCACCGGCGCGTGGTTTGCGGTCGATCACTGGAAGGTGGTTCCCGATCTGCTTTGCATGGCGAAGGGATTGACGTCCAGCTATTTGCCGCTGGGAGCGGTTGGCATGCGGCATCACATCGCGCAGCATTTTCAGGACAAGGTGTTTTATGGAGGGCTGACTTACAACAGCCATCCCATGGGATGCGCGGCGGCGCTGGCGACCATTCGCGTGTATGAAGAAGATGGACTGATCGACAACGCGAAAAAAATGGGCGCGATCCTGAAGCAGCTGGGTGCGGAGATGCAGGCGAAACATCCGTCAGTGGGCGCGGTGCGCTCGATTGGATTGTTCGGCATCGTCGAACTGATTCGCAATCGCAAAACGCGTCAGCCGATGGCGCCGTTCAATGGCACGTCCGATGAAATGGTTGCGCTCGGACGCTTCTTCCGCGAGCAAGGCCTTTACACGTTTGTTCGCTGGAACACTTTCTTCACCAATCCTCCACTGTGCATCAACGAGCAGCAGATGCGCGAAGCGTTCGCCATTATCGATCGCGGGCTCGAGATCACGGATAAGGCTGTGACCTAGCTCTTGGCTCTTAGCTTTTAGTTCTTAGCAAGACCCGACGTGCTCGGCTTGTGTGGCACGGACACTCTTGTCCGTGTCTTTCCACGTGCAGGACTCCCAATCTTTCCCGCAGCCCTCTGCGTGGATCCGAGGCCTTTGCCGCCGAGGCCATCCCGAAGGCGACTGTCATGCTGAGCGGATCGGCGACGACCGCGAAGCGATCGTCACCGCGGAGTCGAAGCATCCCTACCTTCACTCGGCTGCATCCACGGGTACCACTCCGAGGCCAAGTCCTTCCAGTGTGGATTGCGCCGTTCCAGCAGAGCGACTTTCTTGGCGCGCGCCCATCCTTTGAGTTGCTTCTCGCGGGCCAGCGCCTTGTGGACGTCATCGTACGATTCCCAGTAGAGCAGGCGAACTACGTCGTAACGGGCATGCAGGTGTTGCAACTGCTCGGGAGCGGGCAGATGGACCCGAAGACGGCGGGACTGAAGCTCTACGGGCTTCAGACGGCGAGCGCCAACCTAACGCATACGAAGTTCGAGGCGGAGAAGGCGACCGATGTGGTGATCGACCGCCATACCGTGGATCAGACCTGCATCAACGGGCCACAGTGGTTTGCGCGAGATTTCGCGGATGGAGTGGAAGAAGGCGAACCGAGCCGAGCGGCGGCAAGCGGCGAGAAAGTGCAGGCCGAGGTTCCCTCGGGTAAGGTTCGTGCAGATAAGCGAAAAACGCCGGAGCGCGCCGGTATCGAAGAGGCTCCGGAATGGGCGAGGGACATCGTGCGCAGCCTCTTGTCGGAGACGACAGGGGCGGAAGCAAGGGTTGGGGCGGGATAGCAGCAGGGTCCTCGCCCGCCTTCGGCGCGCTCGGAATGACAAGAGATATAGAGACGCGATGCAGGCCTACTGTTGTTGCTGTTGTTGTTCGTGGTCGATGCGCGGGGTGCGGGCGGTGGTGGGGCGGGATTGGATGACCAGGGTGGGAGGGAGTTGGACGGGCGGGGGAGCGTCGGAGGGGCTGACGGTGACGGAGACACTGAGGGCACTCTGCGCTTCGCCTTTGTAGACGCCGCGGGTGGGAGGGACGTCGGCGTAGTCGCGTCCGAGGGCGACGCGGATGTGGCGGTCGGCGCCGATCAGGTTGTTGGTGGGGTCGAAGGCGATCCATCCTAGATTAGGGATGAGGGCCTCAATCCAGGCGTGGGACGCACCTTCGAGCGAGCGATCCTTTTTTTCTTCGGCTGCGTCGCGGTGAAACATGTATCCGCTGACGTAACAGCAGGGAATGCGCAGGGGACGGACGAGAGCGATCATGATGTGAGCGAAATCCTGACAGACTCCCTGGCGGGAGTGGAGGGCGTCGTCGATGGGCGAGTCGACGTTGGTGCTGTTGGGGACGTAGGCGAAAGACTCGTAGATGGATTGATTGAGTTCGGTGAGAAGTTGCAGCGGAGTGTCGCGGCGCTCGCAGCGAAGATCTTTGGCGAAGGCTTCGAGGCAGGAGGTGGATTTGGCGAACTGGCTGGGGAGAAGCATCTCCCAGTAATCGTCGGATCCGGAGACGGAGGAAATGGCGCGGTCGAGGTCGGACCAGGAGCCGGCGTCGGCGGAGTTGGGAGGCGGTGCGGACTGGACTTCGACGGAGGAACGGGCGGTGACTTTGACCTCAGAGTGTTTTCCGGCGATATCGAAATGATGGACGGTGTTGCCCATGAAATCACGGTACTGCATGATGTTGGCGGCGGGAGTGACGTCGAGTTCGAAGGTGAGGCAGTGCTGAGGGCCGTCGCTGCGGGGCTGCAGGCGGACTTCCATCACGCTCTCGCGGACGGCGGGCTGGTAGGTGAAGGTGGTGGTGTGGAGGACGGAGTAGATCATGGAGGATTTCCCTCAGGGGCTAAAGCCCGAATCATTCTTGCGCTTTACGCGGCGCTGAAGCGCCGCTCTACCACGGTGCTGCGTGCGTTGTTACGCGACCAGGGCCGATTCTACGGAATAGTCGAAATAAACTTGTTGGATGGCGGTGTGGGCCTGGGCGCACTGCCAGCGGATGCTATCGACGTAGGCGATGGCGCCGGAGGCCATGATTTCGTCGATCTGACTGAAGCTGAGGGTGGCGCGAAGGCGTCCGGCGATGCGAACGGGTTGCTCAGCCTTGCGCTCGGTTAACTCGGCGATGGCGGTAAGAGCGGTGTGGACGCGGTCGACGGAGAATGCTATGGAGTGCGGAAAGCCTGGATTGAGCAGGAGAAATTCCGCGACGCGCAGAGGGCGCAGTTCGGCGGTGTGAGCTTTGCAGTAGGCCTGGAAGGCGGCGCAGGACTTCAGCAATCCCACCCATTCGAGATACTCTTCGCTTTCGACGGCCTGATCGAGAGGATGAGGCAGGCGGATGAAGTGAGTGCCGATCAGGCGGGCGACGGCTTCGGTGCGTTCGACGAAGCGTCCGAGCTGGATGTAATGCCAGCCCTCGCCGTGCGACATGGTGGAATCGGTGATGCCTTGAAACAGGTGTGCGCCGTCCTGCACGGCGCGGAAGAAGCCGTGAGAATCGGGCAGGCCACAGTCGCTGGATGCGGTGCTCTTGACTTGCAGGAAGAGGCGGTTGAGTTGCTCCCACATTTCGGAACTGCACTGTTCGCGGGCTTGGCGGAGATTTTCGCGGGCGGCGGCGACGCAGGAAATAATTGAGGAAGGATTCGTACGGTCCAGGGTGAGAAGGTGAGTGAGAATTTCGGCGTCGAGGGGGACATTTTCCGGAGCGGGTACTTGAAGGGCTTTGAGGAGACCGAGCCACCGGTCAGAGCCGGCTTCGGGGGATTGGTCGAGACGGAGTTGAAGGTCAACGTCGATGAGGCGCGCGGTGTGCTCGGCGCGCTCGAGGTAGCGGCTCATCCAGTAGAGGTTGTCCGCGACGCGGGAGAGCATGGTGGTTTCGCGGTGATCGGTCATGCGCGTAGTACCCATGTGTCTTTGCTGCCGCCGCCCTGTGAGGAGTTCACGACGAGCGATCCGCGGCGCAGAGCTACGCGAGTGAGGCCGCCGGGGACGAGTGTTACGTTTTCACCGTAGAGGATGTAAGGGCGAAGGTCGACGTGACGGGCTTGGGCTTCTCCATCGAGGAAGCAGGGAGCGCGTGAGAGGCTCAGCGTGGGCTGGGCGATGTAGTTGCGGGGCTCGGCCTGGATGCGGCGGCGAAAATCTTCGCGCTGCTCGGCTGTGCTTTGAGGGCCGATCAACATGCCGTAGCCGCCCGATTCACCTACGGCTTTCACGACCAGTTCGTCGAGGTGATCGAGAACGTAATTTTGTTGCGAACGATCGGTGAGCAGGTAGGTGGGAACGTTGGCCAGGATGGGATCTTCGCCAAGATAGTAGCGGATGATCGCGGGGACGTAGGCGTAGACGGCTTTGTCGTCGGCGATGCCGGTGCCGATGGCATTGGCCAGGCTCACATTGCCGGTGCGATAGGCGTTGAATAATCCGGGAACCCCGAGGCTGGAATCGCGCTGGAAGCAGAGGGGGTCGAGGAAGTCGTCGTCGACGCGGCGGTAGATGACGTCGACACGGCGAAGTCCCGCGGTCGTGCGCATGTAGACGACGTTGTCGTGGACCAGTAGATCGCGCCCTTCGACGAGCTCGATGCCCATCTGCTGCGCCAGGAAGGTGTGCTCGAAATATGCCGAGTTGAAAACTCCGGGAGTGAGCAGCACAACAGTGGGCTCGTGCCGGCCGTAGAAATTGGGCGGGGTAAGGGCGCGCAGCGTTGCCAGCAGGGCTTGGGCGTAGTGATCGACGGGACAGACACCGTAGTCGCGGAAGAGTGTGGGAAAAACCTTTTTCAGGACTTTCCGGTTGGCCAGCATGTAGGAGACGCCGCTGGGGACGCGCAGATTATCCTCCAGTACGGCGAAGTTGCCATCGGGAAGGCGGACGAGATCGGTGCCACAGATGCTGACGTAGATTCCGCGGGGGACGTTGAGACCGCGCATCTCGCGGCGGAAGTGGCGGCAGGTGTAGACAAGTTCTTTGGGGACGATTCCGTCCGCCAGGATTCTTCCGTTGTGGTAGATGTCTTCCAGAAACAAATTCAGGGCTGCGATGCGCTGAGTGAGCCCGCTTTCGATCTTGCGCCATTCCGCGTGGGGAATAATGCGGGGCAGAAGATCGTTGGGGAAGACCCGCTCGGTGCCTTCCGAGTTGCCGTAAACGGTGAAGGTGATGCCTTGATGGAGGAATGACAGTTCGGCGGCTTGCTGGCTTTTGCGCAATTCCTCCGAGGGCAGATCGAGCAAGGTCTGAAAGAGAGCGCGATAGTGGGGGCGCGGGATGCCTGGGGCCTCGAACATCTCGTCGTAGGCACTGTCGAACTGGTAATTCCGGAAAGGCGGGCGGAACAAGGGATGGGCAGAGTCCGGCAGGGTGACGCGCCGGAGCAGACCGCGGGTTCGAGTGCGACTAGGCTGCACGCTAGGACTCTAAGTCGCGGGCAGACGCAAGTCCAATCGAATTTGCCTATGAGGTCGATTCAGATTTTGAGGCTGGTTCTCGACAGACGAGCATTGCACATTCGCAAAAAAGCCAGATTTCCCGCGCGCTTGGAATGACAAGGCTTTAAAAGGCCTTCAATGGAGGTGAGGTGTGCCAGACGTGTTGCTGGGCGTCGAGGGAGGAGAACATTACGGGCTCGTGGTGGACGCTGGTGGCGTGTTGATTGATGGCAGTGGCGGCTTGGGTGCGGAGGTTGCCGTCGCGGGGATCGAAGTCGAGAGTGCTGACGTGATGGGCGCAGTGGGTGCAGGTGAACTGCATGCCGCCTTTGACGCGTCCGATGGTGTAGAGGCGTTTCACAGTTCGAGTGTAGTCTTTTGGCGGAGAAGTGGAAGGCACGTGGGTGGGGCGGCGAAAGTAATGAGGATAGTGGGGGGATGGGAGTTCCCCAAATTGGGAATGAGTCTTACCTCGGCGGCTGAAGCCGCCATTTCAGTTTGTGGCTTTATTGCAGCGCTGAAGTGCTGCGCCACCCAAAAGCTGCGCTGAACAAGATGGAGATCGTCGGCAACCTGAGCCGAGCTTCGCTCGGCGGACGGGCGAGTCGCCCGTCTCCACACGAGTTGTGCCGACGCCAGCAAAAAACAGGTTCCTCCGCTGCGCCGTCGCTGGCGCTCCGGCTCCGGTCGGAATGACAAAGTTTAGTTAGTTCAGGGTCATCTTGCCAGGCGGTTGTACTTTTTTAGCACTTCGCGGAGGCGGTCGTGCGGTAAGGCGATGACTTCGTGGTCGTCGATGCCTTTCATGGTTTCGGCGGCGACCATAGCGTTGACGACGGCTTCTTCGGTGGCTTGGACGGTGGCGAGGAAGATGGGGTCGAGGGAATCGTTGGGGAGCATCGTTAACTGGTGGAGTCCCTTGGTGCCGACGGCGCCAGGATTGGCGGTGGAGAAGGCGAGGAAGATGTCTCCAGAGCCATCTCCGGAGTAGCTGCCATCGCGGCCGAGGCCGAGAGAGACCTTTTTAGCGATGCGCTTGAGTTGCGTGGGGATGAGCGGTGCGTCGGTGGCGACGATGACAATGATGGAGCCGGTATCTTCACTGTCGCCATAGGCGGGATGCTCGGGGATTTCTTTACCGACGGGAACGCCGGCGATGCGTAGCTGGTCGCGGCGGCCGTAGTTACACTGGACGAGGACACCGACGGTATAGCCTCCAGCTTTAGTGTCGAGGATACGGGAGGAGGTGCCGATGCCGCCTTTGAATTCGTTACAGATCATGCCGGTGCCGCCGCCGACGTTGCCTTCCTCGACTGGGCCGGAGCGGGCAACGTCGAGGGCGTGGAAGGCGTCTTCGGGGTGGACGTGGAATCCGTTGATGTCATTGAGCCATCCATCCCAGGTTTCGGCGACGACGGGGAGGGACCACCAGTAGCCTTCCATGTCGGGTGTGCCGTGGTTTACTTTCCAGGCGATGACGGCGTCGCGGACGACGCCGACGCTGTGAGTGTTGGTGATCATGACGGGGCCGTTGAGGAAGCCGGAGTCGTCGACCCAGGTGGTGCCGGTCATTTCACCATTGCCGTTGAGGGTGAACCAGGCGGCGAAGACGGCGTCGTTGGCGTTCTTGCCGCGGGGATGAATGGCGGTGACGCCGGTGCGGATGGGACCCTTGCCGACTATGAGTTTGCCGCTGCCGGTGATGATCGTGGTGTGGCCGACCTCGACGCCTTTGACATCTGTAATGGCGTTGTTGAGGCCGGGAGTGCCGTCGAAGGGGACGCCGAGATCGCGGGCGCGGGGCCTGGTTTGGGCTGAGGCGGCGAGAGTCAGAGTGAGGACCAGAGCGATGAGTGACTTTAGCAAAAAAGCGGGCTTCGGGCTTCGGCTATCGGGCTTCCGGCTGGCTACGATTGGAGTTGCATTAGGAGCGGCGTGGGCGGTTGAGCGGCGCGACATGGGGCCTCCGGGAAGAACGGAGAAGTATAAAGGATAGATGTGACGGTCCGGCTGTCAGGCTTGGTGCGGGCATGCGGCTGACAACGCGGGAGGGAGAAGAGGCATCGGAGAGATGTGAATAAATGGTGAGGGAGCGGGGTACAATCGCGTGAAGAAAAAATTTCGCGAGGCAAACATGGAGAGCTGGAAGAAAGCGGTGGTTGCGGCTTCGGTTGGGGCTGCAACGGTCTTGTTTTTGAAGAGGAGAAATGCGGCGGGAGTGCTGGCGGGTGGGGTGGCGTTGGCAGTGCTGGCGGCGGAGTATCCGGAAAAGTTTGAGAACGTGCGGAAGCAGTTGCCGGATTATTTCGACCGTGGCATGCAGGTGATGGAGATGGCGGCGCGCGCCGGGAAGAGGATTACTGAGGCGGCGGGGCAGAGCGCGATGGATGTGTGGGAGGAGTTTGGCGGGTGAGCGCAATGTAGAAGTTAGAGTCAGAATGCAGAAGTGAAAATCGACCACCTTGTTACTTTTGTATTTTGACTTTTGACTTCTGACTTTAGTCGATGCCGAGCTGTTTCTTGGCATCGGGGCTGAGGCGTTCGGGGGTCCAGGGCGGAGTCCAGACAACATTGACTGCGGCGTTGCGGATGCCGGGCAACTGTTCGAGGCGTGATTTTACTTGGGCGCTGATGTTGACGTGCTCGGGGCAGCCGGGTGAGGTGAGGGTCATGTCGACGGTGACGTCCTGCCTGGCTTGTTCAGGCGTGTCGGCGGGGACGGGCGCGAATGTGACGGTATAGATGAGGCCGAGGTCGACGATGTTGACGGGGATCTCGGGATCGTAGCAGCTTTTCAGAGCGCTTAGGACGTCCTGTTCGGTAACTGGGGGCATTGATCGGGTTTCCTTCATTTCAGTGTACCGTAGGACGGCTGTTTACTCGCGATAGCGTCTAAAATCTTCAACACAGAGGGCGCAGGGGATCACAGGGCAGGGAATCACTTGCATGATGAGCGAAGAGGCCAAGAAGGGGATTCAGATTGCGCTGGCACTGGCCATTGTGGTTGCGGGCGCGCGCGCGGGATACATTCTTTACCAGCGGCATGAGGATTATGTCGCTGCGCAGAAGCAGCAGCAAGCGAAAAGCGCGGGCTACTCGAATGCGGATTACTATGTTACGCCGAAGAAGCTGTATCCGTATGACTTGAAGTCGGCGAAGCAGTTGACGCAGCAGCCGGTGTGGGTGAAGGAAGGATATCGATATACCTATTATCCCTACGATGTGGCGCGCAAACGGACGGACTTTGGGCATGAGGCGGGGTTGTTGCCGCCGATCGACCGGCTGGAGATTAAGGATGTGGTAACGGATATTCCGGTGGGGGCAGGGAACCGGCGGCAGGTGATGGCGGTGTTCGAGAAAGAAGGGAAGAGCTACGCGGTGCAAATTGGATTCGAGGCGGAGGGACAGTTCAAAATCTATTCCGATGAGATTTTTTATGTCGAAGATCCGCATGAGCTGTACAAGCATTGGCCGGCGGATGTATGGCAGGCGGTCGAACAGCACGAAGTAAAGCCGGGAATGGATGAACTGCAGGCGGACTTCGCGGTGGGAATGGGAGTGCCGGACGCGGGCACATCGTCTGACGAGAAAACGGTGCGGTATCCG
>Ga0187890_10002922_pt1 | contig 11854 bp, 8 predicted proteins | sample June2016WEW_21_1_FD_133005 | JGI IMG/M metagenome (GOLD analysis project Ga0187890, IMG submission 133005) | Peatland microbial communities from SPRUCE experiment site at the Marcell Experimental Forest, Minnesota, USA - June2016WEW_21_10 | ecosystem: Environmental > Terrestrial > Soil >... | reverse complement strand
TTCGCCGGTTCCGGCCCGCATAGCCCTCCAAGGTGGAGAACGCGCGGACGCCGATGCGATTTCTGCTCCTGCCCTCCGCAAGAAGAGAGCGATTCCTGGAGCCTGTCTGGCCGGCTAACTGCACCTGACCATGGGGATTAGCACCGCCAGATTCAACCAGGGGGCTACCCGTACACTTCCAACGTTAAAGACACACAGACGGAAATGCTCTTGCGCAACCTTTTTACAATAGCAAGAAATCCGGGTGGGGTCAACGATTTCTACCCCACCCGCTCAATTTTCCTGTTTTTAGCTGATGGACTGCAGCTTCCAGACGCCCCCATCCAGCGCAAATGTGGCAATGTGCTTGCTGCTGAGTCTGTTTCCGACGCCGTCGGACATGACCTTAATATCGGCCGGCACGCCGTCCAAACGGACGGTTTCCACATAGGAGACGGTTTTGGTTCCACCCAGGTCATCCTGTGGATCGCTCAAATCCTGCGCTTTAAGATGGTTGGTAGCGGTTGTCACTACCATAACCGAGAAGTTTTTGTCCCCCGCGTTCAATGGGTGCCACTCGATCACGTCGCCGCCCTTTTGCAGCTTGAGCACCTTCTTGCCTTCAGGAGTCAGCGTAAAGTCGGCCCAGAATTTGTTGGGATAAAGCTTGGTCCGCTCCCAATATTTTGCCGTTATTCCCCTGGCCAGCCCCGCCTGGTCTACAGAGATATTAGCGCCCGTCGCCGGAGCCTGATCGTATTTTGCTTGAATCATGGCCTGTGCGTCGGCTTTCGACAGCTCCGGCGCCGACTTGCAACCGCTCAGCAACAACCCCGCGCCCAGAAAACTCAACGTTCCCAAGGCAAGCATCTTCATTGCGTTTTTCACGTTCCCTCCGCACTCTGCACAAAAAATTCAATTGGATCGACTCCGCCATTTTTCTCCTACTCATCTTCTCCTGTCAATGGGCCGCAGGAACAGCTTTCGCTGAAGGCCATTCTGTGCGACGAGAAGATCCAATTTCGCTACCAACTGCTTCGCACCTGAACTGGCCCTCGCGAATCTGGTTTTTAAGATAAAAAGACCCCTTCAGGCTTTGGTTCTGTTCTGTAGAGTCCGCCGGCCCTGGACCTGAAAGCGACGAACCTTAACGGATTTCCAAGCCAGCTACATCTGAATCTTCACCGGCCAAGTTTTCCAGATCTCCGCCGAGTAATCGCGAATCGACCGGTCTGACGAGAACTTGCCGATCCTCGCCACGTTCAGAATCGACATCCGTGTCCACGCCTCCTGATCTTTGTAGGCAGCGCTGACACTGTCCTGGCAATCAACGTAAGACTGGTAATCTGCCAGCAGCATATACACGTCGCTATTGAGCAGCGAACTCAGCAGCGGCTCAAACAGGCCTTTATCGCCATGAGAGAATTCGCCGCTCACGAGCGAGTCGAGCACTTCACGCAACATCGCGTTTGATTCGTAGACCGCCCGGGGATGGTAGCCCTCTTGCTTGCGCTTTTCGACTTCGGGAGTAGTCATCCCGAAGAGGAAGAAGTTCTCTTCGCCCACCTCTTCGCGAATCTCGATGTTGGCTCCATCCAACGTGCCGATCGTCAGCGCGCCGTTCATGGCGAATTTCATATTGCCGGTGCCCGAGGCTTCCATGCCGGCCAGCGAAATCTGCTCGCTCAAGTCCGCAGCCGGATAAACTCGCTGGCCCAATTTCACACTGTAGTTCGGAAGAAAAACCACCTTCAGCCTGCCCCCAACCAACGGATCGGAGTTAACCGCTTCGCCCACGGAGTGAATCAGCTTGATAATCAGCTTGGCCATGCGATAACCCGGCGCGGCCTTTCCGCCAAAGAGGAAGGTCCGTGGGACAATCTCTGCCTCGGGGTCGCGCTGGATGCGCTTGTAGAGCGTGAGAATGTGCAGCACCTGCAGGTGCTGCCGCTTGTACTCATGCAACCGTTTGGCTAAAACATCAAACATCGATTCCGGATCGGTCTGAATCGCCAGCTTGTCGCGAATGTAGTTGGAAAGCCGCTGCTTGTTATCGCGTTTGATGGAGTTCCACTCTTCGCGGAACTCAAGGTCGTCCACCAACGGCTCCAGGCGGCGCAGCTTTTCGAGATCGTGGATCCAGCCCGAACCCAACCGCGCGGTCAACAGTTGCGCAAGTTGCGGGTTGCTCAACACCATCCAGCGCCGCGGCGTCACCCCGTTCGTCTTGTTACTAAACTTCTCCGGCGTCAGGGCATAGAAATCCTTGAGCACATGGGTCTTCAGCAGTTCCGTATGCAGCGCGGCCACACCGTTGATGGCATGGCTGCCCAGCGAAGCCAGATGCGCCATGCGAACAAACTTCCCCCCATCTTCGTTGATCAGCGAGAGCCTTCGCACGCGATCTTCGTCGCCGGGAAACTTCGCCCGCACGTTTTCCAAATGCCGCAGGTTGATCTCGTCAATAATCTCCAGATGCCTTGGCAGCAATGAGCCGAAGAGATCCTGAGGCCACTGCTCCAGCGCCTCCGGCAACAGCGTGTGGTTGGTATAAGAGAGCGCTCCCTGAGTCACATGCCAAGCCGCGTTCCACTCCATCCCGTGCTCGTCCATCAGCAGCCGCATCAGTTCCGCCACGGCAATCGCGGGATGTGTGTCGTTCATCTGGATGGCAAAGTTGCGGTGCAGTTCGGTCAGCGGACGGTGCTGTGCGACCTGAATCTTGACGATATGCTGCAAGCTGCATGAGACGAAGAAAAACTGCTGCGCGAGCCGCAATTGCTTGCCCTGCACGCCCTCGTCGTTGGGATAAAGGATCTTCGATATATTCTCGCTCGCAACTTTGTCGGCCACGGCACCGAAAAAATCCCCGTGATTAAACGTCTCAAAGTCGAAGCTCTCCACAGCCTGCGCAGCCCACAACCGCATGGTGTTGGCGGTGTTCGTTCGGTAGCCAAGGATGGGCGTGTCATGCGGAACTCCACGCACCACCCGCTGCGGGATCCACTGCACAGTCTCGCGCCCCTTAGCGTCGGTGTGCCTCTCCGTTCGGCCGCCCATCTTCACTTCGAAGGCATCTTCGGGCCGCTCCAGCGCCCAGGGATTGCCCAGCCGCAGCCACTTGTCGGTCGATTCCACCTGCCAACCGTCGCGAATCTGCTGGTTAAAGATTCCGTACTCATAGCGGATGCCGTAGCCAATGGCGGGAATATCCAGCGTTGCCAGCGAATCCATAAAGCACGATGCCAGCCGGCCCAGGCCGCCGTTTCCCAGCCCTGGCTCCTCTTCCTGTTCGATCAGCACATTAAGGTCGATGTCCAACTGCCGCATCGCCTGCTCGGTCTCGTCGTAGATCCCAAGATTGATCAGGTTGTTGGCGAGATGCGGTCCGGTCAGGAACTCCGCCGACAAATAACAGACTACCCGCACATCTTGAGCCTGAAAATTTTTGATCGTTTGAATCCATCGCTCCACCAGCCGGTCGCGAACCGTGTGCGCCAGAGCCATGTAGAGATCGTTGACCGTGGCCCGCTCGGTCGACCGGCCCTGCACAAAGATCAGGTTATCGAGGAAGGACTGGACCAGCGCCTCGACGCTCATCTCGGTTCTCTTGTCTTTAGTCGATCCAGCCTGGCGCGATTCGGCTCGCGGCAGCGATACGGTGACGTTTTCGGCCATTCCAACCCCTCTTCCCCCGCTCGCGGAAAACTCCCTCCGCTCGGGAGCAGTCATCCAAAGATAATTCCTACTGGTCAAGAAGCGATGAAAAAGCGGATCGGAACTGCGGTGGAAACCCGACCCGTGGCCCATTATGAGATTTCCCATGCACTTTTGGTCACTGCGGCCGGGTGTAGCTCCTTGCGATAAGCTGGTGCTGCACTTGCAACGGAGCGGACCATGAACGTCTTAGGTATCGACGGCGGAGGAACCCGAACCCGCGCTTCCATCGTGTCGGGCGATCAACTCCTCGCCTATGCGGAAAATGGGTCGATCAAGCGCCTTCGCGTCGGGGCCGAGGCCGCCGAAGCCAACCTCCGCGCCCTGCTCAGGGACGTTTACGCCCAGGCCGGCGTCGCCCGACTCCAAGCCGCTTCAGTCGGCGTAGCCTCTGCCTCCATGCCCGGCACGTCGGAATGGATTGGGGAGGTCCTGCGCGACTTTGCCGTCGAGCGCTCGGAAGTCGTAGGCGATGAGGTCATCGCTCTCGACGCGGCCTTCCGCGGAGGGCCCGGCATCCTACAGATCGCCGGCACCGGCACCAACACGATTGGCCGCGCGCCCGATGGCAGCCGCGAGTCCGCTGGCGGCTGGAGTTCCCGGTTGGGCGACCGAGGTTCCGGCTACTGGATCGGGCTGCACGGCATCCGCCGCGCCCTCAACGCCTTCGATGAAATGCTTGATCAGGCTGAACTGCCGCAGATTCTTCGAAAGGTTGGCGAGATCTGGGGCACACCCAGCCTCGATGCTCTCGTCAATGTCGGCGACAGTACTCCCGGCCCGGATTTCGCCGCTTTAGCGCCAGCCATCAATGAGCTAGCCGAGGCCGGCGATCCCGTCGCCCGCGAAGTTCTCTCCGAAGCTTCGTCCGATCTGGTGAATTTTGTCTTGCTTGTCCGTTCCAAGCTCCGGGGCAAACACAACTTCGCCGGCGAGGTGCCGGTAGCTTGGACTGGTGGAGTTCTGTCTCAGATGAGGCTGGTCCGCGAGGCCTTCTTCGCCGGCCTGGAAGCCGCCGCCCCTAAAATGCCGGTAAGCCGCGAACCAGTAGTCTCCCTGGACGGCGCCCTATGGAGAGCGCAGAAATTAGCGGAAGTAGCTGGCTAGTCCAAAGTCACAAACTTAAACGTCTGTAGGGATGTTTCAACTTACAAATCGATTGATTCACGGCTTCGATTCGAGATCACCGGGCTCCCCAGGCCCCACATTTGGGACCCGGGAAGCCGGCAGGCAGGCTACTCAACGATGATCGTGATCGTCGTCTCTGCGGCGATCGTCGTCTCTGCGGAAATCAAAATCCGAGATAAACGTGCCAGTGTCGTAGGTCGCTGAACTCCACGGCATGCTCAAGTTGAAGTGAGCGAAGCGGTCGCAACCAGCGAAGTCGATCGTGAATTGCGCGCTCGCTGATCCACTGGTTGCAATATCGCCGAGCACAACCGGGAAACTGCTCGGCGCGGTCACTACCGGCGAACAACGCCGCCCGAAGTCCTGCTTTAGCGTGAATCCGGTGATCTGGGTTGCGTAAGCCGGTCCCACATCTCCGTTGGTTGCCGTCAAGGTCCAAACCCTCGCATCGCGCGGCCCTGACCGCTTGGAGATGGACCAACTGAGCCCGAAGCCCGGCAAGTGCGTCGGATCGACGATGCCCCAGTAAGCCGGCTTAGCTTGCAAACTCATGTCGAAGGGTAGCGGATAGTCGGTGCGCGTCACCGGGAAACCATCCAGCCACGTATCGTCGTCCGCCAGACCCCAGAACGTAACTGAACTGAGTCTGTGCCGCTCGCTGCGGAAGACATCGAAGTACTGCTTGTAGAGCCATCCTTGCTCCGCCAGCACCGACGGAGGGATGTTGCTCCCATAATTCGAGGTATCGTCCCCGGCGTTGTACACGCTCATATCCAACTCGGTCACTTGCTGATCGATCCCAGGGAACTTCTCCGCCACCGTGTCGATAGCCGTGGCCATCGATGCCGGAGTCGGGAAATTGATGTCATTGTGCGTTTCATGCCCGATCGCATTCACCGGCACGCCCCGCGCACGCAACTCGCCGATCACGGTCACCAAACATGCCAGCCGTGAGGGTACGGTTGTGCTGTAATCATTGATAAACAGCTTCGTGCCCGCCGGCGCATATTGCTTGGCCGCATTGAACGCCACATCAATGTAACTCGGGCCCAGCACCTGGTAGAACGGCCCGTGTGCCAGGCAATCCGGTTGGCTCGGATCAAGGGGCTCGTTCACCACATCCCACGCATACACCTTGCTGCCAAAGTGTTGCACCTCGTTTTTGATGTGCTCTTGAATGTTTGAAGTTACCAACGCCTGGTTAGCAGCGGAGTTAGTCCCGTCACCGAATGCGTACGCGGGAGTCTGCGCGCCGGTTGCCCACACAAGATTATGGCCGCGAATCTTTATCCCGGCGCATACTGCTTCGCCAACCTCGGCATCGGCGTTGTTGAAATTGAAGCTGCCCAGGCTGCTCTCGACCGAGCTCCACTTCATGTCGTTCCCCGACGTTATGCTGTCAAAGTGTTTCATCAGCAATTGCGCATGGGGTCCTGAGAGATCGGTCGTATCCACCGCCGCTCCGATCCTGAAGAAGTCGGAGTAGGTCTTGTAGATGGATGGAATATTGGTTTGAATCGTCGGCGGCGCAACATACGTCAACTGGAAGTCGTCGATGTAGAACGACACCAGGTCGTTGCCCGACGCCGGGAAGGTTTGCAGATAGAGAAACGCCGCACCCGGATCGTAACTGCTGGACATGTTATATCCATTGATGCTGATCTGGTGCCAGTTTCCATCCGCCGGTACGGTGATACCTGGATAAGACGACACACCCGGAAAACTCGTAGTGCCATCGAGTGTAGTCTGCAAGCTCATGTTAATAATGTGGCTGGAGCCGTCGGTCGGCAACATCATCACCCATACGCTGATGTTGTATTCCGAGCCGGGGTACATCTTGTCGCTCACGTTGATCTGAGGTCCATCGTAATTGGCGACTCGTCCCGTCGTCAGCAGGCTGTGCGTGCCGCTATGCGCCGCTGCGGTCGAATTGGTCAGCGTCGAACTGCCCGTCCGCGAAGTCCAGCCGTCCAGGCCTCCGTCTTCAAAAGTGGAGGTGATTCCAGTGTTATCCTGCTGGCTCGGGTTCGGCGGCGGTGGTGCGAGTTGAGAAATCACCACATCGCCGATAAAGAATGAGTCTGTCGCGCTGCTGGATTGGATGTAGAGCGTCAGCCCTGTTGGCGGGCCCGGCAGGTCAGTGAAGCTGAAAGTGCCGGTCACCTTGGTCCACGCGGTGCTCGACAACGCTGCTGACGTTGCGATATTGCCGAAGGTTCCGCTGGGACTTGCACAATCGTCTGTCTTCAATGAGATCGTTGCTGTCGGATTGCTGCTATCTGGTGCGGCCAGCAGAACATAGGCGCTCACCTGATAAGTGGCGCCTGCAACCACATTGGGCACACTCAGCAAATTCAGGCTCGGTCCCATGAAACCGGAGGTCCGATTGGTCACCTCAAGACTCAGGGCATCTCCATTTGGATCGGGCAGCGGGGGTGCCATGTTTGTCAAAGTCGCCGAGCCGAAGGGAGCCCAGCCATCCAGGCCACCATCAGAGAAGGTATAAGTCGCGACCGGCGTGCCTCCCGGGGGCGGCGCAGTCTCGGTAATGACCACGTCATCCAGATAAAATGATTGCGCGGTCGTGGGTCCGACCAATTGCGCGTAAAGTGTAAGTCCCGTCTCTGTGGCGCTTACGGTATAACTACCGCCGATCTGAGCCCATCCGGAGTCGGACACCGGAACCTGATAGGTGCCGATGGTGTCGTAGCAAGTGCCGCCGGTGCAAGTCGGATCGGTTCGCGCAATGGTGAAGTTGGCACTGGTCGCGCTTTCACCGCTCGTCAGTTGAACGTAACCTGTGATCGTGTACTTCGCGCCGGCGAGCAGGACGGTGTTGAGAGAGATCGAAGGGCCGCCGGCGCCACTTGCGCCTGTTGTCGTCAACAAGCTGTGCGTCCCGCTGAACGCCGCCGCGGTGGATGCTGTCGGCGTGGTGGCACCATTGAAGGACGTCCATCCGTCGGCCGTGCCGTCTTCAAAGTCATATGTCGCTACCGTTTGCGCGCGAAGCTGAGCCGCGCAAAATAGCACGAGAAGAGGAATCGCGCATGAAAATGCGGCGACTCGCTTCAAGAGCGTCACTGGATTGCAGTTTTTAGCTGAACGAAACATGGGGAACTCCTGGAATTATTTTCTGCTGGTTGACTGCGTGCGTCTGGCGGTCTGCTGGGCCATGCAGTTGCAGTAATCTTCAATCTTCTTTACGCTGCGACAAGAATATAAATCCCGAACTCCATGACATGTCAAATTCGATCAATAGGGAACTTCGTTTTCATTCCGGAAGGTTGCTCGGCAACTTCTCAAACCCGGCAAAACAAACAGGTTCCATAACGATCTATTCGTCTGCTTCCGCGGGCGGAATAACCCTCAAGTCGGTGGACCGGCCCGGTATATAGCACATTATTGCTTACAAAAAAGCAACTAGTATTGTGCATAAATGCCGCGTTTTCACGCTCCTGAAGGCCTCAAATTGGCGTGTTTTTCGCTGCTTTTTCCGCAAAAAAGGTGGCTTTTCCATTCACAAACGAGCCAACTAGCTTCGCTTTCCGATCGACGGCCACAAGATTCGCGGCCTGGCCAACCGCGACCGAACCGGCCAGTCGGCCAATTCCAGTCAGCAGCGCCGGATTGACGGTGAGAAGCCGCAACGCCTGCTCAAGCGGCGCTCCCGTAAAGTCAATCAAGTTTTCAAACGCACGATCGAGCGTCAGTACGCTGCCTGCCAGAACGCCGCGCGCCATCGCTCTTCCGTTTGCTACATCGACCGAAAATCCACCTAACTGGTAGGTGCCATCGGGCATCCCAGCGGCGCTCATCGCGTCGGTCACCAGGATCGCGCGGTCCGGCCCTTTCGAGCGCCACCAGAGTTTCACCATTTCCGGAGCAACGTGGATGCCGTCACAGATCAGTTCGGCGTAAAGGGCGTCGTCGGTCAGTACGGTCCCGAGTATTCCCGGCTCGCGAGAGTCGAGGGGCCGCATGGCATTGAAGGTATGCGTCGCACTGACTGCTCCAGCGGCTATCGCGGCGCGAGTCTCGGCTGCGGTTGCGTTTGAGTGTCCCAACGAGACGCGAACGCCGCGCGCGGTGGCGTGAGCAATTAGTTCGATGGCACCGGGAAGCTCAGGCGCCAACGTCATTAGCCGGATATGGCCTTCGGCTGCCTCAAAGAGCCTGTCAAAGGTGGCGATGTCGGGCTCAAGCAGATGCTCCGCAGGCTGCACGCCGCGCTTGACATGGGAGAGAAATGGACCTTCGAGATGAATGCCGGCGAGTTGCGCGTGGCCCTCGGCAGGCTTCGCGACGAGCTTGACCAGCCCGTTGAGTGACAGCAGAGTCGCATCGAGCGGCGCTGTGACCGTAGTAGCGAGGAAACTGCCCGTGCCATGTTGCGCCAGAAAGCCGCCGATGGCGGCGAGCGCCGTGGGCGTGGCCTCCATTACGTCGTGGCCTTTCGCGCCGTGAAAGTGAACGTCGAAAAAAGCGGGCGCAAGAGTCGCACCAGGAAAGTCGAACACGCGCGCGTTGGGAAGATCGCCGCCGGCACGCGTGGAGATTGAGGAAATTAGTCCGTCTTCGATCAGCACCACAGGCAGGTTGAGCAGCCCGGCACCATCCCATAGCCGCTCCGCGGTGAGTACGGTTCGCATATCGAAGGATTATTGCAGGCGCAACCGCTCTTCGATAAGGCGCAACGCAAGCTTTGCGCTCAGATCAGTGAACCAATGGGGCGCGGTCCGGCGTGAGTGACCCGTTCTGCAATTGCATCGCCTGGAAGGCCGCCTGCGTTGCCGCCAATTCGGCGCGACAGGCCGTAAGCTGCGCCGACAGGTGAGCGAATTGCGACTCGAGATGCATGCCCAGTTCCTCGATGGCATGCTCCAGCCTGTCATTGGCAGCAATCTGCTCCACCTGGCTCTGCCGCACGCTCTGAAGGTTGGGAAGGATCACGTCGGTGAGAACCTGTGTTACGGAATCGAATGGGTCATCCATGAGTAAATTCTAACCATGAAACGGAAATAATGCTTCATTACGATCACAGAACCGTTGGTAATTATGGGTCGGTTACGCCGCTGAGCGAATTACACTGTTGCCATGACAAAACGGATTGGGGTACATCTCGGCACATCCGGCGGGGCATCGAACGCGATCGAAATGGCGCGAGAGATCGGCGCGAACACCCTGCAGATTTTTTCATCGAGTCCGCGCATGTGGCGCGCGCCCAAGGTGGACCCCAAACAGGCTGTTCGAATGAAGGAACTGCGCGCACAGTTCGATGTGGGCCCATTGGTTATTCATACGAGCTACCTGGTCAACGTGTGCAGCCAAACCGAAGAGGTACGCGAGAAGAGCATCGTGGCTTTTCGCGGCGAGATCGAGCGCGCGCTGGCGCTGGGCGCTGAGTATCTGGTGCTGCACCCCGGCTCATGGAAGGGACTCAGCCGCGACGAAGGGCTGAAGCTGGCGGCCGACTCGATTACCAGGGCGATCGACAGTCTTCCGTGGCAGGGAACTCCATTTCAAATCCTCATTGAGAACACGGCCGGCGCGGAGTTCTCACTGGGCGGAAGCTTTGAGCAAGTTGCCGAACTGGTCGAGCGCCTCAAGCCTTGTGCTCCTGTGGGTGTGTGCCTGGACACTTGCCACACACATGTCGCGGGCTACGACATCGTAACTGCCGAGGGTTATGCCGAGACCATGAAACAGATTGCTGCTACGGTTGGCTTCGACCCGGTGCGCGTATGGCACATGAACGACGCCAAGGCCGCGCGCGGGTCCAAGCTGGATCGTCACGAGCAGATCGGCAAGGGCGCGATCGGGCTGGAACCTTTCCGGTGGCTCTTGAATGACGAGCGATTCGCCCATTCCGCTTTCGTCGCGGAAACGCCGGTGGAGGAACCTGGTGACGAGGAGCGGAACGTGCGAGCGCTCAAGAATCTTGTGGAAGCTGTGTAAGTCTGCTGGGCCAATTGGCGCGAGGGTTTTACCTTCGCAAGAAGCAAATCGAACGGACAGGCGCGGCTCGAAGGGGTCTGTGCCTCAATCCAAGCCCTAAATCCAAGCCGTCAATTCACGCCGTCAATTCAAAGGAGATGATTGTATGAAAACCCTAGCCAAGAACCTTCCCCTGATCCTGGCGACCGCTCTCTTCATCCAGATTGCGACTGCCCAGGCCGCGCCAACGAAGGATGCCGCTCCCAAGCCCCCATCAAGCCCGTCTCAGGTTTTGCTTGATTCGTGGAACGATGTTGGCCGCAAGCTGATCGCGATGGCTGAAGACTTTCCTGAGGATAAGTATGACTTCAAGCCCAATCCTATTCAGAGATCGTTTGCCGAGCAGTTGTTGCATGCCGCCGGTGCAAATTACTTTTTCATCAATGCGGCCACCGGTGCGAAGATGCCAACCGGCGACCCAAAGCGCGCAGACTACAAGACCAAAGCAGCCGTGGTCGACTACGTCAAAAAGGGCTTTGCAGATGGCGCAGCGTTGATCAAGAGCAAGGGCGATGGAGGAATGAATGACCTGCTCGTCGATCCGTTTGCCAACCAGCAGGATCGCTTCTCTGACCTCGCGTGGGAGTTCATCGAACATTCAGGCGAGCATTACGGGCAACTGGTTGTTTATTACCGCGTGGCTGGACTGGTGCCGCCGGAGTCGCGACCGAAGAAGTAACCCCAGGATTTGTACGACCAATGGGTTCAATCGAGAGTTCGATTAAAGAGCCTCCCGCGCGATGTCCCGTTGTGCGGTACAATGGGATACGAGGAAAGGCTCTTGCATGATTCTCGGATTTCGAGACAGATGGCTGAGGGAGTTCTTTCTTCACGACCTCTCGAACCGACGTATTCCGCCGGATTTGGAGACGCGATTGTTCAGAAAGCTGCAATTGCTGGACGACGCCACCTCCGATGCCGACTTGCAGGTGCCTTTGAGCAATCATTTTGAGAAGTTGCGGGGGAATCTAAGAGAGTGGCATTCCGTTCGTGTCAACGAAGAATGGCGGCTGATCTTCCGATGGGACGGGAA
>Ga0187890_10002921_pt1 | contig 11857 bp, 9 predicted proteins | sample June2016WEW_21_1_FD_133005 | JGI IMG/M metagenome (GOLD analysis project Ga0187890, IMG submission 133005) | Peatland microbial communities from SPRUCE experiment site at the Marcell Experimental Forest, Minnesota, USA - June2016WEW_21_10 | ecosystem: Environmental > Terrestrial > Soil >... | reverse complement strand
CGTCATAATTATAGACCGGCTCTTCGGGATGCCTGTGCCATTTGATCCCCTTGTGGGCTGGGCTCAACTGCTCCACGGCAAAGTCATTCCAGATGAAAAAATATGGATATACTTCGAACTCAGGCGTCGATACTGAAAGAAGATACTCGTTTGACTCGGCTCTTCTGCGCCTCCATTGCCCGGTATCCCTGAAATGCGGATCATACCTGTCGTAGATTTCAATTACGGGAGCGAACATCACCGCCCCTCCTATACCGCTGCCTCCGATGTGCGCAATATAATCGTGAAGATCCTGCGGCGGGAAGGTATCCAGGCGGCCGCAATGGGCGTGAGAGTCGATTATCTTGAGGCTCATTGATCCTCTTTTGCACACCCTACAGACGGGAGGAGACCGGACCATAGGCCAGGCATTTGACCCAGTGGCCGGGCGATATCTCCTGGAGTTCGGGTGAAATCTTTTCGCATTCCGGTTCCGACTGAGGACAGCGCGGTTGAAAAATACAGAACTCCGGAAGCGCCGGCCCGGAAGGTTCCTTGGCCGCCTTCCACTGTTTTTTTGGGCGGTTGGGGTCCAGCAGCGGGATTGCTTCGAGCAACGCCCGAGTATAGGGATGGCCGGGGTTTCTGAACAGTTCCACGGCTTCTGCGACTTCGACGATTTGCCCGAGGTACATAACGGCAACCCGGTCGCTGATGTGACGCACGACCGACAGATCGTGCGAGATAAAAAGGTAGGTCAGTTTGAACTCCTGCTGCAAATCCTTGAGGAGGTTAATGACCTGTGCCTGTATGGAGACATCGAGTGCGGAAAGCGGCTCGTCGCAGATAACCAGTTCAGGGTGGAGAACCAGGGCGCGCGCTATTCCAATCCTCTGGCGCTGTCCGCCGCTGAACTCATGTGGATAGCGGTTGATGTGCTCGGGGCGAAGGCCAACCACCTCCATGATCCGGCGCACCGTTTCCTTTTGCTCGACAGGAGTGCCTATGTTATGTATGAGCAGACCTTCCCCGATAATGCGCCCAACGGTTTGCCTCGGATTAAGCGAAGAGTAAGGGTCCTGGAATATGATCTGCATGCGCCTCCTGACCAGATGCAGCTTTTCGCCGCGCACGGATGCGAGGTCTTGTCCGTCGAATAAAACCCGACCTTCCGTCGGAGGTTCAAGACCAAGAATCACCCTGCCCAAGGTGGATTTTCCGCATCCGCTCTCTCCCACGAGACCCAGTGTCTGACCTCGGCGGATCTCCAGATCGACTCCGTCCACGGCCTTGACAGTCCCGATTTCACGGCGAAAAAGCCCCTCGGTTATGGGATAGTATTTCTTGACCCCGCTAATTGTTAAAAGCTCCGATCCTTGAAGCAAGCACAACCCTCCTAATAGAGCCAGCAGCGCACAGGGTGACCTCCAGCCGGCGCGAGCAGATCAGGTTCTTCTCGAAAGCAGCGGTCAAAAGACCACGGGCATCTGGTGTTGAATTTGCATCCTGGCGGCAGTGCGAGCAGACTGGGAACGACTCCCGGGACCGGTTCGAGCCTGCTCCTGTCCTCGCCGATCACGCGGCTTGGCATCGAGCGCATCAGCCCCTGTGTGTAGGGGTGGAGCGGATTTTCGAAAAGCTCTTTTACGCCGGCGTGCTCCACGACCCGCCCGGTGTACATCACAAGGACCTGCTCGGCCATCTCGGCTATCACGCCAAGGTCATGGGTAATAAGCAAAATCGCCATACCGTGTGTTTGGCGCAGATCATCGAGAAGCGAAAGTATCTGTGCCTGGATGGTTACGTCCAGAGCAGTCGTAGGTTCATCCGCGATAATAAGGCGGGGATTGCAGGCTACCGCCATCGCTATCACGACACGCTGGCGCATGCCGCCGCTCATTTGATGCGGATAGTCCCTCATCCTGATTTCCGGCGATTGTATACCCACCCGGTGCAGAAGATCGGTTACCTGAAGGCGGGCCTCTTTTTTCGAAATCCGCTTGTGCCGCAACAGGACTTCGGCGATCTGGTCTTCGACCCGGAAAACGGGGTTGAGCGCAGTCATAGGCTCCTGGAAAATCATCGAGATTTCGTTTCCCCGTATCGATTGCATTTCATTTTCCGGAATCAAAAGAAGGTTTTCCCCCTGGAACCAGATCTCACCACCTGCCGTTACCCCAGGGGGAGGAACAAGGCGCAGAATGGAAAGGGCGCACACGCTTTTGCCGCATCCGGACTCGCCGACAATTCCCAGCACCTGTTTTTCGGACACCTTAAAGCTGACAGAATCCACCGCCCGCGCGATCCCCGCCTCGGTAAGGAAATATGTTTTCAAGTCTTTTACTTCGAGAAGAGCTGAATTCATCTATCTCCAATGCCGCATCATTTTGATGAGGGGCTTTCAAGCAATCCCAACAAGTATAGTTATCGCCGGTTTTTTTAACAAGTATCTGTTTCGAAAGCAAAAATGAGTTCACGAAAGACGGCCGTAAAACCGGTTACAAAAATTGTCCGGTATGGCTTAGCGCGCACAAATCGTAACCGATGTGCGCAAAAATCGTAACCTTCAAGTTCGAGACTTTGCGAACTGGGAAGATTTAACAGTAATATTAACGCCTTAAGCAATGGTACGTTTATTGCCAAGCCTAATATGGCGCTCGCTTAACACCGAGCCGAATATTCCCTGCGAGAGGAAGAAGATGACAAGCAAACTAAGTAATGCTGTAACCGATGTATCAGCCGAGGATCCCGAAATCCAGCCAGACCTGGTGGGAATCGCGGATTCGGCTTCCCCGGCTTTGGATAGAGGGGTGAGCAGGTTTTTGCGGCCCGGCGCCAAACTGGAGGCTGCAAATTCAAAGAAATTTAAACATGCCGGAGATCTTCTCCGATTTCCGGAAGAAAAACCCGCACTGCGGCCGTTTTTCGAAAAACCGAAGCCGAGTGGTATCGCCGAGTTCTACCTCGATCCTCCAAGGCATATTGCAGTCCGGGAAGGCGTCCGGACTGTCGTAAAGGGAAAGTTCATCTACGTCGGCGATGAGAAATTCTACATCCGCGGGGTAACCTACGGTCCTTTCAGGCCTGACGACGATGGTTGTCAATACCACGATCCTGGCACAGTTGACCGGGATTTCGCGCAAATGGCCGCAAACGGCATAAATGCGGTCAGAACCTACACCGTGCCTCCCAGGTGGCTTCTTGATATAGCGCTCAAACATAACCTGCGCGTCATGATAGGGTTGCCATGGGAAGAGCACATTACTTTTCTCGATGATAGAAAACTGGCGAAAAATATCGAGCAACGGGTGCGCGAAGGCGTTAAGGCTTGCGCCCGGCATGCCGCCGTGCTCTGCTTTACGATTGGCAACGAGATTCCCTCATCGATTGTGCGCTGGCACGGGCGGCGGCGCATAGAATCCTTCCTGGAGCGGCTATACAAGGCAGTAAAAGAGGTTGACCCGGAAGCCCTGGTTACTTACGTGAACTTTCCCACGACCGAATACCTGGAGCTTCCCTTCATCGATTTCGTTTCGTTCAATGTATATCTGGAGACCAGGGAGAAGCTCGAAGGTTACCTGGCGCGTCTCCAGAACCTTGCGGGTGAAAAGCCGCTGGTCATGGCTGAAATCGGCCTGGACAGCATGCGAAACGGCCGGGACGCTCAGGCTTCGACGCTGGAATGGCAGATCAGGTCAACTTTTGCGACCGGGTGTTCAGGTATTTTCGTCTTTTCCTGGACCGATGAATGGCACAGGGGTGGCTTTGATATCGAAGACTGGGGGTTCGGCCTGACCGACCGAAACCGCAACCCCAAGCCCTCGCTGGTAAGCGTCAGCAAGGCTTACGCCCAGGTCCCCTTCCCTGCCGATCTGAACTGGCCGAGCATTTCGGTTGTCGTCTGCACTTACAACGGGCATCGGACCATCCGCGACTGCCTGAAAGGCCTCAGAAGGGTCGATTATCCCAACTTCGAGGTAATCGTCGTAAACGACGGTTCCATTGACGGTACCGAGATAATAGCAAAAGAGTACGGCTTCAGGGTGATTTCCATTCCGAACGGCGGCCTCAGTAACGCCCGCAATGTCGGAATGCGCGCCTCAAAGGGCGAGATTGTCGCATATATCGATGACGACGCTGTTCCCGACCCGCAGTGGCTTACCTATCTTGCGGCGACTTTTCTTTCTACGGATCACGTTGGGGTTGGCGGCCCGAATATCCCGCCCGCCGATGACGGTCCCATAGCCGAATGCGTTGCAAACGCCCCTGGAGGGCCAGTTCAAGTTCTTCTGACCGACCAGGAGGCCGAGCACATTCCCGGCTGCAACATGGCGTTCCGCAAAGCCGCTTTGGAGGCCATCGGCGGTTTCGACGCGCAGTTCCGGATCGCCGGAGACGACGTCGATCTTTGCTGGCGGCTTCAGAAGCATGGATGGACGCTCGGTTTCAATCCAGCAGCAATGGTGTGGCACCATCGCCGCAATTCCGTTAAAAGCTATTGGAAACAACAGTTGAACTACGGGAAAGCGGAAGGTTGCCTGGAGCGCAAATGGCCTGAAAAATACAATGCCGCCGGCCATGTCCCCTGGGCCGGAAGGATCTATTTTAAAGGTTTTGAACAGCTTCTGGGCTGCTTCCGGGGCAGAATCTATCAGGGCACATGGGGCAGCGCCCTGTTTCAATCGATCTACCAGCCCGCCCCCAGCCTTCTGTGGTCGCTGCCACTCATGCCCGAGTGGATTGTCATAGTGGCGGCCCTTGGCTTCTTTTCGCTTCTGGGAATGGAGTGGACTCCCCTTCTGCTCGCGCTTCCTCTTTTCCTTCTGGCCGCAGCACTGCCGGTAGCGCATGCGGTATCGTGCGCCTCCAGGCTGTCTTTCCTCCAATTCCCGGCCCCGCAGCGGCGCAGGCTAAAGGCGCTCACCGCTTTTCTCCATCTGATGCAGCCAATGGCGCGCCTGATCGGAAGGATCAAACTCGGTTTAACCCCCTGGCGCAGATGCGGCGTAGCCTCCGGTATAGCGCTCCCTCTGCCGTGGCCCAAGACCTTCACTATCTGGAGCCAACAGTGGCGCTCCCCTATTGCCTGGCTCGAATCGGTCGAGGAAGGGGTAAAAGCCCTGAGGACGGTCGTGGTGCGAGGCGGCGACTATGACGGCTGGGACCTCGAGCTGCGCGGAGGTATACTAGGTTCGGTTCGCGTGCTTATGGCCGTGGAAGAGCACGGCGGCGGAAATCAGTTCATCCGTGTAAAGAGCTGGCCTCGCTGCACCCCCGCCGGGATATTCATGACCCTGTTTTTCGCAGCCCTGGGGGCCGCTTCAGCCGCCGCTCATGCCTGGGTCGCCTGCGGAGTGCTCAATGCAATTGCCATCGTCTTGATGATGCGTGTTCTGATCGAGTGCTCCATGGCAATGTCAACGGTGAGCGAGGTGCTCGATCATAAGGAATAACAGAGGCGCCACATTTAAATACTCCGGAACTGAAGTGGAACTGTGAAACAGGTAGCCTGGAACTTTCACCGGGGGCTGGATTCGAAATCCGCCTCAACAACTGATCCGCATTTCAAAAAGTGGCGGCGTGGGTAACCGATCAAGATATAGGAGAGCTGTACGCGGAGTTTTCAGAGATAAGAAATCTTCGGGTAATCTGGACCAATCTTTCCAAAGTGGTCAACTGAAGTTTGCGATGCCTATTTATGGCATTCATTTTGTGATTCATTATCAGTTCTGCCGATTGGCAATGCACAATTAAGATTCGTACCGATCCTAATGAGTCTGTCATTTAGTCCCACCATAGTACCAGTTTCCCTTCCATAGAATGCATTATAAAACGAATGGTATAATGGTGCTCCTTTTATATTAAGACTGACCCTGGCTGGCATTAAGTATGGTGGAGCTTGCATCCATTCTGGTTTAAGGATACTAGTGTAAGCTTCTTCAGATACGAGATAATTGATAAGCTTGATAGCTAATTCTTTTTTGTGCCCGTTTAATTTGGAGTCAATAGCGAGTCCATCAACCCATCCTATGCCTTTATTCTTGGGGTTTTCGACAAAGTATGGAAGTCTCTTTACAGCTATATCATTGATTGACAAACAGCCGGATGTACTAGTGCAGTTATCGAGTGAATATTGAATTCCATAGGAAATTGATTCAGAATAACCAATGTAGGCGATGGACTTTCCAGAAATAAATGCCCTTGCATAGTAACCGGTTCGATCATGCAAGTCACGATTTCTGCAAAAACCATCAGGACATACGTCCAGTACGGTTGTTAATAATGATACAACCGATGGGCGTGGTGCATCTGATTCAAGAATGGACTTTTGAGCTGCTTCTAACCCGTCGATCTCTGAAAGAACTGTTAGATACCATTCTCCGAGAGTTGATTTGCCTTTCAGATCTATGAACAAAGACTGATTCCTGTTCTTTATGATTCTAAGCAACTCCGTCCAAGATTCAGCATCCTCTATTTCTTTATCACCTTTCTTAAAAAACAGAAAGTTGCCACATACCCAATGAGGGACCGCATAGATAGAGTTATTTCGAGTTACTGCCTTAATGGCTTCTTTATAGAAATCAACTGAAGGTAGGTCCAGTGGCACTATCTTACTTGAATTGGCTAGGTCTGCTAACATAATAGTATCTACTTCATACACGTCAGCCGATGCCTTTAGCAATCCTCCCGTGTAATAAGTTGATAATAAATCCCGATCATCTACTAGCTCAAGATTAACACCAGGATTATCTCTCTCGAAGCTAGCTTCTATTGTTTGGAAGAGGGCTAGCCTATTTGGTACAAATGGGTATAGCAAAACCCGTAATGTAGTTATCTCATTCCCGTTGGAGAATGTGGGAATCGAAACCAGGCACCCTATGGTAATGAGTATAGCCATCCACGCTATAAATGTTTTTTTAAGCATCGTAGGGATCCTTTCGTTTTGCTTTACACACAGTGAAACAAGGGTAGAGTAGAGAGCAGGCGTTGTGCCTGCCCTCTACTCTACCCATTCTCTTACTGCGGAAACCTCTGGGCCAATGGCTCCCAGTCGACGCACTTTCATGCTCATCTCCCTTCAAAGTCTCTCGCACAAACGAAGTGAGCTTGTATCCTTGATGTAGAGCGCGGTCCAAAGGGACCGCAGGCGATCAAGGTCATTAAGTTAGATTAACAAGCCGCCTCCCCGATTCAGCCGAGAAGGGTCGAAAGGATTACTTCCGGCCCCTGTAAAAACACAAAAGTTAAAATGGCCGTGAGACTTGGAATCTTGTCCCTTTGCCCACGCCTCCATACAATCTTCTGACCCCGGTTCGGGTATTGCACGGCGTGAGTCGGCTTCCGGCCACGCGAGTCATTCGTCCTCGATTCTACGACAGTTCAGCTTTGGTGAGGATGTTCCGAAGCGTGACCTTGTCCTCTTCCGGTAGCGGCATCAGCGGCGAACGCACCGGCCCACCATAGTAGCCCAGCAGGTCCATGGCTGCTTTCAGACCCGGCACGCCAAAGCGAGAGGTCACCGCAGTATTGGCCTCAATCAGCGGCAGTTGAATCTCGCGCGCTTTCATTGTGTTGCCCTGGCAAAAACATTTCCACAGGCACGTCAATCTAGCGGCGGCAATGTTTGCCAGCGCACACACGCCTCCGACCGCGCCCACAGCCAGCGCCCCCAGCAGGAAACCTGCCGACCCGGCCAGGATTTGAAAATCCTCAGCCCGCGTCTCGTGCGCCATGTAACCGATCTTGGTGACGTCTCCGCCGCTGTCCTTCATGCCGATGATGTTGGGGTGTTTGGCGAGACTGATGGCGACTTGTGCCGGCAAGTCGAGGCCCGTGTTGGCTGGGACGCTATACAGCACCACCGGGATGGGCGAGGCGTCGGCCACCTGGCGATAGTGTTGCTCCAAGGCAGCAGCCGTCATTCGACCCCGGTAATAACAGGGCGTCACCACAAGGGCGACGTCCGCGCCGGCCTGGGCCATGCGGCGGGTCAAGTCAATCGTCTCATGAGTGGACTCCATCCCCGATCCGGCGATCAGCATCCCGTCGCCAGGGATGACTTGCCGGGCAGCCCGAATGAGTTCCACTCGTTCGTCGAGCGTGAGGTAGGTGTATTCGCCGTTTGACCCGCACACCACGTACCCGGCGAGCGGTTCTTGGTTCCAGCGGTTCAGGTTGGATTGCAAGTGGTCATAGTCAACTTGCCAGTCAGCCTTGAATGGCGTTGGGATCGGTGGAAAGATTCCCGCGAGTGAACGATTCGGCATAGGCCTCTCCCTTTTTTGAGGAAAAAGCCCTCCAGGAACTCTGGAGGCTTTAATTCAAATGCACGGCTTGGCGCCGCCGCTTGCGGCCAAAAGGTCTGAACTTTATTCTAGTTGCTCTCGCGCTTCTGAGCAGGCTCACGACTGGGAGTTAGCACTCACGCGCGGGTAGAGAATCACCACTTCGACCGACGGGCGTTTTGAATCTTTGACCCAGATCTCCTCAAAGAAAGTATGGATATCTTCTCAACATCGTGACTTCTGCCCTTGTGGAGGAGCAGTACGAAAATGATCTCAACATGGTGAATTATTGGGACCTCGAGATTTCAAGGACCAGGAGAAACTTTTGGCCATTGGAATTCCATTGAATGGAAACCGATGCGCCAAGCGGATGTCGCAGCCTCACGTGACATCTTTCAATCTGGAGCAACTTGAAGAGCCGCTCATATGAGCACCCGTGTGGAGCTGCATAAAAACAGGCGCCACAAGGGGCCACAAGACTTCGGGACCGGCTTGTGTGCGCAGCACGGGGCACACGCGTCAGTCGTCTTAATCATGCCATTCGACAGTCCTTCAGACGGTCACCACGATCTTCCCTTTTTGTTGGTTGGATTCCATGTACTGGTGGGCTTCAACAATGCTTTCCAGTAGGAAAGTGCGGTCGATGATGGGTTTGAGCGCACCGGCTTCGATCCCGTTATAGATGAATCGTTTGCCGCGAGCAAGCCTCTCGGGCTCCCTGACAATCTCAAACATGGTGTAACCTCGCACTGTTAAACCCTTGGCCAGCGCTGAGAACAAAGGGAAGGTGGTTGGAGACGTCGACAATGCACCGTATTCAAAGATACTCGCACCAGGAGCGGCAGCTTCGGCAAGTTTTCCCAGTAAAGGTCCGGCTATGGGATCAAAGACCAAGCTGACGCCTTTTCCTGAAGTAATGGCCATCACGCTTTCAACCAGATCTTCTTCCTCAGTCACTATGACGTGATCTGCCCCTGCGCCCATGATAAAAGATTTCTTTACGGCGCCGCGAGTGACGGCGATGGCGAACGCCCCGGCAGACTTTGTGATCTGAATGGCGGCCAGTGCCACGCTACTGCTCCCCGCGGTGATCAACACGGATGCATCTTTTTGTAATTGACCGAATTCAATAAGCGCACCGAAAGCGGTTAGATACTGCATCCAGATCGCAGCCCCTTCGACTGGCGATAGACTATCCGGATAGTGAGCCACGGCGTGGGCCGGAACGACCGCGCTCTCACCGTAGACCCCATAAGTCCCCATCGAAAAGGAGGGTATGGTGCTCACTCGGTCGCCAATTTGGATACCGCTGACGCCGGGCCCCACTGCGTCTACGATCCCTGCTGCTTCATAGCCGAGTCGTGAGGGCAGCTCTGGGTTTTCCAGGTACTGTCCCTGCCGGAACATGACTTCGGCGCGGTTTAGGCCAATGGATTCAACCGCCAGACGAACCTCGCCCTCTCCCGGCTCCACGAGAGGTAATTCCTCGACCTTAAGTACCTCGGCTCCTCCCGTTTCGTAAAAACGAACGATCTTTGGCATAGCGCTTCTCCCGTTGTTGTTTAAATTTTATGATAAGGCTACCCAACCACATTGTCATCATACGGGGTGACCAGGCTCGCTGATCATCAAGGCTTGCCAATACAGTTACCCACCCGGGAGTGAATTTCCATTCCCACATGAAATGGATCTCATGAGTTCCTCGGCCGGCCAGGAGAGAAACGACAAGATCCCCGCAACCCGTGAGTGGGATATTTAAAACTTTCTTGAATGAAGGCATCCCGCGCACGCCCAAAGCGGATGACTTCCGCCTAAAGGCGGTAAGAGGAATGACCAGATTAAGGCCAGATTAAGACCAGATTAGACACGTCGAGCGGTCGCCTTCCGCGCTACGCGGGATACCTGCCGCCGGAAGACGACGCAAGGGACGAGACCGACTTTCGCCGATGCCTTGCAATTCTTAGGGAAAAATTGGATGAAGGCGTGAGATTTCGCCTCAGGGCCGAGGTTCCCGTGGGCGTCTATCTAAACGCCGGCATCGATTCGGCGATCGTCGCGACCACGGTCACCAAATACCACCATGAAAAGGTGATGGCATTGAACATCTCCTTCCCGGAGAACGAGGCATTCGACGAAAGCCGGCCGGCCCGAGAGATGGCGGAGAAGATCGGGGCGGAGTTCCACTCCGTCGAGTGCGACCCTGAAACACTCCTGGAAAAAGTGAAGGATTGTATCTGGGTGACGGAGATGCTTTGCCACAACTTCCACGGTGTCGGGATGTTCACGTTGTCCCGTCTGGCCCGCAAACACGTAAAGGTCGTCCTCAGAGGGGAGGGAGCGAAAGAACTGGAGTTTCTGTTGAGTTAGCGGCGTTAGGCCCGACCCCTTTTGAGTTTTGACTCACTATTCTTGCCCATTGCCGTTGTCATCATCATCCTGATCGTTATAATTGAACTCCACTTTGCTCTGGATAACGACCTCGTCCATAACTTCCTGCAGTCGACCCGACCTGACTACTTGGTCAAAAGCGCGAACAAGGTCATTCACATTGATGATTTCCTCGACAGCCTTCATGTAAGATTCAACGATAACCTCGATTTTGTATTTCGCCACCGCCTGCATGCGAATAGCTGCGCGTATTTGTTCTGCGTTCTCTGTGGACTTCACCACAAATGTTATAGGGAAACGTTGAACTTTGTCGATGTCAAGAAAGTATTTATTCGCATCGATTGTCTCTGTTACTTGAAAGAAACGTCCAAGTGGTTTCATCACGAAGTCGATGCCACCGTCATTGGCGTTAGTACGGCCTGTCTTATAGAGAACAAGGACTTCTTCAGCCACATTATCCCTTGTTTGACCAATCCAGATCGTTTCCTGACCATACTTGGCCTTTAGCACCGCATAGCTGACTATTTCAAAAACGCGTGCATCAATGTTTGGTTGGAGCTGTTGGATCACGAAACCGACCGCCTGCTTTGGGTTCTTTTTGCCGAGTTGTGCAATTTGCCGACATGTTTCAAGAAACCCCTCAAAGGCTGCCTTCTTGGTAGCCACATACGCATCGATAATGTGAATAATAGCTGGGGCAATATTATAGATGTGATCTTTGCCATTCTTGCGTCGAATTTGAATCAACAAAAGGTCTTCGTGCACCCAATATCGTTGTGCCTGGACATCTCGCACGATTGGAGGCTTACCGACCATCGGATAAAACTTCTTGAATTCGTCATTGAGGCGTGAGTTCAGTGCGTGATTTTGCAGTTTCGCCCCGAAGGGCAACTCACGCTGGCGCCTAAATAAATCAGTAAACCTGGCCCCCTCGTATTTTGCATATGGAACGGCGGCTTTACCATCAGGAAAACCCTTCTTCAAATAATCCTCAACCACCACGTACAAGGCGTAGTGATTCGCGAAAGCTCCCCGAGCCTTCGAACCTCGGTTGGCAGCTTTCGTTTTGCTATTTAAATAGCCTAGTGTCCATCCGGAAACCCCGGTTTTGATATTTGTGCGACTAGCTCAAGCGTTGACATTATGAGCAGATTATGACCGGATTGTGCATAAAATTCTTGTACTTTGGGGCTGTGTCAATGATT
>Ga0187890_10002920_pt1 | contig 11857 bp, 11 predicted proteins | sample June2016WEW_21_1_FD_133005 | JGI IMG/M metagenome (GOLD analysis project Ga0187890, IMG submission 133005) | Peatland microbial communities from SPRUCE experiment site at the Marcell Experimental Forest, Minnesota, USA - June2016WEW_21_10 | ecosystem: Environmental > Terrestrial > Soil >... | reverse complement strand
TGACGCCCGTGATTGAAGTGAAAACGAATCCAATTCCCGCCGGCAAAAATACGGAGGCTGCAATCATGAATTCCCTGCCGAATCCATTCATCGCTTTGATAACCGGCGCCGCGCGCGGGATAGGCGAGGCAACTGCACGCCGTTTGGCGCGTGAGCCTGGTTGCCAACTCGTCCTAGTCGATCGAGAGGAGGCGCTGCTGCAAAAGCTGGCTGGTGAGTTGTCGATACCGTCTACCTGGCTTGCGGCCGACCTGACAGATGCCGACGCGCCGACGCGAATCCGAGACCATGTGATTAAGAAGCATGGCCATTTGCACCTTTTGGTAAACAATGCGGGCGCCCGTTGGACGGCGCGGTTTGCCGATGGCGGTTGGGAAAACGTGCGGCGGACAATGGCCATCAACTTCGACGCTGCCGTCCGGCTGACGGAGGCATTGCTACCTATACTGCGCGAGTCTGCGCCGAGCGCGATCGTAAACGTATCGAGCCTTGGCGGCCGAGTTGCACGTCCAGCGACCGGGGGCTATGCAGCAAGCAAGGCGGCCATCGCGGCCTGGTCGGACGCTCTTTCTCTGGAGGAGGCTGCAAGCGGCGTTCACGTCGGTATCGTGCTCCCAGGCTTTGTGGCCACGGAAGGATTCCCGCAGCGCGAACTTCTTGCGCGCCGCTTGACCCGGTGGACTGTGGCAACCCCCGGCGATGCCGCCGACGCCATATTCGAAGTTGCGACGAAACGCAAGGCTGAACGCTATGTGCCGCGCGGCTACGCGCTCGTTGCGGCGGCCAGGGTATTGTTCCCCGGCTTGGTCCGACGCGTACTGAGTTCTAAGGGCGCGGCTCTCGCCACCCCTCAATCGGGGGGCGACGCTTCCAATCTTGCGAATCGCGCAGACGGGACCGGCTCAGCGCTTCTCGCGGATCAGAAGAGCACAAGTGTGGTGCCGTTGAGCACATGAAGGAGAACGCTATGAATACCAGAACCGAAGTGAAAACGAATCCAAGTCTCGCCGTCATCGACAAGACGACGGCCCTGGAATTAACCCCATCAACTTCCCCGTCGTTGCCGTTTCCAATCGGCTATTACGACTTACACCCCAACATCAGCATCAATTTTCAACTGAACCGCTTCTATGGCTGGGTCGGCGACGACAGCATGCTGACCGAGATGCGCGAAGGTTTGGCCGGCGTGAACGATTATCCGACGTTCACAAAAATCGTTCTCAACTTGGGAGAAAAGGCGCTTGCCCGGCACGAGGTGCGCAAAGGGGCTTACTATCTGCGTCTCTCCGAATTCTTCTTGCTGTTTAGCGATCCGCGCAAGCTGCCCACACGCCAGCGCTTTGTCGATCTGCTCCTTGATCATCTCCAGATTGCGCCGTCGGCCTATAGCAGAATTCCCTTTGAGACCGGCTGGCTCCCCGCCTACCGACTCACGCCGAAGAAGCCGAAGGGGACGCTGGTTGTCTTCGGTGGGTTCGACAGCTATATCGAGGAATGGTTGCCCGCGGCCCTGGTCTTTCGCGACGCAGGCTACGACACAATCCTGTTCGAGGGCCCCGGCCAGGGAGCGGCGCTCGAATTGGCGCACCTGACCATGAGTCCTGAGTGGGAGAAGCCGGTCAAAGCGGTGCTGGACTTCTTCCGCTTCGACGCGGTCACGTTGATGGGCTTCTCCCTCGGCGGCGGGTTGGTCATTCGCGCCGCGGCCTTTGAGCCGCGCGTCCGCCGAGTCATCGCCTACGACGTTTGCCCCAATTATCTTGAGTGCATGCTGCTCACCGTGCCGTCGCCAGGGCGCGAAAAACTCATCGAATGTTTCGGCTCCGGCGACGAGGACGCTGTCAACAAATTCGTCGCCGGCGCCATGGCCCAAAGCCTCCTGCTGGAATGGGCGATTCAACTGGCCTTGCACAACACCGGTCTGAAGACGCCCTATGAGATGCTGAAGCACTATCAAAAATACGGGACAGCTGATATTTCGCCCCGGGTGACGCAGGACGTGCTCCTTCTGGCGGGCGCCGAGGATCACTACATTCCAGTGCACTACTTACCCGATCAGATCGCCACCCTGACACATGTACGCTCACTGACCGCGCGCCTGTTCACACGCGCTGAGCAGGCGCAGAACCACGTTCAAGTGGGCAATATGGGCCTTGCGTTCCGCACCATGATCGACTGGATGACTGGTCTTGGGCCGATCGATTCCAGTGGTTCGGTTGCAGCCGAATGTAACGCGAGTACGCACCAATGAAGCGACGCGCGTTCGTTACTGGAGCTACAGGGTTTCTTGGCCGAAATCTCATCGAGCAACTTGTGCGTGAAGACTGGGACATCAGGGCGCTATGCCTGCCGACCGACAAGACTGAGTGGTTGAATCGACTCGGAGCCACTATAGCCATTGGCAACATCACCGACCGCGAGTCGTTGGTCGAGGCCATGCCAGATTCTCCGGATGCGGTATTTCACGCCGCGGCGAACACGAGCTCATGGTCCGCACACGACGCGCAGCAGTATCAGGACAACGTCGTCGGGACGGAGCACATGCTCGATGTCGCTCTTCAGAAAAAAGCGAAGCGCTTCGTGTACACGTCGTCGATCAGCTCGTACGGCTACCAACCAGGCTGCCGGCTCGACGAGGGCACGCCATCGAATGCGATGACGTGCGGTCATTACAACTACGGGAAGACCAAGTATCTGGCGGAGCAGCTCGTCAAGGCAGCGCTGCAGCGCGGTCTTTCCACCGTGATACTGAACCCGGCCAATATCCTGGGCCCCTACGATGTCAACAATTGGACCAAGCAGCTGATTCGTCCCGTTTTCGAGGGGAAGATGGGCATCGTCCCGCCGGGAATGGCGATGTGGTGCTACGTGAAAGACGCCGTAGACGCGCACATCGCGGCCGTTGATCGTGGTGCGGCCGGCGAGAACTACCTGCTGGGCGGCGACGAGGTTTCGTTCAAAGGGGTGATCAACGAGATCGAGCGCCAGCTGGGCAAGCCCTTGTCGACCCGAGTCACGCCCAAGGCCGTGCTCTGGCTCGCAATGACGGCATCCGAACTGAAATCAAAGGTCGACGGGAAGGAACCCTCTCTCACTGTCGAGCGGTACAAGCGCGCGGTCGCCCATATTTCGTGCAACTTCGATAAGGCCAAGCGTGATCTCGGCTTCAAAGTCACACCGCTGCGAGTTACGCTCGAAGCTACCATCCGGTGGCTCACCGACGAGCACTTGTTGGTGGGGAAGGGATCTGCTAGCGAGGGGCCGCGGAGGGGTGTGGCAGCGGTGCAGATAAACGAGCCCGTACAAGGCGCGCACGCCCTTACGGATGCCAAGCTCGGCGTCGAGTACGTCGAAGTCAACGACGAGCCCAATCACGTCGAACGGTTCAAGAACGACTGGGTGCGCGTTTACATGGCGACGATCGCGCCGGGGACGAAGACACTCTACCATCGACACCGCGAGAACACGCTCTATATCGCCATCGAAGGGGGCATCCATCACAACGATTTACCGGGAACGCAAAAGCAGCGTTCCATCGGGCTGCCGAGATCCCTGAGGCTTACCACCAAGGTTGTCTGGCTGTTGAGACGATTATTATTCGGCACAGTGGATCTGCCGACCTCGACTATGGTCATGCAGTATCACCGGGACTTTCCCATCATCCATCGAATCTGCGCGTCCGCCAAGAACGGCCATCCGATGGAGTTGCTGGGCATTGAGGTGTTCCGCCATCCCGCGTGTCGCAACGACACGCCACTCGACGCATCGGGATTCGCGCTGGAATACACCGATTCCGAACTCACGGTTTACCGTATTCGCCTAGTCGCAGGCGGCTCGACTGGACATCGCCGCATCCCGGAGCCAAGTCTGCTGGTGATGACCACGGGCAGCGGCCGCTTGAACACGGGAAACGACCACGCCTCTAGCTTGGAACTGAGCGCGGGCGGCGTTCGATGGCTTGGTGAGGCTGCGAACATTGACCTGGCCAACGTCGGCAACGACGGGCTCGACGCGCTTCTCGTGACAATCCCAGGCCGCGTCGTCACTGATATCCTTCCGGTTCGCGAGCCGCTGCCTCTGCGCGCTCCTATCCTGACGCCCGCATCGGAGAGCGAGGATGTTTCGGTGGCTGCGGGCGGGAGAGCTGCTGCTCCAACAAATGGCCGGCCATGACACGCGGTGGGGCGGGTAGCCGTTTCGGCCCGCAGCTTCGGCTGCTTCCCCGCCGCTCAGATCGGATCTCCCATCGCGATCGCGCTGCTGTCGATGCAGGCCCTATGCCAGCCAGGCATCGCATAACGCAACGTCCGTACCAGCGCGTCTCGGCCAGCCGGCGTGATTTCGATGACGGCCTGGCGGCCATCTTACCTGCTGCGCGCGCGGCGCGTAAAACCCGCGGTTTCAAGTTCCGCAAACACGCTTGTGAGCGATTGCGGCTGCAAATTATGGGACGCGGCCAGATCCCAGACGGTCTGCGCACCGCGGTTGTACAGTTCGCTGAGCACGCTCAACTTGTTCCGGCTGAGGCCGTCCGACGGGCGCTCGACAAGCAGCCTGCGGGCGCGCTGAAAAATAGCTCGTCGAATCTCAGCGGCCGAAGCGCTCAACAAGTCAAGCGACGTTGGGCGGTCGAACGCTCTCTCTCGCATCGGCACTACAACGTCACGCCGGGGGCGGATGCCAGGACATGCAGTAATGGTTCCTTGAACGGAAGGCACCAGATCAAAATTATGCGCTCAATCATCATGGAGCGTGACGTTGCAGTGACGACGCGTGATCGACTCTTGGCTATTTGTCTCAGCCCAAGGTGAGAGGTGCACCGCGAGCCTGATTGTTCCTCGCGGAAAGGTCGTAGTGAACCTTCGACAGAACGGCGAGAAGAGTCTCGATATGCTCCGGCCCCGTCCTGTAGTTCGTGATGCACGCTCGTAGGGCCGGCGTCTTGCCTCCCAGCAGGATCGTCGAAATCCAGGCGATTCCGGATTGAACCACGGCATCGGCGGCACATTGATGCGTCGCCATGTCCCACTCTTCGTTTGCTGGCGTGAAGCATATAACAGGGAGCTTAGTCCGATTGACGATACGCCAGCCACTTGCCATCAGCCGTTCTCGCAAGAAATCTCCCATTTCGGATTGGTGCCGCAGGACTTGTATGTAGCCGTTCCACCCGGTAGTCGCAAGGGTCAAGAACAATTTGAGACCGATGAATCGTCTCGACCATTGAAGGGAATGAACGTAAGGATCGACGACTGCGAGACCTTCGCCCTCTTTTGGCATGTAAGCAGTGCTTACGGAGAAGATTCTGCTCAGAATGTTCCGATGCCGTGTCAGGAACATGCCCGCTCCCAGGTCGCGAAAACGGCATCTCGGTGAAACAAACAACAGGAAAAGGGCCGTAAATTGTGGCACGGCCCCCACGAAACGACCAGCCAGCGCGCAAGAAACCTTGACGAATGATGTTGAGTAGGACACTAATCGCCGCGGCATCAGGCTCGAGGCTTGGTTCGTATATTTCCTCTGCGTCCCAAGGCGTGATTATCGGCTCGCCACTCTTTTTAAAACCCGATTGGTACCTCGACAAGATCGCTATCGGACGACTCGGCGGCGAAGATCTGCATAGGGTCATTTTCGGGGTTCCGAGCATGCACGAAGTGCACAACCCAGTTGCTAAGATCAACACGCTTTCGATGCATTCTATCTTGAGGTTAACACGCGCTCTCTCTCCTTGACACCGCTCTAAATGCACACGCAGATATGTTTACTCGCTCGGAGTGTACAAGCTTATGCCTTTCCAGGCTTTCAGCCGGTGAGCGATCAGGATGTATCCCTGCGAACACGGCGCTTCTTGAGAGTGACTCGGCCTGATCACAGTCCACCAAAACTGAACCGCAAGGTCGGGGATTCCGCAACCATGGTCACACTACCAGAGGTCCGGAATGCGGTTACGTTTCGCCGCCCGGCCGAGCCGACGGATCGTTGGATTGCCTCTGGTCGCACCATTATTGGCCACGTTCGGCTTTTCGGCGTGCCCGTCCGCACTGGTGGGTACGTTGGCCGTGGTGGGTCCCGCGCGGGCGCACGTGGGGCGAGTGTGGCACGGCTGTGGTGGCTTAATTCCGTTCCAGCTTCCACCTGGGGACCATCGGCGGATCGGCCGCGTAACCGGAAAATTGCCGCCCTTCTTGTCGCCGTTCCAGGAAGGTCCCGGTGAGACGCGAGGAACTGGAACGTTTAGCGGTTAAACGCTCGCATTCTCCGCGGGGGCAGCCCGCCTAAGCCGCAGCTTTCTTGGCCTTGCGGTAAGCCGCCCAACGCTTTTTCGTGGCTTCCCTAATTGCCTTCAACCCCGCCGCCGACATCTTCCGCTTCATTATTAGCTTCGCCGGTGTGGCTGGTTGCGCCTGTTGCTTCTTCTGTGCCGCCCATCTCGCTTTCTGTGCGGCGGCGATCCTGGCGCGGCCCGCCTTGCTGATCGTGCGGCGCTTCGCCGGAGCCGCGGGTTCCGTTGTGGTCGCCGGCGGTGCTGCGGCTGGCGTGGCTGCCGCGGCCTTGGGCCGGCCCGGTCCGCGTTGACCGAGTTGCGCTTTGATATCGGCGATCTTCGCAGCGATCCTCTTGACTTCGCTCTGATAACCGACGATGGCCATCTCCAGCAAGGTGCTGTCTTTTGGTTGTGCCTGTCTTGGCATGTTGGTTCTCCCATAGAACACTGAATTGCGACCGTGTTTGAAATCAGTGTGGTCGCGATTTGATCTTAGCACTGCTTCGGTTCGCGCGGTGGTCGCAGGAGAACACGACCCGGTGTTAGACGCTGGCGGGGTTTAACCTGGTTTTGTGGCGTGGCGCGGCCCGGTGTTAGACGCTGACGGATTGACGGAAATCCGCGCGGAGCATCCCAGAGCGGCGGTAAAGCGGGCTCGGAGGCGGATGCGCGCGACGAATTGCGCGCCCGTCATATATCACTCCGCGTGTTCCAGTTCCTGTATAGAAGTCCGTAGTCTGGTCGTATTGACCGGCATGCAAAACCCGCACAGTGTGCATTGCAAGGCGTCGATGCCCCTGAGGCCGGGATTCCCGAAAACCATATGACTCCCAGGAAAGGCCTTTAGTTCGCCAAAGCCACACACAGGGCAGAAACGACTGCTAAGAAGATCCAATGGCGGGTAGCCGGTCATCAGCAGGTGATCTATACGAGAAAGGCCGGCACGAGCGTCTGCGGCATTATTCCATCGATTTGTGGGGGTGTGCCTGATCGTCCTAAAAAAGATCCATTGTAAGTGCCACAGAAGCGGATGCTGCGGAAAGAGGGCCTTCATTGATTTTGCGCGGAAGGCGGGCGCTTCTCTCGCAAACGCAAACGAGCCCGTTACCGCAGACCATAGGAGTTTGCCAGCACTATACAAATCAGCGGACGACGTGATCGCCCCATCCGAACCGGCTTCACATTCGGGTGCCATGTAGTTCTGGGTCCCGACTCCTTCGTCAATCAACGTCACTGGTGCTGCGCCTTCGATCTGGCATAACCCAAAATCAATGACCCGCGCTTGGCCGTTGGGCAACACGAGCACATTCGCCGGGCTTAAATCGCGGTGTACGACGTTGACCGATTCACACCCGGCAATCACATCCACCAGTTGGCCGAAAAATCTAGCCGCGCTCAGACCTCGTCCGTGAAATGGGCTACGGTTGGTTTCCAGAAGCTTCTTTAGAGAAGTAGCACCTTCGACGAGTTCCATGACGATATGCGGGAATGCGGGTTCTAAGGACCAATCCACAGTCTTCACAATTCCTGGGTGATTGAGGGATTGAATGGCCCTCACTTCCCGCTCGAACCTTTTGTAAGCTTGCGACGATCCACCGCGCTTCAGAGTCTTCAGAGCGTACTTGGTCCCCTCGGGCTCAGACCGATCCACGACTTCTAGCACCGTGCCTTGCCCGCCCTCGCCAACTGTGCGACCTGTAGCCTTCCAGCGTAGCCCTTCGGGAATTCGCATACGTGTTCATTTTCGCACAGCGGCGGCGCGCCACATACGAAGGCGGGGCGACGTTGACAGATCTCGGATGCGAACCTGGCGAACCCCGTGCGCCGCCCAAGGAGTGATAGGCAGGCGGAAAACGGAACCGGCGGGCCTTTCGCCGTGCCAGTGGGTTGTACGCTCGCCCCGTCCGGCTATCAGCGGTGGTAGGATTGGGCGATGGCAAAGAAGAACCGACCTGGCGGCGGCGCTTCGGGCGCAAGGGCGGAAAGGTCACGGCAGGGCGGCTAAAGGCGACGGCCTATAATTAGGCCGGCAACGCGATGCAGTGTGGTGCGATGAAGGATACCACATGAAGAAATCGACACAGTTAGAAAAGCTGTTAGAAAAACTGGACTGGCGGTCGGTTCGCCGCCATTACGACCGGCGTATCCTTACCCACAACGAGCTGGTAACATTACTGACGAAAGGGTCAGTAGTGCCGTTTGCCGAACTGGCTTTGGGCATCACTGATGGAAATGCCAATTACAGCGCAGACTTGCATCGCCTAGGCCCGAGAATCATCGGGACCAATCTCAAAGCTGAGGAACGTGTGTTTGCGCTTGGAAACGAGTTCTATGCCCTGAAGGATGCACGGAATGTACCCGCTATTATCGAGCGTGCCAAGCTGAGCAGTCTCAGGATTGGCGTTGGTTCCGAAATTTCGTGTATGGTGAACCCTCACGTGTGCTGGGTAGCCAATGTCCGCACCATCTGGACACACCTAGTTGTGAAGCATAACAGTCTCGCTAAAGCAAATGAAGAACTAGCGCTGTACCGCGACCACGACGCAGCGTCGGAAATGTACTGGCCTAACTGGTCTGCCATTCATGCGAATGTTAAAGCAGATCTTGTGAAAGTGGCCAATTTTGGAGCAGAGCAGGCAAAGCTGGCGGGAATTCGTTGTGGCGATGTTGTCTACTTATGGGCAGATGCCATCGCCACGCATGTATACGGAATGCACCATCTTTCCAGGGCCACCGATGCAGAGGGATGACGCGCAGCGCTCCGCCGGTGCGATTCGAGCGCCAAATTGGGGAAAGCGCAACGCGAGCAAGTCGGAGTGCCGAGTTAGGAAGCCGGCGTTATATCAGTATCGAATCCGGAACGCGGATGGCAGCCATGAGCGGCGCCATTAGCATCCCCAGCCCGCTATGATTTCTTTCGAGAGGTGATCCAAGTCGTAGTACGTGGTGAATTGATTGATGTTTGCGCGATGGAGCTCCTTGAGGATTGTACCTTTGCTTGAAGCGGCCACCTTTATGGTAATCATCGTCGGATTGCTTGCGCTGGCTGCCTCATGCATATGCAGGGTAAAGCAGGAGCTTTGCTGAGCGATTCTACCTGGGGCCGCATCCGGTCTTACGGGCAGTACAAACGGATTCATCGGTGAGGCCGGTTCGTCCCAGAATGATAGTCCGATGGCCTCCTCAACATACTTATTTCGCATCGTCATAACAGTCTGATATAGCCTTTGGCCTTTGCGCGCCCTAGCGGTATCGGGAATGATCTTTCCTGCATCCATTGCATAGACGAAACCGTCCTCGCTTGGCGCTTCATTGCACGCGAAAAATAGCGCCGCGAGTGGATTCGTAGACCAATCGAGAAGCCGCGTGGGCATGCCGTAATGCTGGGCCGCGAAATAGACTTGTGTGGTGCTGTAGCCTTCGAGAAAGGGGGCACCTGCTGTGCGAAATTGCGAAATCATATAGCGCTCAAGATACAAGCGTTTGTTCTCTAAGCCGCCGCTCACTACCAAATGTTTCGCCCGCTCGCTGAAACTCCTTCTGTAAACGCCTGGCGCTTGATGAGGATAGTGCTCTGCGACGCCCCGATACCAAAGGTCACTCAACATTCCGCGGTTTGGTCGATTATTCTCCTCGTGCCACGCTCCCGAGGCGGTTAGAAAGCTATTCAGGCTCGTCACGGGTTCGCCGGAGGCTGGCGGCGTAACAATGTATCCCATTTGATTTATCGGAGGTACCTGATTAATAGCCACGCCGTCCATCCTTCGCCCTCTTCTGCTCACCCAGAGCCATGAACCGGCTATGCCTCAAATGCCGGCCCTCCATCCACTCCAGGAACTCGACCCGCGCCACCAGCACCGGCCTGACCCATCGGCAATCCTTCATTTTATCCGCCGTCAGCCCTTCACCCCATCGGCCCGGCCGTCTTTCCGGCAAGTTGCAAAATGGGCATACCTCGACCTCCAGCGGCTTCATCTTGCGCAGCAATTCCGCGCGCAACGCCGGCGTGAATCCGCTCCGCGTCCGCGCGACGTATACCAACTTGCCGTCCACAACTTCCCCGACGATCACCGCGTCGAAGGTGCTTCCGCCGACTGAATAGCCGCCGATGATGAATTCCTGGGAGCGGTTGACCCGCATCTTCATCCAGGCGCCCGATCGCTGGCCCGATTCGTAACGGCTGTTAGCGCGCTTGGCGACCAGCCCTTCCAGGCCCTGCGCTCTGATGGACTGATTCAGGTCCGGCGGGCTCGCTACCAGCACCGGCGAGCATCGGACCGGTTCGGGTAGATTTGACAGGACGTGGTTCTCTAATAGTTCCCGCCGCTTGACCAACGGCTCGCCCGTCACGTCCCTACCCCCGAGCATGAGCACGTCGAAGGCATAGAAATGGACATCGGTGGCACCGTTTTGCAGGAGGCTGAAGACCGGCTTACCGCTGGCGTCCAGGGCGACGATCTCGCCGTCGATCACGGTTTCATCCGGCAACTCCCTCAGCGCCGCCACCACGCCGGGATATCGCTTGGTGAAGTCCTTGTCGTTGCGGGACCGGAGTCGAACCTGCCCGCCGCTCTTGATCGCCAACGCCCGATAGCCGTCGAATTTCAGCTCGTACAGCCAGCCGTCGCCTTCGGGCAACTTGTCGGTCCGCAGCAAGAGCATCGGTTCGATAAACCGGGCTGTTCGGTCTGCGCTGGGCACAATCAAAGGATGACACAGCGCGGGGGATGCAGCGGTTGCCAAATCCGTGTTCCCGGATATGCAATGATCCCGGCGGGACCGTCCCGGCTCCCTCCCCATCCCCAGGACCCTTCGTCAGCGTCTAACGGCGACCCGTGTCCCGCTGCGTCTACGCGAAACGGTCCCAAAGAAAGAGCACGATCAGCGCGTGCATGGCCTGAGTCGCGTGGGAATATGCTTCACGGATCATTTGGATCGTGTCGGCAATCTCTTCGGCGCTCGGCTTGAGTCCGGGCAGCGTCTTTGTAAATGCGGTCGCGGCGATCTCGCCAGCGTAGTACAGCTTGGGACCTCCACCCTTTCCAGACGGGTGAAATATGATCTCAAGCTTGCTAGTCGCGTCTGGATGAAGATTCCTGGTCGCTAACGCGGCGGCATCATCACCGAAGTGACCGCCCACAGCATTACGCAACGCCTTGATTTGCTGATGATGACGCTCGAAAAACCGGAGTGAGCCGGCAATTTTGTCGAATAGCATCTTCTGGGATTTCAAGGAAAGTGGGGCATTCGCGTCCGTTGCTGCTCTGTGCGCCGCTCTGAACTCAGCCGTTTTCATTGTCTTGATGAGCGCACCTCTAAACTCAAAAAGGGTGGCTATCGAGCGTCGGAGGAAGTAATGCACACGATATCGCTTATCGAGGCAGTCGAGGCGTTTTACCTCTTCGTCGGAGGCGGTAAGGGCGAAAGTCTCTATACGCAGGTCCTCGTAGAGCACCGAGAGTTGCGCAATTCCGTCCATCACCGGTGAGCGGCCTTGCGCGAACACTTTTTGCAGGGAGGCAAATCGTGTGCGCGAGGAGACGCGGGCCATTGCGTTCCATTGTCGCGCAAACAGGCCAACGGGCTCAGACGGGC
>Ga0187890_10002917_pt1 | contig 11867 bp, 6 predicted proteins | sample June2016WEW_21_1_FD_133005 | JGI IMG/M metagenome (GOLD analysis project Ga0187890, IMG submission 133005) | Peatland microbial communities from SPRUCE experiment site at the Marcell Experimental Forest, Minnesota, USA - June2016WEW_21_10 | ecosystem: Environmental > Terrestrial > Soil >... | reverse complement strand
GCCACGCCGCTTGCCGGCTATCTGCTGGTTGCAGCTTTGTTGTTTTCGATCGGCTTGGCCGGCGCTCTCACACGGCGCAATGCCATCCTTGTGTTGATTGGAATTGAATTGATGTTGAACGCCGCCAATCTGAATCTGATTGCTTTCTGGCGTTACGGTCCGCATCCCGAGTTGCTGACGGGAATGATGTTTGCAATTTTCTCGATCGCTGTGGCGGCGGCCGAAGCAGCGGTGGGGCTCGGGCTGGTGATTCAGATCCATCGCCACGCGAAGACCACGGACCTCGACCAAATGAGCAGGATGAAAGGATGAGGGGTTGATGCAAGAGACCATTTCATCGGCCCCGCAATTGACGGCGTCTCTGATTGCGAAGGTCGCATGGCTGATTCCCGCATTGCCGATCGTGGCTGCGGGCCTTGCTGCGCTGCTCAAGCAGTCAAGGCGCAAGACAGCCGCGACATTGGCGATTGGGTCAATGGGCTTATCGTTGCTGCTGTCGCTATTGGCCTTTGCGCACGTGTTGGCTGGCTGGGCGCAGGGGATCTCTGTTCGCGAAACCGTGAACTTCGCTTGGATTCAGGTTGGCACGGCAAGCGTCGAATTGGGCTGGGTGCTTGACCCGCTATGCGCGGTGATGCTGGTAATGGTCAGCTTTGTGGGGCTGCTCATCTTTATTTATTCCACTGGCTACATGGCACACGACGAGAACTACACCCGCTTCTTCTGCTTTCTCTCTCTCTTTGCTGGAGCGATGCTGGGAGTGGTGATCTCAAATAGTTTGCTGCTTCTCTTTATGTGTTGGGAGTTGGTGGGACTTACTTCCTACCTGTTAATCGGATTTTGGTATCAAAAGCCTGCTGCTGCGGCGGCAGCCAAGAAAGCATTCCTCACAACGCGCATCGGCGATGTCTTCTTTCTCCTCGGCATTGTCTGGTTGTTTGCACAGACCGGCACACTGCTCTTCTACAAAGGCGGCGCGGGCTCTATCGAGCCATCAGCGCTGACTGGGCTGCTGGCGCAACATGCGGGTCTCGGTTTGAGCGCGGCAGGCGCAATTGGTTTGCTGATCTTTGCCGGCGCAGCGGGTAAGAGTGGCCAGTTTCCACTTCACGTCTGGTTGCCGGATGCGATGGAAGGCCCAACGCCAGTCTCGGCGTTGATTCATGCTGCGACGATGGTGGCTGCTGGCGTCTATCTCGTCGCTCGAGTTTATCCCCTCATGCAGGCTGGTGCGCTAGCCGGCGGATCGACGACGGCGCTCACCGTCATAACATGGGTCGGGGCGTTCACAGCTGTCTTCGCGGCGCTCATCGCTGTGGCTCAAAACGACATCAAGCGCATTCTGGCTTACTCGACGGTTTCGCAGCTCGGCTACATGATGGCCGGTCTCGGCATGGGCGGCGTCTCTGTGGGAATGTTCCACCTTATCACCCACGCATTCTTCAAGGCGCTCTTGTTTCTTGGGGCGGGCTCGGTGATTCACGGCTGCCACGAGGAGCAGGACATCCGCCGCATGGGCGGATTAAAGTCCGACATGCCGCTGACCTTTGCGACTTACGGCATTGGCATGTTGGCACTCTGCGGCTTTCCGCTCCTTTTTTCCGGCTTCTGGTCGAAGGATGGAATTCTAGAGGCCGCCGAGCATTGGACTGTCGCCAGAACGCCCCTCTACATGCTGGTCTTTGGCGCGTTGCTGACGGCCTTTTACATGACACGGCAAGTGGCTTATGTCTTCTTCGGGACATGGCGGGGGGGCAAACCCGCTGATGAGAGTCCCGCAGTGATGACCGTGCCTCTGGCCATGCTGGCCTTTTTTGCCGTCGCGCTGGGAGCGATCGGAACTCCCGCTTGGCCTTGGTTCCGTGCTTTCTTGGATGGTCACTCGGCGGTCTTCGATTTACATGGCTTTGCCGAGCCGGGCCTACTGACGCTGATGGGCTTTTCGACGCTGGTTGTACTTATAGGGCTCGGGATCGGGTGGAGGCTATACGGCGATCGCTCGCCGAGCCCAGCGCGGCCTGACCGTTTGGAGCAGGCCGTACCGCGTCTCTGGGGCTGGCTGCGCGACCGGCTCTATGTCGACGAGCTTTACGCCGCCACTGTGATCGCGTTTTATGGTTGGTGGGCGCGCGTCTCCGATTGGCTTGACCGCCGAGTCTGGGGGGGCGTGGTCATTGGCGTTGCATGGTCCTTCGGCTTATGGGCGCAACTCAACCGCTTCCTTGATATGAATGTCGTCGACGGTAGTTTCGACAAGGGCTGCGAAGAGTTGAATGTCGGTGGAGGTCTGCTTGCGCGAGTGCAATCGGGCCGCGTGCAATCTTACTTGAGAATTCTTGCACTGGCCGTGGCTGTATTGGCCGTGATTCTGATCTGGAGCAGCCGGGCATGAGTGACTTTCCGATATTGACGCTCTTGACCGTGCTGCCTCTTGCCGGGGCAGTCGTTGCTTTATGCTCGGGTAAACACGCGCGCGCAGTGGCTCTTATTGTTTCATTGGCCAGTCTGGCGCTGGCTCTGGTGGTGTGGTCGCGATTGCCCGTCGATGGCAAGATGGGCATGGTTGAACGACTTGCATGGGCGCCGTCGCTAGGCATCGAGTACCACCTCGGAGCAGACGGGCTGGGCGCGCTGATGCTCGTGCTTTCGGCTATCGTCACTCTCATGTCTGTCGATGCCGCGCAGCGCGTTCATCATCAACCTGGGCTCTACTTTGGCCTGGTCCTGTTGCTTGAGTCGGGCCTTTTCGGCTCCTTCACCGCGCTGAACTTTTTTCACTGGTTTCTCTTCTGGGAGCTGAGTCTGATTCCCGCCTTCTTTCTCATCAAGCTTTGGGGAGGAACTCGGCGCGGGCCGGCTGCAACGCAGTTCTTCGTTTACACGATGGCGGGAAGCGTGGCGCTGCTGGTGGCGTTTCTAGGGCTCTTCCTTGCAACAAAAAGTCCGCTCTTCGGTTACGCAAAGAGCATGGACTTCGATTATCTGGCGCAGTTGGCTTCAACGGGTGAGCTTGAACGTCTTGTCTCCGGGCCGGTCATGCTTTGGTTGGCGATCGGCGTCTTGGCAGGGTTTGCCGTCAAGGTGCCGATGTTTCCATTTCATACATGGCTGCCCGCGGCCTATGCTGAAGCGCCTTCACCGGTGACGATGCTATTGACCGGCGCCATGTCGAAGATGGGCGTCTACGGACTGTTGCGCATTGCGCTTCCGATCTTCGGCCATCAAATCTCCGAAATGCGCATACCGCTTCTCGTGCTTGCCGTGGCCACGGTTGTGATGGGAGCGTGGGCCGCCGCTGCCCAAAAAGATCTCAAACGCATCTTTGCGTACTCATCCGTCAACCACCTCGGCTACTGTCTACTGGCGATCTTTGCGTTGGCTGTGCCCCTGGCCGGCACGGCGGCGCAAACGAGCCAGGCCATGGCGCTCAACGGCGTGATCCTGCAGATGTTCAATCACGGCATCACGGCCGCGGCGCTCTTCTGGTTTGTGGCCATGATGCAGCAGCGTACCGGCGGCCATCGCGGCATCGACCAGTTCGGAGGCCTGCGCAAACCTGCACCAGTCCTCACGGGGCTGATGGGCATCGCACTTTTCTCATCGCTCGGCCTGCCCGGACTGAACGGCTTTGTGGGAGAGTTCCTTATCTTCCGCGGCGTCTTTCCGCTGGCCTGGGTCGCAGCGTCGGTCTCGGTTCTCGGCCTGCTTGTCACCGCGACCGTCATCCTTGCCGTGATTCAAAAAGTCTTCTGGGGCCCGGTCGCGAATCATTGCGAAAACTTCCCCGACCTGCACCACAACGAGCGGATGGCGCTCATCCCGGTCATCGGCCTCATGCTGCTGGTGGGGCTTCTGCCTTCGTTGATCGTTGACAGCGTCAACCCCACGGTCCTCAACTTTCTGGCTCACTGGAGATTTTGATGTTGGCTTTTGCGATCTATCTCTCGTTTGCCGGAGCGCTCGCCGAAGCGTTGCTGCCGAAGGGCCGCACCGCGCTCTCACGCTGGCTGGCGCTTTCCGTTGCCGCAGCCGGACTGGCTTTGGCCGTTGCTGGGTTTGCGGCGGGTATTGGCAAAGGGAGAGTGACCATCGTCGACTTGCCCTGGGTGCCGTCGATGGGGATTCACTTCCTGCTGGCGGCCGACGGCATCAGCCGCGTGCTTGTGCTGCTAACCGGGCTGGCCGCGGTTGCCGGAGTTCTCTTCAGTTGGAATATCGAGCTGCGCACCAACGAGTTTTTTGGTTTTTTCCTGGCTCTGATCGGCGGCGTCTACGGTGTTTTTCTCAGCTTCGATCTCTTTCTACTTTTTGTCTTTTATGAAATTGCCATCGTTCCCAAGTATTTTCTGATTGCCATCTGGGGCTCGACGCGGCGCGAATACGCCGCGATGAAGCTGGCTATCTATTCCTTTGCCGGCTCGGCGATGGTGCTCATAGGATTGCTGGCGGCCTACACGACGGGGGGCAGCCATTCGACCACTCTTGATGCGCTTGCTCATGCTGGGCTGCCGGTCAGCTTTCAGCTGTGGTGTTTTCCGCTGGTCTTCGTTGGCTTTGGAATCCTCGCCGGCATGTGGCCCTTTCACACCTGGGCGCCCACAGGCCACGTTGCCGCGCCCACTGCCGCTTCCATGTTGCTTGCCGGAGTGGTGATGAAGCTGGGCGCATACGGCTGCCTGCGCGTCGGCATCGGAGTCCTTCCGCACGGGCTTGATCCCTGGGGATTTTCGCTTCTCGGCCTGGGCTCGTGGCGCGACGTATTCGCGCTGCTTGCAGTCATTGGCATCGTCTATGGCGCGCTGGTGGCGCTGGCGCAGACCGATTTCAAATTCGTCATTGGCTATTCGAGTGTCAGCCACATGGGCTTTGTGCTGCTCGGCCTGATGACGCTCAATCAAATTGGAATCACCGGCGCGGTCTTGCAGATGTTTTCGCACGGCGTTATCGCCGGACTGCTCTTCGCCATCGTGGGCCGCATCGTCTACGACCGCACCCACACGCGCCAGTTCGCAGAGCTCGAAACCATGCATCTCTCCCGACGGCTGCCCTTTGCCGCGTGGGCCTTTGTCGTTGCCGGAATGGCGTCGATGGGCCTGCCGGGCTTCTCCGGCTTCGTCGCTGAGTTGCAGGTGCTGGTCGGCGCATGGACCGCCAATCCATGGTGGGCATTAGCGGCTGGTGTCGGCATCGTCGTCGGCGTCGCTTACACGTGGCGTGCGTTGCAAAAGGCATTCTTCTCTGATCTTCTGCCGACTGCGCATGTTTTAGAGCAGGAGCACGTGCACCACTTTGCTCCTATCACATGGCCTGAAATCACGGGCGTTGCGCTGCTGGGTTCGGCCAGCTTGATCGTAGGCCTCTGGCCGCGAATCCTGCTCGACACAATTGAACCGGCCGTGAAAGTGCTACTCGCGGGAGGTGCGCAATGAACTACGCAGATCTCTTCCGCGTCACGTTGCCCGAGACAGCGCTCGAAGTAGCAGCGCTTGTCGTGCTGATCGTAGACCTGGGCTTCCTGCGCAAGGCCGCGCTCAAAGTGCGCGTGACCGTAGCCGCACTGTTGGGAGTGGCCGGATGCGGCGCTGCGCTGTGGGCGTTGCAGTTTCAGGGCAGCAACTGGTTCACTTTGATAGATAGCCTCGATTATCCGTCGCTTCTTACAGGCAATTACATTCAGGTGTCACAAACCGGAATTCTGGTTTTGACGGCTTTGACGTTGCTTCTTCTAATCGATTCAGATTTCACACGCCATGTTGGAGAGTTTGTGGCTGTGGTTCTAATGGCTGCGTCCGGCGGATTGTTAGTGGCAGGTGCGCAGGATATATTGGTCATTTTTGTTGGACTAGAACTACTGAGTCTGGGCCTCTATATCATGACTGCTTTTGCCAAGAGCTCTGGCAAGAGCGCGGAAGCAGCTTTGAAGTATTACCTGTTCGGTGGCATGTCGGCGGCATTTCTGCTGTTCGGGTTCAGTTATTTCTATGGTCTGACTGGAAGCACGAATCTTAGTGTGATTCAAAAAGTAATTGCAGATCAGGGAACCAGTCCACTTTTCTATGTGGCTTGGGTGCTCGTTGTGGCTGGGCTGGGTTTCAAAGTGGCAGCCGTCCCGTTTCATCTATGGGCACCTGACACGTATGAAGGCGCGCCGACTCCGGCGGCGGCGTTTATCGCATCTGTCTCCAAATTGGCGAGTTTTACCCTTCTGATTACCCTCCTTCAGACTTGGATGACGTTCCATGGAACGTTCGATCTTGGAAAGAGCGATTTTGACAAATTGTTATTTAGTTTTGATCAGACTTGGCTTCCATTGACTACGATCCTTCTCATTGTTGCAGCCGCGTCGATGGTGGTTGGCAATCTTGCCGCTTTAGTGCAGGTGAGTGTGCGGCGATTGCTGGCATATTCAGCCATCGCCCATGCGGGTTACATTCTGTTGGGTATCGCAGTTTTCAAAATGTATACGGGCCATGAATCGTGGATTATTGAAATACAAAATCCGGTTATTGCTAGTCAGAAGGCCGTCCTCTATTACATCCTCACTTACGGCCTCACAACCATCGGCGCATTCGGCGTTGTCTCCGTTGTCGAGCGTGCCACCGGCAGCGACCGGCTTGATTCCTTTCTTGGACTGCATAAGCGGAATCCGTTGCTGGCGGCGGTGCTCCTGGTGCTCTTCCTCTCGCTGGCCGGGATTCCGCCGCTGGTTGGCTTCTGGGCCAAGTTCAATCTGTTTGCCGTTGTGTTAGGCGTTTCTGCCGGTCCGATTCCATTTGCTCTTGTGGCCTTGGCTGTGGCACTCAGCGCAGTGTCGCTTTATTACTACTTACAAGTTCTCAAGCGGGCTTACGTGATGCATGCCATCGATGAGTCGCCCATCAAGGCTCATCCCGTGACGATGGCTGTGCTGCTCTTTATCGCCGCCGCGGTCGTCATTCTTGGCTGCTTTCCAGCGCTGCTGCAAAACTGGATCGCCAGTTTCTATCCCGTTACATAGCTACAGAGGGCGGTGGTATGAGCCCCGGCCAGAGAGATCGGTTTGGCGAGGCAATCCTGGAGTTACGCGGCTCAATGGATTGAAGATTATTTCAGTGTCCTGTGGGGCAGACGCAGGCCTCGAATCCTTGAGGGGTATGATTCGAAAGAGTGCAGACGTACTGCGGCCAAAACAACTGCAGCGCTAGCGAACGGCTACCCGGCGAGAAATCTTCGATGTAGCTTTGGCTGGCTTGGGTCTTCGCACTGGTGTCGGCTGTGAAACCGGCGATGATCTGACTTACTCCAGGGGAAGAGAATTCCGGCGCATGATAACTGAGCGCGAAATCGTATTCCTCTGACCATTTGGAATCGATACCGGTCTGGTTTGACGAGGTGATTACCCGATAGTCCACCAGCGTCGCGGTTGATGGATCAATTCGAGCCAGGGTTATGGACGGATTGTTGCCATGGTTTGGCGAAATCGACGAAACCATCTTCACCGGGACACCCTTGACTGCAACGGTACCGGGGGGACTAGCTTGGATCTGGCCATCATCTTTCAACAGACGCAGCTCATCCATGTGAGTATGAGCAAAAATTGCTAACTCAATAACATCGCTGAAGTCAATTAATACATCCGCCATTTTTTCCGAAGATAAAAACATCGCGGGGGCTCGGCTGCAGATATCACCCAGGCCTTTCATGGTCGAATATAGATCGATTCCGGGCGGAATATGCCCCATCACCCATACCTTCTGCTTGTGGGCGCGAGCCTCGGTCAACTGCCGTCGCAGCCATGCAATTTGCGCATCGGCCTCGGCTGCATCAGATTTCCCGGCGCAAGTGGAATAGTTCTTTGACATAAAGAGGTCGTTCAAAACCAATAGGCGCGAGTCCTCAATGGGAGCGGGAAGAGTAACGCTATAATAGCCTCCCGCCTCGAAGCTATCTTCAGCTGCTCGACGTTCACCGGCAGGGAATCCCTTGGTAACTTCGGCGCCGGTAACTCGAAGAAAGTCGCTGTGCGCATCGAGTCGATAATCTCCGCAGTCAGAGTCGTTATTTCCTAGAGCTATATAAACGCGGATGCCGGGGAAGGCGCCGTATAACTCGTCTATTACATAAGTCAGCGTCTTCTCAACGAATTTCCGGTAATCATCCGGTGTGGATTTAGGAAAGAGCGATGTGAATTTGCAGTCAAAAGCGTGGGAGATGAGATCGCCGCTGACTGTAACCAGCCTTGCTTCGGCTGCATGGGCGCGCATAGCTTTCAGACTCGACTCGAAAAGCGCGAAGGAGGTATCGGCTCCAGCGACATGGCAGGCCTGCTGTAACAATTGAAAACGCTCCTGCTGATCGGGAGAGGGAAGTCCGGCAAGAATCGCCTTCCAGTCGCTTGCTGGGGCGGTGGCGAGTTGCGGAACCTTTCCAGGATCCCAAAAGGGCTCGAAGTGAATGTCGCTGAGCAGCAGCGCTGCGACGGTAGCTCGGGCCTTCGAACCGGATGGGGTCGCTTGTGCAAGACCTGCGCAAGTGAGGAGAACCAAGCAAAGCGACGCGATCAGTTGCCGTGCGATGGTGCGAAGAATGCGGGCTGCGACAGTGCGTTTCATCGATGCTCCATGACCCACACTCATTCTTTCACGAACGGCGATTGGAGCATGTCGTAACGGAGACGGAATGTGGTTAAACGGATACTGGCTTCAAATCAGAATCACTGCTCAAAAATCCGCGCGCTAAAAGCAATCAATCCCGAGAAATTGGAACTGCCATGTTCGATTCGTAAACCTCCGGATTCTCCGCTACGCCTCTCTCCAACACAGTTCGTTCTCCGGCATCGATCTCAGATCTCTCTGGCGTTGTAACGGAGAGACTTCGCAACTTGCTCGCAGCGTCCTCTGCGCTCAAAGGCCTGCTGAAAAGGTAACCTTGGTATTCGTCGCATTGGCGCTCTCGAAGAAACGACAATTGAGCCAGATCCTCGACACCTTCCGCCACCACTTTCAAGCCCAGACTCTTCGACATGCTGATGATCGCGTTTGTGATCGCCGCGTCGTCGGGATTGACCGCGACCTCACGGATAAATGAGCGATCGATCTTGAGTTTCGTAAAGGGAAACTGCCGCAGATAACTAAGGCTCGAATAGCCGGTTCCAAAATCGTCGATGACCAGCTTCAACCCCATCTCTTTCAGTTCGCGTAGAACTTCAAACATTACATCCGCGTTGGATAGTAAGAGACTTTCAGTGACTTCGAGCTCGAGGTACCGTGGGGCGAGACCCGTCTCGTGCAGGACTTGGCGGATGAGTTCACGGAATCCCTCCTGGCGAAACTGCACGGCGGAAACATTGACTGCGATCGGCACCACAGGTAGTCCCTCCCTCAGCCACGTCATCATCTGCACACAGGCGGTTCGCAAAACCCACGCGCCTATCGCGATGATGAGACCCGCGCTCTCCGCAACTCGAATGAACTTATCTGGCAACACCAGACCTAACTCCGGACTCCGCCAACGGATGAGCGCCTCCATTCCAGTGATGCTGCCGCTGGCGATATCTACCTGCGGTTGATAAACCAGAAACAATTCCCCTTTCTCGGTTGCCAATCGCAGACTGTTCTCAAGCGTCAAACTCTCCATCAGCTGCACATTCATCTCATCTGTAAAAAAGCACAGTGTATTGCGGCCTTTATCTTTTGCGCAGTACATGGCCGCATCGGCATTCTTAATCAGCGTCTCGGCGTCGTCACCATGCTTCGGGAAGATACTGATTCCCAGACTGCAACTGATTCTAAGCGGTCTGCCTTGAACGGTGAATTCTCCCGAGAGCGAATTGACGATACGAGTGGCAATCGTCTCTACCTCGTCCGCACACACAACATTAGTCAACACGATAAGAAACTCGTCGCCCCCAACCCTGGCAACTGTATCTTCCTCCCGGATCTCATGTTTGAGTCGACCCGCCACCTGTTGCAGAATCAAATCGCCAAAAGAATGCCCAAGTGAATCGTTGATGATCTTGAAACGGTCAAGATCGAGGAACAAGAGAGCTATGCATTCATGCTTTCGCCTAGCAATGGCGAGGGCCTGGATGAGCCTGTCGCGCATGAGCGTTCGGTTAGGCAGCCCGGTCAACCCGTCGTAGTAGGCCAGAAAATCAACCCGTTCCTGCGCAAGTTTGCGTTCGGTGATATCTTCTACCGTGCCTTCGTGCAGAATGACCTGTCCGTCTGCATCCCGCGCCGCTCGAATGCTCGCCATGAACCATTTGCGGGATCCGTCTTTGCATCGTACTTGAATTTCAGAGCCGCGAATCGTGCCGTGCATCTCGAGAGCCTCAGTCCATTCCTTCAGTTTCTCGGTACTGATGAGCCGTTCATGCGCACCTCCAGATGTGTCTGCGAGCAGTTCGGCAGGGGAGTCGTACCCGTGCATTTTCGCGAACTCGCGGTTGATATGCAAGAGCCGCCCGTCTGGCGACGCTTGAAAAATACCGACGACTGCATCCTCAAAGAGAATCCTGTACTTTTCTTCCGCTTCGCGAAGCGCGCTCTCAGCCTGCTTCCGCGCCGCGATGTCCTGATTGATGGCAATGTAGTGCGTGATTCCTCCGGACTCCGAAACGACCGGGGTTATCGTCATCTCCTCCTGACTGAGACTTCCGTCTTTGCAGCGATTGATTACTTCTCCGCGCCACACACTTCCCGAGGAAATGGTCTTCCACATCTCTGCGTAAAATGTGCCGCAATGCATCCCCGACTTGAGAGCGCGGCGGCTTGTTCCACGCACCTCCTCGGCTGAATAGCCAGACAGAGCCGAGAATGCCGGGTTGGTCCACACAACCGTCCCCTTTGGATCTGTGATGGTGATAGAATTTGCGGCGGCTTTTAGCGCAGCCGCGAGGAGTTCGAGTTGCGAGTTTGCCGCAGTAAGTTCCTCTGTGCGCTCAGCGACCAGCCGATCAAGCTCATCCACATGAATCCGAGCTAGACGCGTCGCGGTCCACTTGGCAGTGAGCGCGTGGGACAACTGGCTAACTTCAATGATGTCGAAGGGTTTCTTTAACACGACAAAGTTGTCAGACAGGCCCAGGCGCTGCGAGATGTCGTTCCAGTTGTAATCGGAATGCGCGGTGCAAATCACAATCTGCAGGTCAGGATCTGCCTGCCACAGATGCTCGATCGTCTCGACGCCATCCCAGCCCGGAGGCATTCGCACATCGACAAAGGCCAAGGCATACGACCGTCCTTCGGCCCTCGCCTTCAGTAAGCATTTGAGTCCTTCCTGGCCCTGGAATGCTGAATCGATCTCAAAAGCGACAGTTGGCGCGTTAATGGTTCCGAACAACAGTGCTTCATCGTCCGAGAGATTGATCTCGGGCTCCTCCGGTGAGAGAATCTTTCGCAAATCATCGTGAATGGCTTCAGTGTCGTCCACGATGAGCAGCCGGAAATGATTGTTTTCATTTGTCATGCTGTTTTTTCCTCTCCGGCGAACTTACTGACAGCGATAGGGAGCTCAAGTGTGAAAGTGGCTCCCATCTCTGGGCCGTCACTCGCTGCGGTAAGCGAACCGCCCAGTTGTTTTGCGGCCAATGCCCCGGAGTGCAATCCAAAGCCGTGGCCGTCTTTCTTGGTCGTGAATCCATGAGAAAAAATGCGCACCAGATTTTCAGGCGGAATACCGACTCCATTGTCGGCCACGCAGATCGAGACGCGGTTCTCATTGACCCGCGTTAAGGAAATCTTTACTTGCCGATCATGCTGGCATGACAACTTGACTGCGTCTTTTGCATTGCGTATCAGGTTCAGCAGAATCTGCAAGACCTTGTGTCGATCGGTGGTGATGGGCGGCAGATCCTCGTGCTGAATATTCAACGCGATGTTGTGACG
>Ga0187890_10002913_pt1 | contig 11878 bp, 8 predicted proteins | sample June2016WEW_21_1_FD_133005 | JGI IMG/M metagenome (GOLD analysis project Ga0187890, IMG submission 133005) | Peatland microbial communities from SPRUCE experiment site at the Marcell Experimental Forest, Minnesota, USA - June2016WEW_21_10 | ecosystem: Environmental > Terrestrial > Soil >... | reverse complement strand
CGACGGCCGACGGCGCATGAGCGGCGCAATCCTGCTGACCGGAGCGACTGGCTTCCTGGGCATGGACGCGCTCGCGCGCCTGCTCGAGCGCGAGGACGAGCAGATCGCGGTGCTCGTGCGCGCCAAGGACGATGACGGCGCGCGCGACCGGCTGAGGGAGGTGCTGGCGCGCCTGTACGACGAGTCGCCGGCCGCGGCTACGCGCGTGCGGGCCGTGCGTGGGGACCTGCTGGAGGCCGGGCTGGGGCTGTCGCTGCGCGACCGAGACTGGCTGGTGGGCTCGGTCGATCGGATCGTCCACTGCGCGGCGTCGATCTCGTTCGAGCTGCCGCTGGAAGAGGCACGCGAGATCAACGTGCGCGGCGTCGAGCGCGTGATCGAGCTGGCGCGGGAGATCGCGGCGGGCGGGAGGCTGCGTCGCGTGGTGCACGTGTCGACGGCGTACGTGAGCGGGCGTCACGCGGGCGAGTTCGGCGAGCGCGACCTCGACGTCGGCCAGGAGTTCCGCAACTCCTACGAGCGCTCCAAGCACGAGGCCGAGCTGCTGCTGCGCGGCGCAGATGATCTGCCGCTTGCGGTGGCGCGCCCGAGCATCGTGATGGGTCACAGCCGCAGCGGGTGGACGGCCGCGTTCAATGTCCTGTACTGGCCGATGCGCGCGTTCGAACGGGGGCTGCTCGACGAGGTGCCCGCACGCGAGGACACGATCGTGGACTTCGTACCAGTCGACTACGTGACCGACGGCGTTCTCGCGCTGCTCGACGACGAGGCGGCGCACGGCACCTACAACCTCGTGGCAGGCGAGCGCGCGCTGAGCGCCGGCGAGCTCGTGCAGTTGCACTCTTCGCTGACCGGACGCCCGCCGGTGCGCTTCGCGCCGCAGGAGACCTCAGGCGGGCTGCCGGCGGGAGCGGAGACTTTCGCGCCGTACTTCGACGTGCGCTGTCGCTTCATGGACGACCGGGCGGGCGAGGTGCTCACGCGTGCGGGCGTGGAGAAGCCGGAGCCGGCTGACTACCTGGAGCGGCTGATCGCGTACGCGATCGCGAGCGCGTGGGGCAAGCGGGCGATCTCGCGGCAGGCGTCGTTCTTCGCGGCTGATCGCGTATAGCGACGATAGATGCCGCTCTCCTCGACCGACCGCACGCTCGAGGATGCTCGACTTACAGCGGTTCGCGCAGCCGCGGCACGGGAGGGCCTGACCTGCGCAGGGGGGACCGGACAGCGATCGCCGCTACAGACGCTGCGCGTCGATCCGCTAGATCGAGCGCTCGAAGTAGGAGTCGGGTCAGGCTGCTATGTGGGCGTCGGTCGACTGGAGCCGTCAGTTCGAACCGCGGGAACGGTCCCTCCGGACTCTCGACGACGCCGCTGAACATCTCCAGTGGTCGCACCCAAGTTGTCGTCGGGTCGTCGAGCGAGCAATAGATCGCAAGCAACTCTTCCGTCTCGGAGTGGCGGGCCACCTCCAAGAGTTCGTACTCGCCGCCCTTGAAGTGACGATACCTCCCAGGCGGCGGAAGAGTCAGGGGACGCGTAGGAGCTTCTCGCGTTGGCACGGAAGCCATTATGCCTTCTCGTCCGGCGGCTTCAGCGCCCTCAGATCATTCGTTCCCAGATATCCGTCGTCGCGGCGTTCGTAGGCGACAAACGCCGCGACCAGGCTCATGACAAGCAGAACGATGAGGATGATCGTCCATGTTCCGAACGCGGCAAAGACGCCTGCCACTACGCCGCCGCCAAAGAGCAGCGGCGACGTGAGGATCATCCGGTCAATGAGGCGACGTCGACTCTCGCGCCGGGCGAACTCATCAAGGACCTGGTCGGCGTTCTCGATCCCGCCCACGCGCTTGCGGTCGATGTCCCGTTGAAAACGTGCGAGAACTTCCGTGCTCTGGAAGCGGACCCTATCCACGATCTCCTGCCGGATGGCCTCATGGGCGTTGGCCTGACCAAGTCGTTGTTGGAGTTGCTCGACCCGAGCATCACGCCACCACAGCGATGGGCCACCTTCATCGTTGACGTACTTGCTGCGAAGCTCGGTATCTCCGTAGCTCCGCTTAGGCTCGCTAGGGAGGGGGATGAGCATGAGTTGGCAGATCGAGAAGTACGGAGCGAGCCGAAGCGGGTAAGGGCCGACGTTGGAAAGCTGCAGTGGCATGTAGCCCTGCCATCCAGGATTGATGAAGTCCCCAGTGCAATGAATCGAGAGGCCCAGGCGTGCGAAGCTTGAACGGCCCTCTATCTTGCCCGCAAGGTTCGTGGGCATCCGAAAGCTCTCATAGACCCGGCCCATGACCGTGTGTCCGGGCTTGATGGTGATCGATTGCCCCTCTGCGACGTCGAATCGCTTCCAGTCACGGATGGGATCGAGATCATGCAAGCTGGAACGGCGCAAGTCGATTGTGATCTCCCTCCACGGCATGAGTCGCCGCCAGAGACGCCGGCGCCGCCTCGGCTTCCAGAAGACGTTCGAGATCCGCAAATCGATCGAGCACGGCTGGATCTGGCGCTCGGGCTCGAAGGGATGCTCCGGATTCGGTCCTACGAGTCGCAGCTCGTCGCTGAGCGCCTCGATTTCGTGGTCGGCGAGATACAAGTGGCTCGAGCCTATCGCGGGAGAGGGATCCGATGAATGAAATCTAGATGTGGCTAGCGCAGTTGTGCCTACCGTCTATTCCGCCTGAACAACCTGGCTGGGACACACGTGCTGGCAAACAGCCGATGTCGTGTGAGCTCGCGTTTCCCCATGTCGAGCAGATCCTCGACGCGGTGCTCACGCGCCTGGCGCGCGGCGCGTGATCTGCGGAGCGGTGTCGCAGTACAACTCCACCGACGGCATGCGCGGTCCCGCCAACTACCTGTCGCTGCTCGTCGCGCGCGCGACGATGATCGGCATGGTCGTGTTCGACTACGCGCCGCGCTTCGGGCGGCCATCGGCGAGATCGCCGGCTGGATGCAGGAAGGCCGGCCGATCTCGCGCGAGCACGTCGTGGGATGGCGGCGTGAGCGCCTTCCCCGACACGCTGCTGAAGCTGTTCACCGGCGAGAACGTCGGCATGCTGGTGCTGCGCGTGGGCTCCGACTAGAACACCGGCGTCTCGGCGTAGTCGCCGAACACCTGCTGCAGCGACTCGATGATCTCGCCCTCGCTGGCGTGGGCGTGGGCGCACGCCAGCAGCGGCTCCATCAGGTTGCGATCCTCGTGCGCGGCGTCCTCGCGCAGCGCGGCGAGCGCGCGCTCGACGGCGGCGCCGTCGCGCTTGGCGCGCGCGGCGTGCAGGCGCCCGATCTGCTTGCGCTCCAGCGCGGGGTCGACGCGCAGCGTGGGGATCGGCTGCTCGTCTGTTGCCACGTAGCTGTTGACGCCCACCACGATCCGCTCATGGGCGTCGATCTCCTGCTGCAACGTGAACGCGGCGTCTGCGATCTCGCGCTGGGGGTAGTTGAGCTTGACCGCTTCGACCATCCCACCCAACTCGTCGATCTTCTTAAAATATTCGTAGGCCGTCTCCTCCATGCGATCGGTCAGCGCCTCCACGAAGTAGGAGCCGCCGAGCGGGTCCACGGTGTTCGTGACGCCGGTCTCGTGCGCGAGCATCTGCTGCGTGCGCAGCGCGATCGTGACCGCCTCCTCGGTCGGCAGCGCGAGCGCCTCGTCGTAGGAGTTGGTGTGCAACGACTGCGTGCCGCCGAGCACCGCCGCCAGCGCCTCCACAGCGGTGCGCACGATGTTGTTGAGCGGCTGCTGCGCGGTCAGCGACACGCCTGCGGTCTGCGCGTGGAAGCGCATCTGCCACGAGCGCGGGTCCTTGGCGCCGAACGTCTCGCGCATCTCCCGCGCCCAGATGCGCCGCGCGGCTCGGTACTTGGCGATCTCCTCGAAGAAGTCGATCTGCGCGTTGAAGAAGAACGACAGCCGCGGCGCGAAGTCGTCGACGTCGAGGCCGCGCGCGACCGCCTGCTCGACGTATGTGAAGCCGTCCTTGAGCGTGAACGCGAGCTCCTGCTGGGCGGTCGAGCCCGCCTCGCGGATGTGGTAGCCGGAGATCGAGATCGGGTGCCAGCGCGGCATGCGCCGCGTGCACCACTCGATCATGTCGCCGCACAGGCGCATCGCTGGATCGACCGGGAAGCACCACTCCTTCTGCGCGATGTACTCCTTGAGGATGTCCGCCTGGATCGTGCCGGACAGGCGCTCGAGCGGGATTGGCCCGTTCGGCCCAACCTCGCCGGACTCGGCGGCGGCGACGTAGAAGGCGAGCATGATCGCTGCGGGCGCGTTGATGGTCATCGACACGGACACCTCGCCGAGGTCGATGCCCGAGAACAGCGTCTGCATGTCGTCGAGCGTGTCGATGGCCACGCCCTCGCGGCCCACCTCGCCGAGCGAGCGCGCATGGTCGGAGTCGTGGCCCATCAGCGATGGCATGTCGAACGCGGTGGACAGGCCGGTCTGGCCGTGCTCGAGCAGGTAGTGGAAGCGCTCGTTGGTCTCCTCACTGGTGCCGAAGCCGGCGAACTGGCGCATCGTCCACAGCCGCCCGCGGTACATCGTCGGGTGGATGCCGCGCGTGAACGGGTACTCGCCCGGGCGCCCGATCGCGTCCTCGGGGCCGCCCGCTCCGGCGCCCGGGGCCAGGTCGGCGGCGGTGTACAGCTCCCGCACGGGCTCGTCGGACAGCGTGCGAAAGCGGTCGCGCTCGCGCGCGTCCTCGTCATGCGCGCCGCCCTCGCCGGGCGGCTTTGTGCTGATCGCCATTACGACTGCCAATGCTACCCGGCGCGCTGAGGGCGACGAGCACGGTTCCGCGCCGACGCCGAGCACCGCCCCGACGGCCGCTCGTGTGCGGCGCCGCGTCCGCTACTTCTTCTTCGGCTTCGCCGGCTTGACCACGCGGACGGTGAGCGTCTCGAGCGTCTTGCCGGCGGAGCTGATCGTCACGAGCACGCTCAGCTTCCCGTACTTGGCGAGCAGCGCGCGGCCGGTGGCGTTGAGCGTGAGCGTGAGCGTCTTCGTGGCTCCGGCGGCGAACGTGGCGGTGCCGCCGGCGATCACCACGGTCTTCGTCTTCGCAGCCTTCTTCTTCGAGGCTGTGACCGCCGTGATCCTGCCGTGCTTGAGGTGCTCGACGACCGATGCCTTCAGCGTGTCGGTGGCGCACGCGGCGCCGCCGGCGGGGCAGGCGAGCTTGGCGATGATCTTGCCGTGGCTGGAAGAGACCGACACGAGGTGCGCGAGCGGGGGTGCCGGCGTGCCTTTCGGCGCGACGGGGCCGGTGCTCGGCAAGCCGCCGTAGACGACGCCCACAAACGCCGGTTCGGAGGACTCGTGTGCGTAGTCGCCGCCGAAGCCGTTGGCGACGGACGGGAAGGTGCCTTCGAACTTCCCGCCTTCGAGTTTGAAGACGTCGAACTCCTGGCCTGTGGCGGGGGTGAACCCGCCGACGAGGACCGGCGCGAGCGTGCCGCCGGCCTTGAAGGTTCCTGGTCCGTTGCAGCAGGGGCCGGTCAGCTGAACCGACCCGAAGCTCGTGGCGCTGGCGATCTCTGGCGAGAACGTGCCGCCGGGCTCGTTGAGGAACGTGGCGCCCTCCTGCAGCTGGAAGACCGTCCCCGGCGCGACCGTCACGACCCCTTCGTTGGCGAGCGGCGCGCCGTTGTTGCCCTGGAAGATCCCGCCGTTCAGCTCGAGTCGCCCGGAAGGGCCGTTCGTGAGGCCCTCCTGCAGCTGGGTGATCCTCGAAGCGGTTTCCGTTTCGACGTCGATCACGCCGTTGTTGTGGATCGAGCCCGGTTCGACGTTGACGTTGCCGCCGGTTTCCCCGCTGCCGGTGGGGTTGAGCACAAGCGTGCCGTCGTTGACCAGTTCTTTGCCGCCGTTGCTGAGGCCGGTCGTGTAGTAGGTCTCCCCGCCGGAGTTGAACGGCTCGCCGCGCACGATCACGGTCTGGCCGGCGGGGATGGTGCCGGTGAGGACGAGCGTGCCGTAGTTGGCGAGGAAGCTGCCGGGGCCGGCGGAGTCGATCAGCGTGGAGGCGCTCTGCAGCGCGACCGGGTTGCCAGACTCCGAGCCGGCCTGCTGCTCCCATTCAGCGCCGTGGGTGGTGATCGAGCCTTCGTTGACGACCGACCCTGCGTTGATGAACCCCGCTTTGCCGGCGAAGCTCGGTTGCATTTCGGTGCTGGCGCCCGGCGCCACAGTGAACGTTCCTTCGTTGGTCGTGGCCCACGGATAGGCGCCTTCGCCTTCCTTGAGGAAGAGGAGCGTCCCCGACGCATCGAGGAGGCTGGCGCCGGGATCGATCCGCAGATTGGAGACCCTGATGCGGTCGTCCATGTGCGGTTCGCTGCTCGCCGTTTCGATCTGACCGGCCTCGGTGACGGTGTAGGCCTGCACGACTCCTCCGCCTCCCTTTGGTTGCGCGCTGCCGCCGCCGGTTGCTTCCAGGATCAGCTTCGAGCTCGCGGCGAACGACATGGTTTCGGCCCCCAGCGTCGTTTCGTTGTAGGTGTCGCCCTGGTAGCTCTGGCTTGCGCCGACCACGTCGAGGGTCGGGGCGCTCGAGGCCCCACCGACGGTCAGCGTCTTCGCTACCGCGTCGGCCGATACGGTCACGGTGTAGGTGCCCGCCGCCGTGATGCACACGCTCTCGCCACTGGTGGGAACAGCTTCCGGACTCCATGCGCTCGCCGTCCCCCAGTTTCCCGATCCGCCCTTCCAATTCACTTCGCATGCCTGCGCAGCGGCAGCAAAGAGGCCGAGCGCACCGAGGGCGAGAGCACAGACGATTGTGGAGCGAATGCGGGTCACGACGATTCCCTTCGTTCACGCCGCGGGCGATCGTTTCCGCGGCCGGCGATCAGTTGACAAGAATGGCCGGCGCAGGCTAATCGGATTCAAGCGGCAGAAATCCGAACTCTCTCGAGCCGGCGCGTGTGGGACATGGGTGGGGACGGGTCACGGCTGAAAAGCCCTGCAAAGGAGAACATCGGGGTGGTCGTGCGTGATCTGCTGCACTACGCAGCTACGACGTAGGGCCAAGGGTTCGCAGACGGTGAGCGGGTACCGTGTGAATCATCCCCGCGGCATTGGAGCGACGCACGCTGGCGCTGATCGGCGACGTGATCGGGCTGCTCGATCTCGAGGAGCTCTGCCACGGCCTGCTGCGCGCGCTGCGCGAGGCGGTGCCCGCCGAGTGGTGTGCGCTCAACGAGGTCCCCGCCGATCTGCCACGCACGATCTCGATCACCGAGCCCGCGGTGCCGGCGCAGATGCACGTCGCGTTCGCTCGTCACGGTCCGGAAAACCCGCTCGTGGAGTACTACATGCAGACGCACGACGGGCGCGCGACGCGCTTCTCCGACCTCGTGACACGCCGCGAGCTGCACCGGCTCAATCTCTATCGCGAGGTCTACCGTCCGCTGGGGGTCGAGTACCAGATCGCGTTCACCCTGCCGTCGTCCTCGCAGCGCGTGCTCGGCATCGCGCTCAGCCGCGCCGAGCGCGACTTCACGGCGGGCGAGCGCGACCTTCTCAACCTCGCGCGTCCGTACCTGATCCAGGCGTATCGCAACGCGCTCGCCTACACCGAGCTGGCGGGGGGCGCCGGCAGGCAGATCGTGGTCGCGGACCTGCGCGCGCTTGGCCTCACGCGGCGGCAGTCAGAGGTGCTGCGGCTGGTCGCGATGGGGCGCTCCGACCAGGACGCCGCGAGCGCGCTCGGCATGAGCGTTCGCACCGCGCAGAAGCACCTCGAGCACTGCTACCGCACGCTCGAGGTGCGCGATCGCTCGCAGGCAGCGCGGCTGGCGTGGGCGGCGGCGAGCGACGTCGACTAGCCTCGCTCTCGATGATGTCCAGCGATGCCGGTGTGATCGTCGGCGAGTTGCGCCGAGTGCTCGGCGCCGAGCACGTGCAGGAGGCGCCGCCGGCGCAGTCGCCGTACAACCGCGACAGCTCCAACCGCAGGGGCGTCGAGGGGCGCGCGCAGGCGGTGGCGCTGCCGGGCAGCGCGGAGCAGGTGGCGGCTGTGGTGGCGTGGTGCTACGAGCACGACGTGCCGGTGGTCGCGCGTGGCGGCGGCACCGGGCTGACGGGCGGCGCGGTGGCGGTGAACGGCGGCGTGGTGTGCTCGCTGGAGCGGCTGCGCGGCGTGCGCGAGCTCGAGCCCGGGCTGTGGCGGATGTTCCCGGAGGCGGGCGTCAGCACCCACGACGTGCAGCGGCTCGCGCGCGAGAACGGGCTGATGTTCGCGCCGGACCCCGGCGCCGCCGAGCAGTCGCAGATCGGCGGCAACGTCGCCACCAACGCCGGCGGCCCGCACGCGCTCAAGTACGGCGTCACCGGCGCCTGGGTCGCCGGCCTGGAGGCGGTGCTCGCGCCCGGGGAGCTCGTGCGCGTCGGCGGCTGGGCGGGCAAGGACGTGGCCGGCTACGACATCAAGAGCCTGCTCGTCGGCTCCGAGGGCACGCTCGGCGTGATCACCGCGGTGCGCCTGCGCCTGCTGCCCGCGCCCGAGACCGCGATCCCGCTGATCGTGTTCCTGCCCACGCGCGCCGACGGCTGCGCCGCGATCTGCGCCGTGTTCGCCGCCGGGCTGCGACCGTCGGTGCTCGACTTCATCGACGGCGACACGCTGCGCATCCTGGCGGCCGCCTACCGTGGCGTGGGCCCCGGTCCCGGCGTCGGCCTCGCCGGCTCGGCGCGCGGCGCGGGCGCCAGCAGGGCGTCGGATGAGGTGGCGGTACCCGCGCAGGCGGGCTTCGCGCTGATCTGCGAGGTCGACGGCTCGCGCGCGGAGGCGCACGCGCAGCGTGACGCGCTGATCGAGCTGCTCGGCGATGGTGCGCTGGCGGTCCACGAGCCGGCGGACGCGCGCGCGCTGTGGCGCTGGCGCGACGGCGCCAATCCCGCGGTCACGGCGGCGCGCGGCGCGAAGGTCAGCGAGGACGTGGTGTTCCCGCTCGAGCGCCTGCTGGAGGGCCTCGAGCGCTTCGAGCGGATCTCCTCGGCGCACGCGCTGCGCTCGTGCGCCTGGGGGCACGGCGGCGACGGCAACGTGCACGCCACCGTGCTCGTGGACCCGGCCAACGAGACCGAGCTGGACGCCGCTGAGGCGGTCGGCGAGGAGCTGTTCGCGCTCGTCGTCGAGCTGGGCGGATCGGTCGCCGGCGAGCACGGCGTGGGCTGGCTCAAGCGCGGGCGCCTGGAGTCCCAATGGGACCGCAGGGCGCTCGAGCTGCACGAGCAGATCAAGCACGCGTTCGACCCCAAGGGCCTGCTCAACCCGGGGAAGAAGCTGGCGCGGTACCCTGCGCGCTCGCTGCGCACAACTACTTGAAAGGGACACCAACATGAACAAGTCGCAACTGATCGACGCGATCGCCGCCGACAGCGGTCTCACCAAGGCGGATTCCTCCCGCGCGGTCGAGTCGCTGCTGGACACCGTCACCAAGACGCTCAAAAAAGGCGACGAGGTCAGCATCACCGGCTTCGGCAAGTTCTCCGTCGTCAAACGCGCCGCCCGCCAGGGCGTCAACCCGCGCACCGGCGAGCGCGTCAAAATCAAAGCGTCCAAGGCTCCCAAGTTCTCCGCCGGCGCCGGGCTGAAGCAGGCTGTCCACCCGAAGAAGAAATAGCGCGCGCACGCGAGCCGGCCACCCGACCCCGCTACTCGAAACCGCCCGCCGGCGCACTGCCATGGCGCTCGTCAGCGACCTGGAGCTCCCCGCGTTCGACTACACCGATCCGTCGCTGCGCGGGGATCGCTTCCATGCCGCCATGAGCGAGCTACGAGCCGAGGGGTGGCTGGCGCGGGGGCCGTTCGGGTACATCGTGCTCGACCGCGAGTCCGCGGAGTTCTTCCTGCGCACGCGCTCGGCGACGTTCCCCGGCATGAAGATCGCCGAGATCTTCAGCGTGACCGAGGGGCCGCTGTACGAGCAGATGCAGCGCAACATCCTGCACGTCAACGGCCCCGACCACGCGCGGCTGCGCAGCCTCGTCAACCCGGCGCTGTCGCCGCGGGCGGTCGGGCGCTACGCGCCCGCCATGCGCGCCTTCCTGGAGGAGCTGCTCGAGCAGGCCATCGCGGCGTCGGCGTCCACCGCGGCGGCGCCCGCGGACGGCGGCCAGCCGGGCGGCGGCGAGGAGAGGATCGTCAGGTGCGAGTTCGTCGATGCGTTCGCCAAGCCGTACCCGTCGCAGGTGATCGCCACCGTGATGGGCGCGCCGCTCGCCGACGCGCCGCGGCTGCACCACTGGTCCAACTGGATCCAGCGGCAGTTCGACACCGCCAGCATGGCCAGCGAGCGCGACGAGATCGAGCGCGCCGTCGAGCAGTTCTACGAATATGCCGAAGCCCTGCTTAGGGCGCGCCGCGAGGATCCGCGCGACGATCTCCTATCCATGTTGATAAAGGCGGAAGAGGCCGGCGAGCGGCTGTCGGATGTGGAGTGCATCAACCTCGTGTTCAACGTTCTGGCGGGCGGCGTCGACACCACGCAGAGCCAGCTCGCGCACGCGGTGCGGCTGCTCGCGCAGCACCCCGAGCAGTGGGCGCTGCTGGTCGAGGACCCGGAGCTCGCGGAAGCGGCGGTCGACGAGGCGCTGCGGTTCGAGCCGATCACGCCGTTCACCGCACGCATCACCACCGAGGACGTGGTGTACCGCGACGTGAGCTTCCCCGAGGGCACGATCGTGATGGTGTGCGCGTTCACCGGCAACCGCGACCTCGCCGACGACGCGCGCGGGCCGGGAGGGCCCGACAGCTTCGACATCGCCGCTCCGCGCGGCCGCACGCGCGAGCTCACGTTCGGCGCCGGCGTGCACTACTGCGTCGGCGCCAACCTCGCGCGCCTGGAGCTGCGCGAAGCGCTGTCGTTCCTCGCGCAGCGCGTGCGCCGCCTCGAGCTGGACGGCGATCCCGTGTTCGAGAGCATCACCGGCATCTACGGGCTCGCCGAGCTGCCCGTCCGCCTGTCGCTCTGACCCCCGAATGGTGGAACAATTTGGGGAGGGGGTGCCGACAGGGCTCCCAGCGACATGAGGTTGGGATGACGGCTGTATTCGAACGGATATCGAAGCGGGACTCGCGCGCAGCGCCGCTGTGTGCCGTGGCGATCGTGGTGGCCGCTGCGATCGCCACCGCGGGCGCCGTGGCCGCGCCGCGCGCCGTGGCCGGCCAGTACCACGTGTATACGTGCAAGACGCCTGCGGGCGAAGTCGCCCCGGCGGATGGGTGGAGCGGGTCCGTCGCCGTTGGCGGCAAGGCGGATGACTACGCGGGTAACACGTGCGCCGAAGGCGGCGCATTGATTGCCGCGCTCGGGGATCAGACTACGCATATCGCCAACACCGATCGCGCGACTTGGTCATTCGAAACGCCTCTAGGCGACAGGCTCGCGGGTGCAACATTGTGGCGCGCGGGCTATCTACATGGTAGTGCCGACGAAAACGCAACGTACGAGCTTTGGGTTGCTGGGCCGACCGCTACGGACGTATTCGACGAATGCCTCTACACCCTGCAGTGCGTCAGCGTGGGCGAACCCGGAGAGCCCATGTCCAGTGCCAATCGTCTCGTGGTCCCCGTCGCGAATCTTGGTCCTCATCTCGGCCTGAACGTTTCGTGCGGGACAGCCTTGCCCCAAGGCGAATGCTCGGATAACTTCAACGACCCAAGCGGCTACGCGGCGGTCGCGTACCTCTACGCGGCGGATCTAATCCTCGAACAAACCGCCTCCCCCACAGCATCGAACGTGAGCGGTGAACTTGCGAGTGCGTCGACGGTATCGGGCACGAGCAATCTGGCGTTCAGTGCGAGCGATCCGGGCTCGGGCGTGTACGAGGCGCTGTTCAGCGTCGACGGGCAGGTGG
>Ga0187890_10002910_pt1 | contig 11885 bp, 9 predicted proteins | sample June2016WEW_21_1_FD_133005 | JGI IMG/M metagenome (GOLD analysis project Ga0187890, IMG submission 133005) | Peatland microbial communities from SPRUCE experiment site at the Marcell Experimental Forest, Minnesota, USA - June2016WEW_21_10 | ecosystem: Environmental > Terrestrial > Soil >... | reverse complement strand
TTGACTGGAGGGAGCCGGGCTCGCTGCCTCCAGTTTACATGAAGGCCGCCCGCGCCGCTTCAGTCCGGCAGGGTCGCTCCATCGGGCTGGCCCGGTTGCGGCTTGGGCGGGCTGGGCTGCGAGGCGTCGGGCACCGGCGGCTGCGCATTGGCCGGCGGCTGCGCGCCGGAGTCGGAATTCGCATCCGGCTGAGCCTCCGGTTTCGGCTTGGGGAACTGCACCGGTTTCATCACCCCGGTTTGCGGTTTGTCCGCGGGCAGCTTCTCGCCGGGCTGGCGCAGGCTGGGCGGCGCGGCCGGCGCCTGCGTATCGGGGTTGCGCTCCACGTCGCCTTCCTTGGTGATGCGCGTGTTCGGGTCGCCGGCAGGATCCAGCGCCGTGCCGTCGGTGCGCATCAGGCCCGTCACCTCGTCCCTGGTGAAGATGACCGGCGTCTCGCCCACCTTGGCCACTTCCAGCCGGATCACGCGATTGCCGTTGATGCGGACAAACTGCACGTCCTGGGGCGGCTTGCCGTAGATCCACTCCTCGAAGGGCATCTGCCCCTCAAGCTCGCGCGACTTGCCGTCCGGCTGCCCCTTGGCGAAGATCACCATATCCGTGCTCATGCCCACCAGCACGTGATGGTTGAGGATGGCCTCTTTAAGCTTTGTCGGAAGCGTGTCTGTGAAGGCCTGAATGGGCGTCTTCACGTCGAACGAGATCAGCGGCGCCAGCAGCGCCTTCACCTCGGCGCCGGTCAGTTCGGGAAGATGATTCTCGAAGCTCAGGGTGAGCCGCGCGCCCAAGGCCTCGTCGCCGGTACCTTGCACGGCGGGATTCATCTCCGGCCCCACGCCGATCTCGACGTGGCGCAAGATGCGGTGCTTCAGGTCCGGCCCGCCGTTCAGCTCGAAGACGATATGCGAGTGCTCGATCTTGACGTCGGTCAGCACCACCCGGTCGCCGGGCTTGGCAGCCAACCCTTCGGCGGTGGCCATATCCAGATAAGCTTCTCCAAACGGCTCCAACTTGCCGTTAGCCTGGAGCGTCAGCCCTTTGTGCCCGCGCGGAAGCGGGCGCATGGCAAATCCCTGCTCCGCATCGAGCAGCCGGATCAACTCCAGGCGCGTCTTGGCGTCCAGTTCTGACTTCGTCAGCGGTACGTGGGTGGGCACGATCTGCTGATAGCGCCGGTCCACGGTGTTGATAGTCTGGCCGGTGGCGCCGTTGGTCACGGCGCCGGTCTTCGAATTGATGGTGATCTGGGCCGAGGCCGCCCCGGCAGCCAGCAGCGCCGCCACCGCGCAACCGCACGCCGCGCGCCTGAGACGGTTCCTGCAACTGGCGCTTGCGGCTGCGGGCGGGGTTGGGGCCGGCCGCGTGCCCTGGGGCGGGAATTGTCCGTTCATGGGAGCCTCCCATGCTTGCGAACAGCATTCAGGCAAAAGATAGCCCGGTTCCGGCAGAAAAAGCAAATCCGCGCGTTTGCCCGCCGCCTATACTGGAAATTCGGGGGACGGATCGCAATGCCCATTCGCTGGATGAGCGAAGAAGAAGCCCATCGCTTTCTCGCCGAAGGGACGGAGGGCCGTCTGGCTACTTGCGACAGGGCCGGGCAACCGTACATCACTCCCCTCAATTACCTGTATCGCGATGGGAAACTCTATTTCCATAGCAAACTGAGTGGGCGGAAGCTCGACAATCTGGCCCAGAACGGCCGGGTCTGCTTTGAGGTGAGTGAGACCGGGAAGATGGCGATCTCCGACGATCGTCCCTGCGCCTGCGCCACGCGCTATGCTTCTGTGCTGGCGTTTGGCGCCGCGCGGATTATCTCCGATAGCGCCGAAAAGGCGGCGCTGCTCAATTCACTGGTCGAGAAGTACGCTGCGGGCAAGCCATACCAACTTGTGGAAGAGCAGCATGCCGCCGGATGCGCCGTGGTCGAGATCCTGATCGAGGAGATCAGCGGCAAGCGGAACGTCGACCCGGAGTAAGCCTATTGCGGTGGCGGCCCGTCGAGCGAACTTGGTCGATACTCATTGCAATCGTGCCTACAACTTCGCATCCCGAGGCGACGCCGCGTAGGTCTCCGCGAAAGACTCGTCCGGCGATGTCCTCGGCCAGCCGGCCATCACCAGGAACACATCCAGGACGAAAAGAGCGATGGCGATGTCGTTGAAGAGCGTGGCTTGGCGCAGACCCGGCCACAGTTGATTGGCAGCCCAGAAAAGAAAAGCAAGCGCCAGCAGGATCGCCTTGACAACCTCCATGCGCGCAGGCCGGTGCGCGACCTGATAAACGAGGTAGGCAAGAGCGATCGTGGCCAGCGGGAACGCGGCGAGAACGTCATGAGCTCCGGCAGGAAACAGCCGGGGAAAGGCTTCCCATGCAACGAGCGCTCCCACGCCTGCCAACGCGGCCACGCCAAGGATCGCGGGGAGAAATCGGTGGGCACGGTCAAGACGAATGTACATGGGCCATTATTGCCGCCCCCGCCAAAAGATGCCATAAGGGAGCGATACTCGCATTACTCGGCTTGGCTGGTTGGGCTGGGCGGAGGTTCTTCGCGCCGCTCTGGCCCGGCCAAAGCCCTTGGCAATATCTGCACCAGCCCCGGCGCGGCGGGCTCTGCTGGACCCATCGCGGCCTCATGCTGCCTTTGCGCTGCCGCATTCAGATCCACCGGGATTCCCGCCGGCACAATCACCGGCGCGTTGTAGCGAAAATCCAGATCCCGGGTGACGCGGAAGACCACCGGCAGGGCGGCAAGCAGCACCAGGAAGGTAACCCAACTGCCGTCCAGCCCGTAGCCTCCGCCGGTGAGCCAGAACGGTCCCATGGGATCGCCCTGCACCACCGGCGAATGGCTGTTGACCCCGCTGACGGCAAGTCCGAAGATCAGGGCGCGGCTGGCCTTCCAGCCAAAGTTGAGCCCCCAGCTCAGCCACAGAGCCCGCGTGCGCAGATAAGCCGTGGAGAGCACCAGGCCCAGCGCCACGGAAACACCGACGCTGGCGCGATTCGATCCCGGCACTTGAGCCTGCACAATGGCATAGAACGCCGCAAACCCCAGCGCCGCCCCCACCGGCCCCACCGCGTGCTCAAAGCGCTGAAATCCGTAGCCGCGAAAGGCAATCTCCTCCGCCAGCGCAGCCAGCGCAAAGAAGGCCGCGTCGGCCGCCAGCCAGCCCCAGGCCGAGGGTTGGAGGACGAGAACGATGGCGATGCCGCCGCCAACCACCATGGGCAGCACGCAAACCACGGCCAGCGACCAGCCCACAGCCAGCCCCGCTCCCGCTTCGGCTGGCCAGCCCTGCCGCCACGGCAACCCCTGCGCGCTCACCGGGTGCATCTGCCGGTCCAGCCAGAATCCCATGCCCGCGTAGCCCAGCAGCAGCAGAAAGACGAGCATGGCCTGCTCCACCAAAGGGCGCCATGGTTCCGTGGCCAAGCCGAGCGCGCCGCGAAAGGCGAGCGACCGGGCAAGAAAGAAGTAGAGGACCGCGGCAAGGAATCGTGCGTAGGCGCGCAGCCGGCCGCCGCCAGTCTCCGGTGTGCTCATACGCATCCCCCGGCAGCGCGGGCTGCGGAAATACTCTTCAGACCGAAAAACTTCTCCGCCTTGAAAGGGCACGACTTCAGTCGTACCGTAAGTGCCTTAGAATCAATACGGGCTTTAGGGCCTATCCGTAAATTGCTGATCCTGTAGCGCCGCTCTCCAGAGCGGCTGTCGTGCAGGTCTCCAGACCTGCACTCATCTCCTCTGGCGGCTTGGAAGCCGCCAGTACAGCCGGTCTGGAGACCGGCGCTACAAATTGCGGATAGGCTCTTAGCCCCTGAGGGAATGCCGCCAACGAGCTGACCTCTGCGCAGCAAGCCGCTGGCTGACGCTCCCGCACCGAGCCCGCCGCCTGCGCCGCCAATCCACTTCCCCAGCCGATGCGCCACCAGAGCTAACCTTCCGTATAAAACTGCGCGATATTGCGAAACTTCGCCTGCCGCGCGGCCACCAGCATCTCCACCGGCATGGCCTTCAGTTCGGCCAGGTGCTTCTTCAGCGCGCTGGCCAGCAATCCGGCGCCCGCTTCGCGATCGGCGTGTGCGCCCTCCGGAGGCTCGGAGACGATCTCGTCCACGCAGCCCAGCGCGGCCACCTCCGGCGCGGAGATGCGCATGGCCTCGGCCGCCAACTGCTTGTGCGCCGAATCGCGCCACATGATGGCCGCGCAGCTCTCCGGGGTAATCACAAAGTAAAGCGCATTCTCGAGGATCAGCACCCGGTCGCTGACGGCCAGCGCTAGCGCTCCGCCCGATCCGCCCTCTCCGGTGATGACTGAAATCGTGGGCACGCGCAGCCGCGACATCTCCAGCAGGTTGCGCGCGATGGCCTCGGCCTGGCCCCGCTCCTCCGCGCCCAGCCCCGGATAAGCGCCCGGCAGGTCGATAAAGCTGATCACCGGCCGGCCAAACTTCTCCGCGATCCTCATCGAACGCAGCGCCTTGCGGTAACCCTCGGGATGGGGCATGCCGAAGTTGCGCCGCACCCGCTCCCTGGTGCTGCCGCCCTTGCGGTTGCCGATCACCATTACCTCTTGGTCGCCCAGCCGCGCCATCCCGCAGGCCACGGCCTCGTCGTCGCCATAAGCGCGATCCCCGTGAATCTCGCTGAAATCCGTGAAGACCCGCTCGATAAAGTCCATGGGGTAGGGCCGCTGTGGATGCCGCGCCCGCTCAATTCTAGCCCATGCCGGCGAAGCCGCCTCCGCCTGGATGGAAATCCCTGTCTCCTGTTCGCTCATCGATACCTGGCGCCGCTCCGGGCAACGTCACCGCCGGCCCTGCTGTGATTCTACGGGTCGCAAGCGCCTGGGACAAATGGAAGCGCCATGGACCGAATCGGGCGGAGAGCCATCAGCCGCGCTTTTCCCGCGCATCGGGACCGCGGCCCGCTGTAAACTTGGGTTACGCCATGAAGCTGAGCCTGCCTGAGTTTATCCGCCGCTGGAAAGACAGCGAGTTGACCGAACGCTCGGGTTCGCATTCGCATTTCATCGAGCTATGCCAAATCCTCAACGAGCCGCATCCGGCCGCCGCCGACCCCAAGGGCCACGATTACGCCTTTGAGAAGCATGTAAGCAAAACCGGAGGCGACGAAAAGGGTTTTGCGGACGTGTGGAAGCGCGGCTTCTTCGCCTGGGAGTACAAGGGAAAGCACCATAAAGACCTCAAGGCTGCCTACCGGCAACTCTTCAATTACAGTGCGGACCTCGACAACCCTCCCCTGCTGGTGGTCTGCGATTTCGAGCGCTTCGAGGTTCACTCCAACTTCACCAACACGCCGCCGCTGGTCTACAGATTCTCGCTTGACGACCTGATGCTGCCCGCGCCCATCCCCGGCTCGGACCTCTCCGCCCTCGACATTCTGCGCGCCGTCTTCCAAGAGCCGGAGAAGCTCAAGCCGGGCGCGCTCGAAGTTCGCGTTACGGTGAAGGCAGCGGACGAATTCACCAAATTGAAAACGAAACTGCGGAAGCCGGGAACCGATAACGAGGCGTTGGCCCGCTTCATCATGCGGTTGCTCTTCTGCCTCTTCGCGGACAGCGTCGGCCTGCTGCCGGACAATATGTTCCGCAAGATGATCGCGGCGGATCGCCTGGAGCCGCGAAAATTCGTTCGCAAACTCAAGAATCTGTTTGCCGCAATGGCCGTCGGGGAGAGCGAATTCGGGCCCATCAGCATCCACTACTTCAACGGCGGCCTCTTTCGCCCGGACGACGACGCCGTTTTCGATCTGACCCACGAGGAGCTGGGCATTCTTCAGAAGGCGGCGCAGTTGGATTGGGGACGCGTGGAGCCGGCCATCTTCGGCACGCTCTTCGAGCGCATCCTCGACGACGGCAAGCGCGCCCAGCTTGGCGCGCATTTCACCCGCCGCGAGGACATCCTGCTGATTCTGGAGCCGGTGGTTATGGCCCCTTTGCGGCGGCGCTGGAGCGAGGTCAAGGCCGGCGCTCAAGAGATTGCCGCGGCCATGGAGACGGCTAGCGCCAGCACCCGGTTCAAGCTTCGCGCCCAGTTTGAAGCCCGGCTGCTGGATTGGATGGACGAGCTTGCGCATGTGCGCATCTTGGACCCCGCCTGCGGCAGCGGCAACTTCCTCTACGTCGCGCTCAAGCTGCTGCTCGACCTGTGGAGAGAGGCGCAAATGTTCTCCATCGATCACCACCTGGCCTACCTTCCCTGCAAGGTCGGCCCATCGCAGCTTTACGGCATCGAGACCAACGTCTACGCGCATGAACTGGCCTCGGTCGTGGTCTGGATTGGCTACCTGCAATGGCGCAAGGACAACGCGATGGGCGAGCCGGAGGAGCCGATCCTGCGCGTACTCCATAACATCGAGCACCGCGACGCCATTCTGGAGCTCGACGCCGAGGGCAACCCGCGCCTCGACGCCGAAGGCAACCCCAACGAGCCGTCCTGGCCCGAGGCGGAGTTCATCGTCAGCAATCCGCCCTTCCTGGGCAGCAAGCTGCTGCGCCGCAACCTGGGCGACGCCTATGTGGACAGTCTGCTCAAGCTCTACCATGATCGCGTTCCCGCTGAAGCCGACCTGGTGACTTATTGGTTCGAGAAGGCGCGGCAGATGGTCGAGCGCAAGCAGGCGGGCGCGGTGGGGCTGGTGGCCACGCAGGGCATCCGCGGCGGAGCCAGCCGCGAGGTGCTCAAGCGCATCGCCGAGACCGGCAATATCTTCATGGCCTGGAGCGACCGCGATTGGGTGAACGAGGGTGCAGCGGTCCGCATCTCCATCGTGGGCTTCGACGGTCGCGATGAGGCGGGACGCACGCTGAATGGCGTTGAAGTGGAGGCCATCCATCCCGATCTGAGCAGCGGCGTGGACACTACGGTGGCGACCAAGCTCGCCGAGAACGAAAGCCTGTGCTTCCGAGCCGATGAAAAGGGGGGACCGTTCGACATCGACGCGGACGACGCATCAAGGATCCTGTCGGCTCCGACAAATGTGAACGGCCGCCCCAACTCCGACGTGCTCTGCGGATGGGTCAATGCTGATGACGTAACAGGCCGTCCGCGCGGGAAGTGGATCATTGACTTCCTCGGGCTGGAGGAATCGGAAGCTGCAGCATACGAATTGCCCTTTGAGATGCTGAGGGAGCGCATCAAAGCGGAGCAAGAATCCCCGGACAGTGAGAAGAGGGTTGCCAAACCCAGAACGCGCTGGTGGCTTCATCGTCGACCTGGCACGGAGATGCGCACGGCTATCGCCGGACTCACTAGATACATAGCCACAATTACGACCGGGAAATACCGACTTTTCGTCTGGCTCGACCACAGCGTGTTGCCCGATCACCAGCTTTATGTTTTCGCCCGCTCCGACGATTACTTCTTTGGTGTGCTGCACTCGCGTGCGCACGAGGTCTGGGCCTTGCACATGGGAACGCAACTGGAGGACAGGCCGCGCTATACCCCGACCTCGACCTTCGAGACCTTCCCTTTTCCCTGGCCGCCGGGCCATGAGCCGCAGGATTCGCCGCTGGTGGAGGCCGTTGCCGAGGCCGCCCGCGAGCTGGTGCGCCAGCGCGACAACTGGCTCAACCCGCTCGATGCCTCGCCGGAGGCCCTGGCCAAACTGACCCTGACCAACCTCTACAACAAGCGCCCCAAGTGGCTTGAGAATGCCCATCGCAAGCTGGACGAGGCGGTCTTTGCCGCCTACGGCTGGCCCCCGGCGCTCACCGACGCCGAACTGCTGGAGCGCCTGCTTGCCCTGAACCGCGAGCGCGCTGCCTCGCAAGGCGCATAGCCGGACCTCAGGCGCGAAGCGACAGAACCAGACAGCTTTCTTCCGTGGCGGCGAAAAAGGCCTGAATCCGAGGGAACGCGTCCCGAAGCAGGAATCCGGCGCGAATCGTTGTGCAGTTGCCGATTCGCAGCCAGATCACCTTGGGAGGGCTGCCAAGCAGAATACTCCGCTCGGAAAAGTCGGAGTCCTTGGATACGATGGCGAATCCGTTCTCTTTGGCGTACCGCCAGACCTCGTCATCCGCCGTGCCGCTCAACCCGCAGTCCTGAACGTGCAGGGTGCCCGGATAAAGGTCGCTGACCGACGCGGTCAGGCGCGGAGAGAGGTTTTCATCCAGAAGCAGTTTCACGCGGACAGAATCTCAAACCTGCGTTCACCGTCGGCGGCGAAGGCCAGACAGGCGCGAATGTCGGTTGCGGTAAGGGCGGGAAAGTCCTCGAGAATCTGCGCTTCGGTCATGCCCGAGGCCAGGTAGTCCAGCACATCGTAGACAGTGATGCGCAGACCGCGAACGCAGGGTTTGCCATTGCGCTTGCCGGGCTCAATCGTGATGATCTTCGAGTAGTCCATTCCCATTCAGGATAGGCCAACTCTCGCCGCGGGGCAAACCAAATCTCGCAAGCTACCGCGCGCCCACCACCTGATGCGCTCTTTGCGCGGCCAGCCGGGTTACCTGTTCGCTGTCCTTCACCATCTCGTGCACCGCGTAGCCCTTTTCCGCCAGCGCTCCCGTGGGGCAGGCCTGGACGCATTTCCCGCAGCCGGTGCAGCTCCGCGCCTGTCCCCACGCATCCTGCAAGTCGCTGACGATGCGCGAGTAGATGCCCCGCGACGCAACCTCCCACACATTCGCTCCCTCCAGCTCCGCGCAAACCCGCACGCAGCGTGTGCACAGGATGCAGCGATTGTGATCGAGGACGAAGCGGTGGTGCGTGGAATCGACCGGCAACCGCGGATTGTTGTAGGAGTAGCGCACGTGAGTGATGCCCAGGGATTGCGCCATCGCCTGGAGTTCGCAATGGCCGTTGGAGACGCAGGCCGAGCAGATGTGGTTGCGCTCCACGAGCAACAGCTCGACGGCCATCCGCCGGTAGAGCGTCAGCTTGTCGGAGGCGGTCTTGATGGACATTCCGTCCTGGATGGGAGTGGTGCAGGCCGGCAGTAGCCGGTCGGTCCCCGCCAGTTCCACCATGCACACGCGGCAGGCTCCCACCGCGCTCAGGCCCTTCAGATAGCAGAGGGTGGGAATCTTTTTGCCGTGGGCGTGGGCCGCTTCCAGGATCGTCTGACCTTCCTGGGCGGTCACCAGTTCGCCGTCAATGCGGACGGAAATCGTTTTGGCGGGCAATGCGATACTCCTTTCTCAGTGGGCGCTCACGGCGGTTTTCAAATCGCAACGCAGGCAGCGGCGGCATTCTTCCAGCGCTTCCTTCGGAGTGAGGCCGGCAATAACTTCTTCCTGCGAACGAGCCCTCGCGGCCGCGGGCAGCAAGTGCGCCGTATGGCGGCGGCTGAGGCTCGGTTCTCCGGGAACCTGGCGGCTGTATTCAAACTGCGGGAAGAGCTGCTCCCAGCGCTGCTCGCCCATCAGGCGCTCGTCGATCTTGCGCGCCGCCTGCTTGCCGCCGCCCATGGCGTTGGACATATTGGATGCGCCGGTGATCACGTCGCCGCCGGCATAGAAGTTGGCGCGGCTCGTTTCCAGCGTGAAGCGATCCACCTCGATAGTGCCTTCCTCTTTGAGGGCCAGGCCGGATGCTCGGCAGAAGTCCACGTCGAAGGTCTCGCCCACGGCCAGAATCACGCTGTCGCACTCGTAGCGCTGCACCTCGTCGGTGGGAATCGGCCGTCTGCGCCCGGATTTGTCATACTCGCCCAGCCGCGTCTTGACGATCTCGATGGCCTTCACGTTCCCGTCCGCGTCGCCCAGGATGCGGTGCGGCGCGGCCAGAAAGACGAACTTCACGCCCTCTTCCTCGGCCGCCTGAATCTCCTCGTCGATGGCCGGCATGTCCTTGCGCTCGCGGCGGTAGAGGATGGTGGCCTTGCCGCCCATGCGCAGCACGGTCCGCGCCGAATCGATGGCCGCGTTGCCGCCGCCAATCACCGCGACCCGGGAGCCCATCGCAATCTTGTCGTGGCGGGCCACCGACTCCAGGAACGGCAGCGCCGGATGCACGTTCTTCAACTCCGTTCCCGGCAGGTAGAGCCAGGACTCCTTCCACGTGCCGATGGAGAGGAAGACCGCATCGTAGCTGCTGGCCAGCTCGTTCAACGGAAGATCGAAACCCACCCTGGTGTTGAAGATCATCTTCACTCCAACGCCCTCGATGAGGTCCAGCTCGCGGCGCAGCACGGATTTGGGCAGCCGGTACTCGGGAATGGCGAAGCGCAACATGCCGCCCGCCTCGCTACGCTCTTCCAGGATGGTCACGTCGTGGCCCAGCATGGCCAGATAGAATGCGGCCGTGAGGCCCGTCGGCCCCGCGCCGGCCACGGCCACCTTGCGCCCGGTCGGCTTGAGCCGGCGCGCCTTGATGCGCTCCAGCATGGGCTGGAAGAGATCGGATTGATAGATGGCGTCGGCGAGGAAGCGATGGACCTCGCGCATGTTCACCACCTCATCGAAGGACTGGCGCCGGCAGCGATTGTCGCAGGGGTGCTGGCAGACCCTTCCCGTCGATGCGGGCAGCGGATTGTCCAGCACCACGGACTCGAAGGCATCTTCGAGCCGGCCCTCCTGGTAAAGCTCCAGGAAGCGCGGAATGTTCATGCGCAGCGGGCAACTGTTCTCGCAGGGAGACAGGGCCAGTTCCTGGCAAACGCCGGCGCGGCAGCGCCGGGCCACGATGTGGTCCTCGTACTCGTCGCGGAAGTGGCGGATGGTGGTGAGCACGGGATTCGGCGCCGACTGCCCCAGCCCGCAGAGCGAACATTCGCGGATCATCCGCCCCAACTCGTCCAGAAGAACCAAATGCTCCGTGCCTCCGTTCCCCGCGGTAATCGAGTTGAGGATGCGCAGCGCCTTGTTTAGCCCCACCCGGCACGGGACGCACTTGCCGCAGGACTCCGAATGGGTGAATTCGACAAAAAAGCGGGCCACGTCCACCATGCAGTTGTCTTCGTCCAGGACGACCATGCCGCCGGAGCCCATGATGGAGCCGAGTTGCGCCAAGCTCTCGTAATCCACCGGCGTTTCGAACATTTCGACAGGTATGCATCCGCCGGAGGGCCCGCCCGTCTGCACGGCTTTCACGCGCCGGCCGGCCACCGCGCCTTCTCCGATGTCGTAGATGTAGGTCTTCAGCGGCGTGCCTAAAGGCATCTCCACCAGCCCGGTGTTCTGGACCTTGCCCACCAGGGAGATGACCTTGGTCCCAGGGCTCTTGACGCTGCCCGTCTCGGCAAACCAGGCCGGGCCGCGGGTGACGATGGGAGCAATGTTGCACCAGGTCTCAACGTTATTGATGTTGGTGGGTTTGCCCCACAGTCCCTTCTGAGCGGGAAACGGCGGGCGGGGATGCGGCCGGCCGGCAAAACCTTCCAGCGACGCGATCAGCGCCGTCTCTTCGCCGCAAACAAAGGCCCCCGCGCCCTGCACGATCTCGATGTTGAAGTTGAAGCCGCGGTCCAGGATGTTGGCGCCCAGCAATCCGTACTCCCGCGCCTGCTCGATGGCCCTGGTCAGGCGGCGCACGGCCAGCGGATACTCGGCGCGCACGTAGACGATGCCGTCGGTAGCGCCCATCGCATAGGCGCCGATGATCATTCCCTCCAGCAGCGAATGAGGGTCGCCTTCAATCTCGTTGCGGTTCATGTAAGCGCCGGGGTCGCCCTCGTCGGCGTTGCAGACAATGTACTTGCGGTCCGCCTTGGCCTTGGCCAGAAAATCCCACTTGTTGCCGGTCAGGAAGCCGGCTCCGCCGCGCCCGCGCAGCCTGGACGCCTTCATCTGCTCAATCACGCTCTCGCCGCGGCCGTCGATCAACACCTTGTAGAGCGCCTGGTAGCCGCCCACTCCGATGTACTCCTCAATGTCGGAGGGATTGATCAGCCCGCAATTGCGCAAAACGATCTTCTT
>Ga0187890_10002909_pt1 | contig 11886 bp, 11 predicted proteins | sample June2016WEW_21_1_FD_133005 | JGI IMG/M metagenome (GOLD analysis project Ga0187890, IMG submission 133005) | Peatland microbial communities from SPRUCE experiment site at the Marcell Experimental Forest, Minnesota, USA - June2016WEW_21_10 | ecosystem: Environmental > Terrestrial > Soil >... | reverse complement strand
TTCAATACATAGACATTCTGAAGAATAATTATAGTTGTTAATATACGGTTCAAATAAAGGTAATAACTGAAGAAATATATATAATAACTATCTATTATAACTAAATATATTTCAATTATTAGAATTCAGTTCCAGTCGTATTCCTGTCAGCTCAAGTACCAGTTCTGGATTTGCATATAAGTTTTGTTTCTGGCCGATAATCATACCCAAAAAAATTTTGTTACCCCCCATTTTGGGTTTACAGGTTTACAGGCACCCAATTTTTATAAAATTAATAATAATATTAACTATTTACAAATATTTTTCTGTTAAAATTCCGATGTTAACACAAACTTACAACCTTACAACCCATTGGATTTTAAAATTTTGGGGAATTGGGAAAGATCATTCTTCAGACAGTTTGATCATGATGGTTATGGCGGCAAGATTCAGGAGTGATGACCAGGTCTGATTTTTCATGATAATTGTCTCCTAAAATAGCATCAAAGTGTTTTTATTAAGCGGAACCCCACAAATTTATTATTGCTGAAGTTTGGAGCATTACAATGGCGATTCGCTAATCGACATTTGACAGCACTACTGGTCCATGAACCACCACGACACACTCGGTAATAGCCAGATGAAGATCCTTCTGGATCAGTAACACTGCCTGCTGGATATTCTCCAAACACGTCTTGAACCCATTCAAAAATATTGCCATGAATATCATATAATCCCCAAGCATGGGAACTTTCTGCCCAACAGGATGTGTCCTGTTATCGGAATTTTTTCCATACCAACCAGCACGCGATAAATCATCGGCGCTATTGCCGGTATAAAACATCGTCGGCGTTCCTGCCCGGGCGGCATATTCCCATTGTGCTTCAGTGGGCAATTTATATTTATCTGTCTTTTCCATTTTGTTGAGTTTCTGGATGAACTCTTGGACATTGTTCCATGAGACTTGTTCTACTGGCAAATTAGGATTACCGCGGAAATGTGAAAAATTTACACCCATAACATGTTGCCATTGTGCCTGCGTAACTGGAGTGGTTTGCATATAAAAAGGTTTACTGATTGTTACTTCATGCTGCGTCTCGCCTTCACCACGCTTCGGTTCATCAGCCGGCGAACCCATTATAAAAGTTCCGGCAGGAATGAGGACAAATTTGGCTTCTTTTGCTTCCGAAGTATTGCTGTATTCTTCCGACCCTTTTGCTTTTTCTCTTTCCTTATTTTGTTTGTTTGGCGGCTTTGTATGAGAAGGTTTATAACTCTGAGGGCTTGCTTGCGGTGGTATATTCGATTGAGTATTTTTCTGGGCTAAAAGATATTTATCATATGTCGCCCTAGTTTTAGGGTCGCTTAGAATTTCATAGGCATGGTTTATTGCTTGCATTTGTTTAGTTGCTTCAGGTGATTTGTTTATATCCGGGTGATATTTTTTTGATAGAGTTTTATATCCCGCTACGATCATCTCCTGGTCTGCATCCAGAATTATCTGCAATATTTCATATAAGTTTTTTTGTTGTGAATGCTCTTTCATAAGGGAACACCATTGCTATCTTTCAAATTCAATCCACTGTGCAGTTAAATTTATTTTACTAACCGCAAATCCCGCATCATGCCATGCCTTCGTCTGAGGCCTCAGGCTTAAGTCTTTTTGATTTTCCCAAAATTGATGGTGTGTTCTCGCCGAAAAAGGTAGTTTATTATTTCTCCCTGCCTCTTTGAGAATCATGTCAATTTGATCAAAACTTAAAATTACTTTTGACACGTGAGCGGGTGTGTTTTCTAAGAACATTCTCAGCTTTGAGTATTTCGTCATATTATTCCCTTTTAAGGAGGGTGTAAAACCTACACAGTTTCAACACCCTCCCGTATTAATTAAATCCTTTTAATTGTTAGTGTGCCTTTTTCAATTCTTCATCGGCTTTAATGACATCGTTTAACACACGGCATTGAAGGTTTTCGTGATTATTTTCTATCATTGTAAACATATTTTGAAGCGCTGCCAGAAGTGTTTCCTTCACAATATCTGGCCTAATTTGAATTCTGATCGCTGTTTCTTTTTCTGCAAGTTCGCAGGACATCGCGGCCCATGTAAGGGGTTGCTCGATTTCACCATTTTCGGGAATATCATCGGATGTCGGAAGCTTAATTTCATACGTTACGAATGGAATCACCTGTAGCTCCTGCCTGTTCATTATGGCCTCTTTCATAATTTTTTCTAGTTCCTCGCCCATAAAGGGATTGTTCTTTTTATTTTCTGACATAAGTTTTTCCTTCCTTTTTTATTTTTTAGGACAGGGGCCGGTATAAGCGGCCCCTGAACACATTTTAGATTAATGGATTTACGTAATTTGGATCATTAATTTTACGTAAAAAATCATCTTCCGATTCGGTAGGTTCAACCGCTTCTGATTCAACGAACCCAACTGGAGGTGAGTCAAAAATTCCATCCGGATTTACTGACGTTGGTAATGATGTAGCTCCTGTTGCGACAAGAGCGGGTGTCGGACTTATAACCTTCGTTGTTTCCGGTACTAGGTGAAGGTTGTATTTTTCAAATTCCACACCACCCTGCATCCATTCTATTGCACCATTCATAATATCGCTTGGTGAAGGAAGAATGATCTTCATTGATTGTGACCACTGACCAGTCACTGCGATATGAGCTTTCGCTGATCGTTTTGCCACTTTCATGGCACCGTCATTCAGGAAGTCATTACCATTATTATCGACCCATTTCGCGTCACCGTCCTGTTCAGCTCTTTTCATCCAAGCCGAAAGTGCTGACCGAGATATACCATCTCTCGCGGCTAAGTCCTTCAGAGACACATGCCCAACAGATTGTATATATTGAAGCCTTTGATTCGTGGTTTTTGAAATATGCTCCAAATTTTCCTTGAAGGCATCCTGAATTATCTGCCATGCCATTGAGTAATCAGCCATCTCAGCGACAATGTTACCATTGACATCCCTCTGGCGTTGAAATTGGTAAAGACAGGCAATAGATCTGACGACATTTAAAACCTTGCCAACTCCACGTCTCATTGAGACAGGTAAATTTTGCATATTAGTAATAATATGTTTAATAACTTTGGATGCAAATGGTATCGAAATAGACACGGGTTCCAGCATTGCATGCAATGCCCGCCAATTTTGAATCTCCCGTTCAGATAGCTGAATATTATTGCTTTCACTTTGCTCCGCAAGACTTTCAATTATTTTTTTTGTCTGATCGGATGATTCACTGGGATGGGAACTCAGCAGTCTGTCTTCCAGTTGCGCTTCGAGACTTTCCATAACAGTTGTTGTGATGAAGCTTGTCGGACCTGGAATTACAATCCGACGGGTTATTTGTTTACCATCTTCGCCTTTTTCAACAACAATTCGCACAACCTGACCTTCGGATATCAGACATCGCACAATGAAAGATATCTCGTTGTCTCCACGTTCGCCTGTAAACTGAAAACCCTCCGCAACGATTAAACACTTGTGACTGAGTCCATCAGGTAGGTAATATAAAGATTTTTCGCTACCCGATGTCAATAGATGGTATGCTTTTGGGGGATAAATTGTTAGGCACGAGGATAATGCAAAAGATTTACCCGCACCGAAATGTCCCGAAGACTTAAGTGCCAAAGCTCTCTGCCCAGGCTTACCAAAATCTTTCAAAAGCCGACTATCCAAAGTAACAAAATACAATGAGATGTTAGCCCGTTCATTGACAACGCCCGCCCGGTTTATCGCATCTATCCTTTTTTTAAATAGTTGCGGATCATGCAATAGCGCTAATGCTTCTTCACGGATTGCCGGGTTGATTTCTTCCTCCTCAGTTGCTTCCGCATCATCTTTCTCTACGGTAGCCTGTACACGTTTCAGTTCAGCCAGCATTTCATCGATAACTTTGACAGTCGTTTTTACCTTTTTGCGAATCGCGTCTATATAATATTTTTGTGTTGCCACATCCAACTTCAGGATGAGTGGCAATATTTTTTCCTGTATCTCGGACAATGCGTGGGGAAAGTTTTCCGGCAGTTGCGCGATAAGGATAGTGACAAATGAAGACGCTTGCTTAACGAGCGCCCTGAATTCCTCTGGTTTGTGTGTCTTAAAATACTCTGAAAGACTTTTGAACTGCGTTGTGGCCTCATCATAAATATTGATGACGAAAACAGGGAGCCATGCTTTCGCGAGTCGATAACCAACGTCAGAGAGGCGCAAGGTGTCGCCCGAGCTGTTTAAAATAAAAATTCTTTTCGATTTTGTGCCTATTTCTAATAATATGGAATAATTATCTTCTATCTTTAAATTGTTTGGAAAAGCTATTGCAGGAAAACCAGCATTGACGGCTGTTGCCGCGTCTTGATCGCTCTCCGTAATATAAATATCCGCGCTGCCAATAATAGCGGGATCGCATGTAATTCTTGCTTTTGGAACCGGGGAATTTGCCATTTATTAAACCTCCTTAAAAAAAGTTCCGCCGCCGGCAAAAGCGGCGGAACTGTAGTTAATTGTTAATCCTCAGTGGCAACTTTTTCAATTGCCGTTGACACTTCTTCCGCCCAAATTCTTTTATTTCTTGTTATAGCGCCGATTATTTTCAGAAGCGCATTTATCAAAATTTCTGTAGAAATTGTCGGGTTTATATTAACCGTCACGGCATCGCTTGCAGATCCGGCAATGAATTTAATTCCGCGACACGGGAAAGCGTTAGCGGATGAATTTTCAGTATTGCAATAGCTATACGTTACGACCGGAATAATCTGCTTTTTGCCGGTTGCGAGCTCCGCAATTATTTTACTTCTAAGTTTGTCTTCAATCTCCTGACAAAGGAGATTCTTTTGTTTTCTTTTTTTCATTTTTTCCTCTATGAATTTAATTTTTTAGATTCGGCCGACCATGATGATGTTCGGCCACTTCATCGCCTGGCTGGATAGACCTTTGTATCCTTTATTGACCCTCCCCTTCTTTCGCTGAATTCTTCTATTTGTCTTGTGCCTCGATAGATAATTTAATCGGGGAATATTATCTATTAATAATGTGTAACGTATAATATATATTACCTACATTATGCGTTATTTATAAATATGAGAGTACCCCGGATGATTCCTAATATGTTGATGGCGGAAAGAATAAAATCCATTGTTGAGACAGAAAACTTAGTGGAAATGGTAACCTGATAATTATAATATCAAGGCATATAACTTACGAGGAATCGGCTAAAATGGCGGCTGCGATACCACTGCCATAGGCGTTATGATCAAGACTCTGAAACTCACCGATCCTTTGACCGTGTCGTGTTCCGGATGTGACGGTTAGCAGATTGGACCAAGATTTACATTTCAACGAAAAATACTGAATCAGACACAAAACCATTCATTCATCGGTTCTGTGCCGATAACAGAGGACTGACCCGTTGGCTTTTCAAACAGATACATCAAGGAAACATTAGTGCGGATCAATTCCGGATAGCTACATTCATGGATAACTGTTATGAATTTTTCATCGCAGGCTGATTATTAATCCTTATCTGACTGAATATATTGAATGCCTTTTTATTCCGTTTCTTAAATTCAGGGCATTTCCCATTGCCTAACTGCTCTCTGCACATACTGCAATAGTCTCTGTCCATAAGATGTGGCGTATGAGGTAATTGATTGAATAATTTTTCGACTTTCTTATCTATTAAATTTTTATCACGCTTAACATAAAGCCTACCAATCCAGGCGTTTTGACGTAACATGCAATTCCGCTGATCATCGCTGAGTAGCGCATAGTGATTGTTATGCCGGCATTTATCGCTACAATGTTTACTCGAACCATCCTTCTTTTCTATGAACAGTTTCTTACATGGATTGTAGTTGCAGATTTTTATGCGGTCAAATGATCCGAACAAACAGTAATATTTAGCAAAAATATACCTGACAACATCCCAGAAATCTGTAGTCTGCCCAGATCGTGGCGCTGTAATCTCTTCATCTTGATCAACAAGACTGTGTGCGCCGAGCTTACTCAGAGGCAAAACAAGATTACATTCGAAATCAAAACTGACATAGAAAGTCTCGTAATAAGACTTTGACATACTGACATTGAGATCAGCATCCAATTTATCAATATGCCGTCTGAATAATTCTTTATCGTTATGCCTGATAATATAAAGATCCTTATCTATTGAAGGCCTTTTTTTTCTCACCGCTGATTTTTTCAACTTGTTTGGCGTTATTTTAATTGCTTCGTCAAGTCTGCTTGCCAATATATCTTCAGTCCTTATCGCTTTCTTAAGTTCATAAGCTTTTTGAATAGTTCCCATCATGCAATCCGTATGAAGCGCATCCATTACTCGGCAAAGCCATAAAATATGGTACTTGCTTACACTGATATAACTGTCCTTAATTCCATATCGAAAGTTAGCAGGTGAAAACCTATATTCATCGTATATGGCAGGATAAAAATTGGGAATTACGTATGAGAGTATTTTGCCGATTTTTTCTACTATAAAATCTTCCGCTAATCTATTTTGCGCTCTCTGAAGATTTACAGATTCCATTTCTTTGTATTTGGAATCAGAAGAAGGCGGCTTCTCCTCACGAATATCGTCCATTTTATAATAAAGTTCAATCAAGCCTTTCATTGCCTGATAAAAATTTAACTGCTCATCAGTAAATCGCATATGTTTATCCCTTTCAGTCTGTGCTGCATGGTCGAAATTAATGTTTTTCGTACTATAACGCATAATGCAATAAACTTGCAAGATATGTTTTTTCTTTTTTATTGATGATAATTTATCTTCGATATAAATAACGACCTACAAAATTGGCAAGAGGTAAAGAAAATTATCGTGAAACATAATATTGCCGAATAAGCAGTCTTTAACTTCTTTACCAGGAGGAACGGGTGACAACAGAGAACCTTGACAAAAAAGACAAAAAGTCCTTAACTCCTCTTGAGGATGTCTCTCAGTTTCTTCATAAAAGTGAAAGCTGGGTTTATAAGCACTGGAAGGAACTGGGAGGCAGAAAACTTGGAGGTTCTCTTATGTTTCCAGACAAGGAGGACCTATATGAGCGTTTATTTGGTGAAAGCGAAGGGGTGGAGGTTCGACTTCATCCTAAAGGGAACCAGACAGACAGAAGCCTGGTTCCCAACAAAACAACAAGCAAAGAGTGCGGAAGAGGAAAGGAGGAAAGAACTAAAAAAGCCCGCACAGCAGATGATAACCCCAATCGACATGGACTTTAAGGAGTTGGTTAACAAACGGTTAGATTACGTCAAAACCCATAACTCAATTAGTCATTATAGGGATAACCGTTATAATGCAAAAAGATGGGTAAAAAAATGGGATGAGTTAATGTGCGGAGAAATTACTCAAGATATGGTTCAGGGACATATAAATGAAAGATTGAATATATCGCCGTGTACAGCGAATCAAGATCTTCGCTATTTACGTGCAGCATTCAATTTTGGCAAGAAACATAGTTACATAACTTGTGATCCGACCCAAGGAATTGAGTTTTTCCCTGTAGAAGATAAGGCTAAATATATACCATCATCTGAGGATATCGACAGAGTAATTACTCAAGCAAAACCAGATACCCAAGACTATCTTTGGGTTATTAGAGATACCATGGCGCGGGTGAGCGAAGTTAATCGCCTAACGTGGGATGACGTAAACTTAGCAGAAAAGACTGTCACTTTACGAACACGAAAGAAGAAGGGAGGGAATTTAACTCCCAGGACTATACACATGACTAGCAAAGTTTACGAGATTATGTCTCGACGTTATTTAAAACGAGACAAATCCATACCGTGGGTATTTTGGCACAAGTATAAGAGAAGAAAGACAGGTGTGATTGTGGTAGGTCCTTATCAGGACAGAAAACGGATAATGAAAAATCTTTGCGACAAAGCTGGTGTAAGATATTTTAGGTTTCATCCATTAAGACATGCAGGAGCATCGCTGATGGATATCAACAATGTTCCCATTATGGCCATTCAGAAAATACTAGGTCATGAAAACAGAACGACAACCGAAATTTATCTACATAGCTCTCAAAACATTGAAAGACAGGCGATTGAGATTTATGAAAGTGTCCGGTAAAAATTCACACACAAATTCACACACAAAAAAAAGTAGGAAAAACGGATGGTATCTAAGTGCTTGATATCTGGAGCCGATGACCAGAATCGAACTGGTGACCTACTGATTACGAATCAGTTTCATATCATTTTTAACCCATTTCACTAAAAATCATTTGACATAAATTTATTTCTATTATAAGGCACTTACAACGATATTGAATAAAGTTGGACTTCATCCAATATAACCTGATTTGACTCTTCAGGGTAGCATACAGGGTAGCACGGACTATTTATAATAGGGGGCAATTATGGCAAAGAATAAAAAATATTCCAGCAACACTAAAAGACACGCAACAAAATATCCGGGCGTTTATGAGAGGGCAGCGGAACGAATAAGAGGCGTTATAGATGTATGTTATGACATTTCCTATAAAAGCGAAAATAAAGCGAAGGTATGGGAAAAAATAGGCTGGAAAAGTCAAGGTTATTCGGTTGAACTCGCAAGACAAATTAGAAATGAGCGTATAATCACACTGCAACATGGCGGAGAAATTCCACGACAAAAAAAGAAAGCTCCACTTTTCTGTGACGTATGGGAAAAATATAAGACATGGGCAGAGCAAAACAAATCACGTGGCGGACGTGATGACATTTCGCTTTATTCAAATTGCTTAGAAGAAACGCTTGCCGATAAAAGATTGAATGAAATATCCGCTTTTGATCTGGAGCGATTGAAAGCGGAACTTCAGAAAAAAAAATATTCCCCAGCTTCTGTTAAACATTGTTTGGTATTAATACGACAAATTTTCAATAAAGCAATGGCTTGGAATTTATATCAAGGCGGGAATCCAATCCGGGGCGTTAAAATGCCTGTTCTGCATAATCAAAGAACACGCTTCTTAAGCCATGAGGAAGCAAAAAGGCTTCTGCAAAAGTTGGCCGCTATGCATAGCCTTGACTTGCACGACATGGCGCTATTAAGTCTTTATACCGGCATGAGAGCCGGTGAAATATTCAATTTAAAATGCAATGATCTTGATTTCAAGAATGATCTTATCAAGGTTATTGATTCCAAAAATAAGACGACACGTCACGCCTATATGACTAAAGCAGTCAAAGAAATGTTATTGAGTCGGAAACCGCAAACACCAGAGGGGCTTGTCTTTCCAGACCGCAACGGAAAAAAGATTGTCGCTATATCTCAGAGCTTCAGAAAAATTATTCATAAATTAGATTTCAATGAAGGGATCACTGACCGGCGGCAAGAGATTACATTTCATTCTCTTCGTCATACATTCGCCTCATGGCTAGCCCTTCAGGGCGAAAGTTTAATCACCCTGAAGGAAATGCTGGGGCATAAGTCAACGGTGATGACGGAAAGATATGCGCACTTGATACCGGATCATAAGCGCAAGGCGGCGTCATTGCTGGAAGCTACTTTTAATGGGCGTGATAAGATTGTTAAGATTAAGCCTGCGGCAAGATAACTTCCGCTAACAAAAAATAATTGTCGTAGGACGAAGTTTTCTTGACATCATGTGTAAAGATCGACTGTAAGTCTTACTTCCTGTACTCCACACATTGGTGTCTTATAAAATTATTCAATATTACAAACCCAAATCATTATTCTGTCGTATATTTCGAGAGGAATTATTTGTTGACATTTACACTTATATGTGTAATACATGAACTATGAAGAGACGTGATCTTGAGAAAAAACTTAAATCAATGGGATGGCTTTTTCTCAGACATGGGGGTCGACATGATGTTTGGACAAATGGGTCAAGAGAAATACCCATACCACGTCACGTCGAAATAAATGAATACACGGCTCATAGCATTATAAAACAAGCAAAGGAAGATTGATCATGCGATTAGAAGGGAAAGTCAGTAAACAAGGCAAATATTGGGCTGTAGACGTTCCTATTATTGGAATATTCACTCAAGGACACACCAAGAAAGAAGCGTTTGACATGGTAGCTGATGCCATTGAGTCAGTAATAAACAAAAAGGGCTTCAAAGTGAAGGTTTATCCCGGTCATGATGACTATTTCGAGATTGGTACAGATGATCAGCGCACTTTAATTGCCTATTTGCTCCGTTGGCAAAGAGCGAAAAGTGGATTAACGCTCATCGAAGTATCACGGCGTATGGGTATGAAATCTCATAACGCCTATGCCCGATATGAGCAAGGAAAGGCAATGCCGACACTTGACCAACTAAACCACCTCTTTTTAGCAGTATGCGGCAAGGATTTTGTTTTGACCGAGTGTGCTACACCTGCATAATGTCGGGAACAATGGATTAATGGGAAAAATAAACTACTATAGTACAAAGCTATCATGACAGCCGGTACAAAGATCGACAGTGAATCTTCCTTCCTGAAGTCAAGCATTCGGTGATTTTAATCGGTCTACTTCATTTTAATCGAAAATGAATGACGATCACCTTTATCGGGACACTAAATATTCCTGCAATGAATATACGCAGGCATAACACTTTGAGAATTCGAAAAATCAACGAAGCTAATTAAAGGCGTGAGGGATAGGTCTGGCTGAATTTTATTCAAAATGGCCTTCGTGACAGGTAAATCAACAAAAAGATGGGCCGATTTATCAAAAAGCAACCGACGCGATAAATCCCCCGCACAATGTTCGTCAACGCACCCCATATTTTGCGCCAAATCCTCTTGACACAAAGTTCCTTTTTCATATATATTACTGTGAAAAATAAATGCCTTATCAATTGCCGCAGGCAAGAACGTACGCACCTTTAAAAGGAGGACCAAAAATGAAAGACAAATCAAAGACCCAGACCACCACCGACGCGCCGCCGAACCAGGTGCTCGTTGCGCAAAAGGAACCCTACGCGCCGCCGAAGGTGAATTTTGTCCCCCTAAAGATGGAGGAAAGGTTGGGATCTTGCGAATCTTGCGGCCAGGCTTCCTTTTGAGTGTCTGCTATCGGGGTTAGGGGCTACTGTCAGGAGCCCCCTGATCCCGTGGCCTTTGGCACTTGGGAATTTGTGAGGGAAAGCGGGGGGGTCTAGGGACCCGGCTGGGGAAGGCAAGGGCTGTGTTCGCCACGCCGCCGACTAGGCGTTTTTGATTGCCGGCCGACTGATGTATAGAAATGCTTGGCGGGATGGTTGGTGTATGCCCGCTTTGCCGACAGTTACGAATTTCGCAGGCAGCTGTTCGCTGGATTTCGATTGAAACGAGACATGGCGTAAGGATGAAACGTAAAAACGGCTTTATCATGCAAAACGTTGGCGGCGAAAACCTACTGGTGCCGCTCGGCGAGCAAGTGAAGTCCCTGAACGGCCTCATCACCATGAACGACACGGCGGCCTGTGTGTGGGAACTGCTGGCCGCAGAACGCTCGCTGGACGAGCTGACCGCCGCCGTGGCGGAACGGTTCGACATTGATCCCGAAACCGCCTGCGCCGATTTGCAGACCTTCGCGGACGCGATCGCCAAGATGGGGCTTTTGGAACCATGACTACCGCAAGCATAGCGCTGCCGGCCGAATACGGTCTGCTGGTGCGCGAACTGTACCTCCGTGCTGCCGCAAACCGCCAGCCGGTCAACGGCATGTTTGAACTGACTGAGCGCTGTAATCTTGCCTGCAGGATGTGTTGTGTCCGCCAATCCGCCGGAGATGCCGTCTTGCGCTTGGGGGAACTCTCCGTAACACAATGGCTGGAACTGGCGCGAGCCGCCGTGGACAATGGCATGGTCTTTCTGCTGCTCAGTGGTGGCGAAGTGTTCTTGCGCCCCGACTTTTTTGAAATTTATACACCGCTCACGCGCCTCGGACT
>Ga0187890_10002900_pt1 | contig 11902 bp, 15 predicted proteins | sample June2016WEW_21_1_FD_133005 | JGI IMG/M metagenome (GOLD analysis project Ga0187890, IMG submission 133005) | Peatland microbial communities from SPRUCE experiment site at the Marcell Experimental Forest, Minnesota, USA - June2016WEW_21_10 | ecosystem: Environmental > Terrestrial > Soil >... | reverse complement strand
GTCTATGAGCGCGACCACGTGCTGATCGGCACCGGAACCGGCGCGGGCGCCGAAGGCGAGTTCGGCGACGCCGCCACCATCGGCCACAATTTCGAAGCCGTGATCGGCGATCTCGAAACCCGCATGCGCACCGCCGCCGCCGACCTCGACTTCGAAGAAGCCGCGCGGCTGCGCGATGAGATCAAACGTTTACGCGCGACGGAGTTGGCGGTGACCGACGACCCGACGGCAAGACTCCTACCCTCCCCTGCAGGGGGAGGGTCGCCCCGCAACCCGCGTCGGGGTGGGGCCGCACGCCCGCACAAACCCGCCCTCGACGAAATGGGCATCGCCCTCCACCACGAAGTGGCGCCGCACCGCGCCGGTGCGCGAGGCGGCGCGCCGCGCAAGCCGAACCTCGACGAAATGGACCCGGGCGTCGAAGCTATTCCCGGGAAACGCGACCCGTCGGGTCCGCGATCGACGCTCGGTAAGCCCGGAATGCACGGCGGCTTCAAGCCGCGGCGGCGCTGAGAGGCTTGCACTAGCTACGGCATTGCCGTAGTATGCTCGGTTGATGCACACGGTCGTTGAAACGGTGCCCTATCTTGCCGATGCGGACCGGCTATTCAACACTGAAGAACAGGCAACCATCGTCGACATCGTGTCGGCGAATCCGCGATGTGGCGTCGTAATGCCCGGCACCGGTGGCGTGCGCAAGTTGCGGGTTCCAGCGAGTGGGCGTGGCAAGCGCGGTGGCGCGCGAGTGATTTTCCTTTTCGGTGGCGACGATGTCCAGGTGTTCCTGCTCGCTGGTTTCGCCAAGAATGAAAAATCGGATTTGTCACAAGCCGAACGCAACAGACTCGCAAGAACGGCAAGGGAATTGGTACAAGGCTATCGGAGCGGACGATGAGCAAACGTGCATTTGACAAGATCATGGCGGGCCTGGAGAGCGCCAAGGCTTATCTGGACGGTACCGCGGATAAGCGGAAATACCGGGTTCATGTGCCGCAAAAGATCGACGTCAGAAAAATCCGCCGCCGTCTCGGTCTGTCTCAGGAGGCGTTCGCCGAGACTTATGGCTTTGCGCTGTCCGCCGTGCGCGACTGGGAGCAAGGTCGCCGACGCCCCGAGCGCAGCGCGCGCATCCTGCTAAAAATCGTCGAACGGGAGCCGGAGGCAGTCACCCGGGCCCTGGCCAGTTGAACGTGTAAGCCGAATTTCGCCAGATCAAATGATTCCGCCCGGCGGGTGGCATCACTTTGTTCCCTACGGCGGCCTGCACGCCGTGATGCTCGTCGTCTGCGCGGCGTTGATCGCGGCACCGACGCTCGTCGGCCGCGCGCTGCGCAAGGACACTGAATTGGCGTTGCGCCAAACGCTTGCCGCGCTCGCGGTCTGCTATTGGCTGGCCTACAATATTTGGTGGAACTGGCATGGCATCGATTGGCGCATCGGCTTGCCGCTGCAAATTTGCGACCTCAACGGCCTGATTGCGCCGTTCGCTCTGTTGACCGGCCAGCGCTGGGCGCGCGCCACATTGTATTTCTGGACCGCGGCGCTGACCTTGCAGGCCTTCATCCAGCCGGCGCTCACTGCCGGGCCGGCGTCGCTGGTGTTCTGGGCATTCTGGTGCGCCCACACCATCATCGCCGCCTGCGCCGTCTACGACATCGGCGTGCTGGGCTTTCGCCCCGGCTGGCGCGATCTCGGCCGCGCCGTCGCCGTCAGCGCCGCCTATGGCGCGCTGGTGGTGCCTTTGAATGCCTGGTTGGGCTCCGACTACGGTTTCGTCGGAAATCCGGCGCCCGATATTGCAATCCCGCCCTTCGTCGAGGCGCTAGGCCCTTGGCCGCAGCGCGCGATCATCCTCGCCGCGCTGGTGCCGCTCGGCTTTGTCGCGGTGCTGTTACCGTGGCGCATTGCCCGGCGGATGCGGTAGATTGCGCCATCCGCTTTCGAATCATTCAACCCGGAGGACGTCATGGCGAAAGGCCAGATGCGCAGCAACAAGGAAAAGAAGAAGCCCAAGCAGGACAAGAACAAGCAGAAAGGCGCCCCCGCCCCCTCACCGTTCGCCGGCATGCACAGCCAGGCGAACCCGAACGCGTACGGCAAGAAGTCGTAAGCCGGCGCGGCACGCAACGGCAAACACCCTCCCCTGCAGGGGGAGGGACGACGCGCGAAGCGCGTCGGGGTGGGATCGTGCGCCAAGGTCGGCGCTCTACGCCATGAGCGAGCGCGCATTCGAGAAGACCAACAGGGCCTCGACGAAGCCCGCGCGTTTCTTGATGGGACCGCAGATAAGAGCCGAAATCGCCCGCATTACGCGCGATACTCAGCCACGCAAGTCGAAATAGGTCTGAGCATGCCGGTCCGCGCAAAAAACTATCGCGACGGAGAAGATCGACCATCGACTAATATTAGAAAAATAGCGCGGGTTATCGATGGTCAACATCGAATCGCCGGGTTATATGGATTTGAGGGGTCGACTTTTGAGGTCCCAGTCACTTTATTTATCGGCAGCGATATTTCGGACCAGGCATATGTTTTTGCGACCGTCAATCTTGAACAAACAAAGGTAAGTAGAAGCCTAACGTATGATTTATTCGCCCTGGCGAAAACTCGTAGCCCGCAAAGGACATGTCATAATATTGCGGTCGTACTAGACTCAGATGAGAAAAGCCCATTTTATAAGCGCATCAAACGACTAGGGGTAACCACTCCTGGCAGAGTTGGCGAGTGGCTAACGCAAGCACAATTTGTCGAAAACCTGCTGCCCTACATTTCGAGAGATCCAAAGCTGGATCGCGATGCGTTGTTGAACGGCAATAAGCTTGAGAAAGTAGACCTAAAGACCGCAAAAAGGCTCATTTTCAGAAATATGTTTATCGACGAACGAGACGTGGATATCACGCAAATTATATTTAACTACTTCACAGCCGTTCAGCAACGTTGGTCTGACGGTTGGAAAATGCCTGACGAAGGCCTCATCCTTAATCGAACCAACGGCTTCCGTGCGCTGATGAAAGTCCTTCGACCACTTTGCCTGAAACTTGGCTTACCGGGGCAGATTATCTCATCGGACGCGTTCTACGGAGAATTCAGAACTGTACCCGTTGAGTACACTCACTTTAACACCGAAAACTATCCACCGGGTAGCAGCGGTGAGAGCGCAATGAGAAGTGATTTGGTTCAGTGGTTGGGTCTTGTCGAAATTGATCGAGAGTCTTCGAGATGACAGGTTAGGCAATAACCTCATTGGGCGGCAGAATCTGAGCACCGGAATGGTTCGCATATGTTTTCCAAGTGGGAACGTAATTTTGCTGTGCCTGGTTGCCCCAGCTGCGCCACTTATGGCGCGAACCTCTGGCGAAGAGCTCGATGTACGGGCCAGGGCTACATGACTCTATAATTTCGTATTGCTCATCTGGCTTGCGCGAATGCTCACGCTTGCGCGTGGCGAGAAGATTTACTTGGCGCCGACCTGGAGCCAGCGTTCGCGCATTCTTTCCACGCGCACCGAACAAAATAATCTCAGTGACGTTCCGAAAATAAAAGCCAACGCCGCGGCCGTCCGATCCGCCGTCTTTTCGAACTTTGTGCCACACGAGATTGGACTTATAGGTGAAGCCCCACGCCTTCATCACCGCGAGCCCATCCGGCAATAGAGCATTTGGCACCCATAGATAGAGGTGAGCAGTAGGCTTTGCGATGTCGTTCACCGGCAAGTCCATGATCTCCTGCAAGGTCATGGTGCCGTACCGGGACAGTCGCCGGTGCTCGGGCGCTATCTTTCCTGTCCGGTTGACGAACTGCCATGGAGGGTCAGCCAGGATCGTCGCGAAGCGCGATTGGCCGATAAAATTGAGCAGATCGGATGCGGCGGTCGACATAGGGGCCTAACAGTCGAGAACCTTGTTAGATCCTTACCGAAAAGAATTTTTGATCCGTTAACCCCAGGACATCCCGGCTGGCTTGCGAAGCTGCCCCCACCACCGCCCCCTCACCGCCCCCGCTTCAACTTCGCCGTAAAGCTTATCCCGCCGGCCCCGCAGCAGGGGCAGCTCATGGCGATGAGGATGCTTTGCTTTTGCTCGTCGTCGAGGTCGGCGCGCTCCAGCATGGCGGTGGTCTGTTGCTGGAACAGGTCGTGGAGGGTCAGGTTGCTGGCGATGACGCGGTCGTCGGGGGCGAGCGCGGCGTCCTCGGCCGGCGGGGCGGCGGGCTTTCGCGGCGGCTTTTTTCGTTTCGCTGGTTTCGCCATTACGCGGTTCGCAAATGATCGATGCGAGGTCGGGCCGCGGGCCTCTTGGTCGGAGCCCCCTCACCCCAACCCTCTCCCCGCTGGGGAGAGGGAGTTCGCCGGTGCAAGCCCGCGCGCGGCAATAAGCTCATTTCGCCACCTTCTTCATATAGCCGGTGATAAAACTGCGCATCTCGGGCGAAATCGTCAGCCGGTCGCGCACCGTCTGGTCGAGATCGGCGCTGACTTCGTAGTGCGGCACGAACTGGATCGCGGTCATGGCGTCGGCGGCGTAGTCGGCGTCGTCGTTGAGGGCGATGAGCGCCTGGCGCAACGCCGCGACCGCGGCCAGCGGCGAGTCCGGCGGCATGGCGACCAGGCGCAGCATCTGCGCGTCGACGGCGAGATTGGTCTTGTAAGCTTCCCACAGCTCGCCCGAAGGCGTGCCGCCTTTGGCCGCTTGGTAGAATTCGGGAAAGGTCATGATGTTCTTCCCCGCCATCGCCTTAAGCGGCGCAAAACTTTTGCCGTTGTAGGTGGCGTCGTACCACAGCGGCATCACCTTGCCGGTCTTCACCAGGCTCGGCTCGACCACGCTGAAATAGCCCGGCGTCGATTCCGAATGCACGTTGATCTCGCCGTTCTGCAGCGCGAGCCGCGCGGTGTTGCTGGAGCGATAGCCGGTGACATAACGGTATTGCAGGCCGAGCATGTCGAAGGTCAGGCGCTCCAAAAGGTCCTTCGAGGAATCGGCGCCGAGGCCGCCGACCACGAGACCTTCCGCTTTCATCAGGTCGGCCGCCACCTTGATGCCGGGCGGCGTGTCGGCGCGCATGTAATAGACCGCGTTGCCCGGCTGCGCGCCGATGAAGGCGTAGGATGCGAACGGCACGCGGAACGCGGCCGGATCGATCACCGCGTTCCACGCCGTGCCGGTGAGATAGCCGAACATGGTGCCGTCCTTCGGCCCGACCTCGCCCAGATAGGCGGCGCCAACCATGCCGCTGGCGCCGTCCTTGTTCTGCACGATGATCAGCGGATTGCCGTCGATATGCTTGACGATGTGCTTGGCCAGGAGCCGGCCTTCGACGTCGGTCGGCCCGCCGGGCGCGAAGTTGACCAAAAGCGTCAGCCGCTTGCCCTGGTAGAACGGCTCCTCGGCGCGTGCCGCGGTGACGCCGAACGCGAGAGCTGTGGCAATGATGACATGCAGCATCCGTTGCATAGCGTTATCATCCGCCTTCGCCGATGATGAAGCAATCGACCATCGTTGCGCTGTTCGCCTGCGGGTTGGCATGGCTTGGCCTGTCGTCGGCGAACGCCGACCCAATCGGCGATTTCTACGGCGGCCGCACGGTGACGCTGATCGTCTCCACCAGCGCGGCCGGCGGCTACGACACCCTGGCGCGGGCGATCGGCCGCCATATCGGCAAGCACATTCCCGGCAATCCCACCGTCATCGTGCGCAACATGCCGGGCGCCGGCGGGCTCACCGCAACCAATTACCTTTATGCCGCCGCCGAGCGCGACGGCTCGGTGCTCGGCCTCGTGCAGAACAATCCGCCGTTCGAGCCGCTGTTCGGCACGCCGGAAGCGCGGTTCGATCCGCGGCAGTTCAACTGGCTCGGCACGCCGAGCGTCGAGACCGCGATGGTGCTGGTCTATAAAACGGTGCCGGTTTTCACCGTCGACGATCTGCGCACGCGCGAGACCGTCATGGGCGCGTCCGGCGCCAATTCGACGCCGGCGTTTTTCGCCCGCCTGTTCAACGCCACCCTCGGCACCAAGATGAAAGTCATTCCCGGCTATCCCGGCCAGAACGACGCGCTGGTCGCCATGGAGCGCGGCGAGCTCGACGGCTATGCGAGCGTGTTCTACAGCGCGCTGTCGTCGACGCGGCCGACCTGGCTCACGGACGGCACCGCGCGCGCCATCGTGCAATACGGTCCCGCTAAGCTGCCGCAACTCGCTGGTGTGCCGTTCGTGCCCGACCTGGTGAGCGGCGCCGACAAGCTTCTGTTGGAAGCGGCGTTCGCGCCGCTGTCGATCGGCCGGCCGTTGCTGATGCCGCCGGGCGTGCCCGCCGAGCGCGTCGCGGCGCTGCGTCAGGCGCTGGCCGAGACTTTCGCCGATCCGGAATTTCGCGCCGAGGGCGACAAGATCGGATTGTCGCTCAACGACCCGCGCAGCGGCGAGGAGCTGCTGCGCGTCATCGAACGCGCTTACGCCATGCCGCCGGACATCGTCGCGCGGCTGCGCCAGCTCAACACGCCCTGACCGCGGTCGAAGTTTATCTGTTCAGCGCGTCGGCACCGGCCTTGGCGATTTGGGCGTCCTGGGACGACAAGGAGCCTGACACGCCGATGGCGCCAATGATCTTGCCGTCGACGATGACCGGCAGGCCGCCTTCGATCGGCGTGATGGCTTTTAGCGCCAAAAGCCGCATGCCGGCGCCGCCGGCGGCGATGGCGTCGTCGAGCGCCTTGCTGGGGCGCTTGAATTCGAGCGCGGTGCGCGCCTTGCCCTCGGATACGGTGGTCGCCGACAGCTGGGCGTTGTCGACCCGGTGGAACATGATCATGTTGCCGCCGCTGTCGAGGATGGTGATGGCGACCTGCCAGGAGTTCTTCGCCGCCTCGAGCTCCGCCGCCGCCATGGCGCGCTTGGCTTGGTCCAGCGTGATCGGCGGCCCGTAAGGCAGCGTCGCGGCCGAGGGCGCCGCGGGTGTTTGGGCTATAACCGATCCGGCCGAGAGGGCGAACGCGCAGGCCAGCGCGAGCATGCGAAACATCTGGAAAGCCTCCTTAAACAGCGCCGCCGCCGCGACACGCGAGCGGCACAATAAAGTGCAAAACCTGAAGGTGGAAGCCGCCCTTTGCCGGTCCGGGAACGGGCGAGGAAAAGCGCGCATAAACGTGATCGCAACACCCGGTGCTTCGCCCGGAAACCGTCACTATACTTGCCTCACCAATCAGGAGGCGCCGCATGTTTTCATTCCGCAAGAAGCTGGAAATTCCGTCTGCCGATGAAGCCTTGCCGGGCCGCTCGACCGCCATCCCCACCGCCCGGACGCATTTCGTCAACGGCCATGCGCTCAAGGGCCCCTATCCGGACGGGCTCGCCATGGCGATGTTCGGGTTCGGCTGTTTCTGGGGCGCCGAGCGCAAGTTCTGGGAGCTTGGCGACGGGGTCTATGTCACCGCGGCGGGCTATGCCGGTGGCCTGACGCCGAACCCGACCTACGAGGAAGTCTGCAGCGGCCGCACCGGGCACAACGAAGTCGTGCTCGTGGTCTACGACCCAAAGAAGATTTCCTACGAGCGGCTGCTCAAGACGTTCTGGGAAAGCCACGACCCGACCCAAGGCATGCGCCAGGGCAACGACGTCGGCACCCAATACCGCTCCGGCATCTATGTGTTCACGCCGGAGCAGCGCGCCGCCGCCGAAGCCTCGAAGGCGGCTTACGCCAAGGCGCTCGGCGCCGAACGCATGGGGCCGATCACCACGGAAAACCGCGACGCGCCGCCGTTCTATTTCGCCGAGGACTATCACCAGCAATATCTGGCGAAGAATCCCCACGGCTATTGCGGCCTCGGCGGCACCGGCGTGAGCTGCCCGATCGGTACTGGAGTGGCTGCGTAAATTCGCCAATACTCAGTAGCGAACGGCGAATGGGTTAGAGTAGCATTCGCTGTTCGCCGCTCGTGTCCGCGCGCGGCTCTTCCGGGAGATCGTCATGCGCTGGCCGGACGGACGCTACATCCAGGCGTCGATTTTTTTCAGCCGCTGGCTGCTGGCACCGTTCCTGCTCGGCCTGCTGCTGTGCCTGTTGTTGCTGATCTACCGTTTCTTTGGCGACCTGTTCGTGCTGGTCATCCAGCTTCGGCAGATGAACTGGCACGATCTCGTCACCAACGTGCTCAACCTGGTCGATCTGGCGCTGACCGCCAATCTCATCCTCATCGTCATCTTTTCCTCCTACGAAAACTTCATCCGCCGCATCGATCCGGCCGATCATCCGGACTGGCCCGAGGGCCTGATGCAAGTCGATTTCAGCGAGCTCAAGCAGAAACTGCTCGGCTCGATCGTCGGCATCGCCGCGGTCGACGCACTGGCCTGGTATTTCGATTTGGAAAAAGAGCCCGATACGACGAAGCTCGTCTGGGTGCTGGCGTTTCCGCTCACCTTCGCCGCCTGCATGCTGATCCTCGCCATCGCCGACCGGCTCGGACGCCGGCCGGACAAGCGCGCCGGTTGAGCCGAAGCTGTCCATTTCGGCAGCAGCCCGCGACAAATTCCCAAGTCTTTCCATCCGGTTAGGGATTATTAACCTTAACCGGCGTTAATCGGCGGCAACGTTCGCTCGAACGGGGTCGGAATTTAAGCGTATGCGGGTCATCCGCTCTTCCCTGCTGTTACTGGCCGTGGCGCTTTGCGCCGCGGGCTGCGCATCGCAGCCGGTCGCCTATGTGCAGATGCCGCCTGGCCAGATGCAGCCCAGCATCGACACGATGACCTACGGCGCGCCCGCGCCCGCCTATCAACCCGGCTACGGTTATCAACCTGGCTATGGCGCCCCGAGCGCGCCGACCTACGCATATCCCGCCAGTGCGACGTGCACCGGCCTGCTGACTTGCTTCAATCCCGGAGCGCCCAGCGTCTATTCGGCTGACCCTGGCTACGCATATCAAGCCGCCCCGCGCTACGCTTATCCTGCCGCACCTGCTGCCAGCCCCGCGCCACTCTACAATTCCACGGCGACACCGGCGCCCGCGCCCGCGATCACCATGCAGTCGTCCTACACGCTCGATTCGGGCGACCGCTTGCGCATCGTCGTATTCGGCCAGGACGGTTTGACCAATTCCTATCTGGTCGACGCCAGCGGCCACATCGCCATGCCTCTGATCGGCTCGGTGATGGCGAAAGGCGCGACCACCGACCAGTTGTCGGCCCGCATCGCCGACAAGCTGCGCGACGGCTTCATTCGCGAGCCGCATGTGGCGGTCGAGGTCGAAGCCTACCGGCCGTTCTTCATCCTCGGCGAAGTCACCGCGCCCGGGCAGTATCCTTACGTCGCCAACATGACCGCCGAGACGGCGGTGGCGATCGCCGGCGGCTTCGCGCCGCGAGCCGTGCGCCAATCGGTGGTCTTGATCCGCAACTATAACGGCCAGCAGATGCGCATGACCGTTCCGCTCGGCTATCCGCTGCGGCCCGGCGACACGATCAACGTGCAGGAGCGGTGGTTTTAGCGGACGACGGACATCGGACGGCAGACGACGGATAAAGATAAAGATTGTTCCATCTTCATCCGTCCTCTGTCGTCCGTCGTCTGTCGTCTATTCTCCGGCGAAATAGCGCTCTCGATAGCTAACCTCCTCAACGCCTCCAGCCAGCGCCCAATTCGCCAGTTCCTCGTGGCGCGCAAACCAGACATCCGGCGACTTGGCGATGTACTGCAAAATCTCCTGCAGCACCGCGGTCATCAGTGGCCGGCCGCCGAACTGGCAGTGAATCACTAAAACCAGAAGCGACATAGGCTCGTTCGCGGCGAGGTAATCGAACGTGCCCTTGTGCGCGTCGTAGAGGTCGCGCGGGCTGGCACGCATGACGCGGTTGTCGGAAAAATCCGTTGTCGGCACCCCGGCGATGGTGCCGTGCGGGGTTTTGATCAAGATCGGCAGATCCGCATAGGTGACGTCGCAGGTCCATTTCAGGCCGGCTTGCGCCAGAAAACCGGCGGTCTCCGGCGTGAACGCGACCACCGGGCTGCCCCAGCCGGTGACCTTCTTGCCGCCGCAGGATTCCAGCGCGTCGATGCTGCGCCGGATGGTTTTCTGCTGGTCCTCGAGCGACATATAGGCGAGCAGCTGATCCTGCGTATAGGCATGCGCGGCCAGATCATGTCCGGATTTCACGATCTGCTTCACCGCGTCGGGATAATCCTCGGTGCAGCGGCCGTTGGTGAAAAAGGTGCCGGGGATTTGCAAACGGTCGAGCATGCGGATCAGCCGCCAGACGCCGACCCTGCCGCCATAGGTCGACCACGCCTTGCTGGCGTGATCGACGGTGCCGGATTTCAGATGCGTGGTCTGCACCGAATAATTCGGCGCCGCGCCTTCGGACCAGGTCTCGAACATCACCGTCACCGAGACCGCGATCTTCTTGCCGTTCGGCCAAGTCTTATTTGGCCGAGTTTTTTGTTTCGTCACAACGTCGCTCCTTTACTCGATCGGCGGGATGCCCATCGCCGGAATCAATTGCCGCCATTTCTTGCGATCGTCGGCGATGAAGGCTGCGAATGCGGCGTGCGGCAGGTAGGCCGGCGCGCAGCCGATCTTGGCCAGGTTGTCGCGGAAGTCTTGCTGCTGCTCGACCTCGGCAGTGGCGCGATCGAGCCGCTCGACAATCGTTGCCGGCGTATTTGGCGGCGCGATCAGGCCGAACCAGGTGTCCATGCGGACGTCGGGCAAGCCGTATTCGGCCGTGGTCGGCACGTCGGGAAACAGCGGATGCCGGCTCGGCCCGGTCTGCGCCAGGAGCAAAAGCTTGCCGCCCTCGGCGACCCGCGCGCTGGCAAGCCCCAGCGACACCATGTCGATCTGCCCCGCCATGGCGTCGGTCGCGGCCTGGCCGCCGCCGCGATAAGGCACGTGAACGAGATCGATCCCGGCCTTGAGCTTGAGCTCCTCGACGGCGATGTGCAGCGCGCCACCGACGCCGCCCGAGCCGTAGCGCAGTTTTCCGGGATTGGCTTTGGCATAGGCGATGAATTCCGGCAGCGTCTTCACCGGCAGACCCGGATAGATCGCGAACACCGTCCATGACGAGGTGATCAGCGCGACCGGCGTGTAATCCCTGTTCGGCTCGTAGCGATAGTCCTTCTTGAGGAACGGCAGCATGGTCAGTTCGGACGGGCCGATCATCAGCGTGTAGCCGTCCGGATCGGCATGGGTGAGCACATCGGTGCCAAGCATCGTCATGCCGCCGGAACGGTTGTCGACCACGATCGGCTGACCGAGCCGCGCACTCATCGCCTCGGCATAGAGGCGGCCGAGCACGTCGACGAGCGAGCCCGCCGGCGTGGTGATGATTAAGTGAACAGGTCGCGACGGATAGTCGTCGGCGCGGGCGCCAAACGGCACGAACAGCAACAGCGCAACGAGGACGACGGACAGAAACGGCAGACGACGGACAGCGGACGACAGACGACGGAATAAGGATTCCGCCGAATATCTGTCGTCCGTCATCTGTTGTCTGTCGTCTATTACTTCACGTTCTTCGCCAGGAACGCCATCGAGCGCTGCCAGGCGAGGTCGGCGGCGGCTTTCTGATAGCTGCCGCGCTCGTCGCAATGGAAGCCGTGCTGGGCATCGGGATAGACGTAGATCTCGCAATCGCCGCCGCGCTTGCTTTTGATCAGCTCGACGTCGGTCATCGGGATCGAGGCGTCCTTCTCGCCGAAATGCATCTGCACCGGCACTTTCGGCTTCTCGTCGGCGTTCTTGGCGATCTGGCCGCCGTAATAACAGACCGCGGCCTTCAGCCCGCTGAGCTTGCAGGCGGACAGGAACGAGATCGTGCCGCCCATGCAGAAGCCCATGATCGCGACCGGGCCGCCCTTCTTGAGCTCATCGATGGCGGCCTGGACGTCGCGCAGCATCGCGCCCCAGT
>Ga0187890_10002899_pt1 | contig 11902 bp, 10 predicted proteins | sample June2016WEW_21_1_FD_133005 | JGI IMG/M metagenome (GOLD analysis project Ga0187890, IMG submission 133005) | Peatland microbial communities from SPRUCE experiment site at the Marcell Experimental Forest, Minnesota, USA - June2016WEW_21_10 | ecosystem: Environmental > Terrestrial > Soil >... | reverse complement strand
GCCTGGTCCGGCAACCCCGACATGGACGAAGACAAGCGCGCCTTTTACGAGTACCACGCTTCATTGATGGAGCCCTGGGACGGGCCTGCCGCAATGGCCTTCACCGATGGCCGCGTCATCGGCGCCACGCTCGACCGCAACGGCCTGCGTCCCGGCCGCTACGTCGTCACCAAGGATGATTTAGTAGTGTTGGCTTCAGAGGCCGGCGTGCTCGACATCCCGGCCAAAGACGTGCGCAAAAAAGGCCGTCTCCAACCCGGCCGCATGTTCCTCGTCGATACCGTGCAGAAGCGCATCGTCTCAGACAAAGAGATCAAGAAGCAGTTAGCCGGCCGGCAGCCTTACGCGACCTGGCTTAAAGAGCAGCAGGTCTCTCTGGACGAACTGCCCGAGCCTCCAGCGCGCAATGTAGTGGCCAAGGTTGAGCCGCTGCTCCGCCGTCAACGCGCTTTCGGCTACAGCGAAGAAGACCTGCGAATCCTGATGGGCCCCATGGGCGCCACAGCAGCCGAGCCGATCGGTTCGATGGGCACGGATGTGCCGCTGGCTTGCCTCTCAGACCGTCCGCAATCGCTCTTCAGCTACTTCAAGCAGCTCTTCGCGCAGGTCACTAACCCTCCAATCGATCCCATTCGCGAAGAGCTGGTCATGTCGCTGATCAGCTACATCGGCACCGAGCGCAACATCTTGGATGAGGCGCCGGAAAACTGCCACACGCTCAAACTGCCGCATCCAATTCTCACGAACCGCGATCTTGAAAAACTGCGCCGCGTCTCATCCGGCGATCTGTTGGCCACAACGCTGCCGACGCTTTTCCGCGCCGCCGATGGCGAACACGGTCTAAAGCACTCGCTCGACGATCTTGCCAATCGCGCCGCTCACGCTGTCGATTCCGGCTACACGCTGCTCATTCTGTCTGATCGCGGCGTCGATGCCACTTATGCGCCGATTCCCAGCCTGCTGGCTATGGCCGCCGTACATAACCGCCTGGTGAGAGACAAAACGCGCACCCAGGTCGCGCTGATCATCGAGAGCGGCGAACCGCGCGAGGTGATGCATTTTGCGCTGCTCATCGGCTACGGTGCCAGCGCCATCAATCCTTATCTGGCGTTCGAAACACTCCACGACCTGCACCGCCTGGGCTTATTGCCCAAGGGCGTAACCGGCAACCATGCCGAAAAGAATTTCATCAAGGCCATCAACAAGGGCCTGCTGAAGACCTTCTCCAAGATGGGCATCAGCACGCTGCAAAGTTATCGCGGCGCGCAGGTCTTCGAAGCGGTCGGACTGAATCAGGCTCTGGTGAATGCCTACTTCTCCGGCACCGCTTCGCGCATTGAAGGCGTCGGCCTCGACGTGCTGGCGCTTGAGGCAAAGATGAAGCATGAGTACGCCTTCCAACCGCTTACCGACTCAGAGACCGAGTTAGTCGTCGGCGGCCATTATCAATTCCGTCAGGGCGGCGAATATCATCTGCTCAATCCTGAAACCATCGCCAAGCTGCAACACGCCGTGCGGCAGAACAATCCGGCAACGTTCGAAGAATACACAGCTCTGCTCGACGATCAGAACCGGCATCTCTGCACCCTGCGCGGCCTGCTTCAACTTAAGTACGCCGAGAAGCCGATTGCGATCGATGAAGTCGAGCCTGCCAAGGAGATCGTCAAGCGCTTCACGACCGGCGCCATGAGCTTCGGATCGATTAGTAAGGAAGCGCATGAGACTCTGGCCATCGCCATGAACCGCCTCGGCGGCATGTCCAACACCGGCGAAGGCGGCGAAGAAGAAGAACGCTTCAAGCGCGATCCTAATGGCGACTCACGCCGCTCGGCAGTGAAGCAGGTTGCCAGCGGCCGCTTCGGCGTGACGACAAATTATCTGGTCAACGCCGACGAGTTGCAGATCAAGATGGCGCAAGGCGCAAAGCCCGGCGAGGGCGGACAATTGCCCGGCCACAAGGTCGATGAGATCATCGCCCGCACGCGCCACTCGATTCCGGGGGTGGGACTCATCTCGCCGCCACCGCATCACGACATTTATTCGATCGAAGATCTAGCGCAATTGATCTACGACTTGAAGAACGTCAATCCGCAGGCCCGTATCGCCGTGAAGCTCGTCTCTGAAGTCGGCGTCGGAACAGTCGCTGCAGGCGTCGCCAAAGCTCACGCCGATGTGGTGCTCATCTCCGGCGACAACGGCGGCACCGGCGCATCGCCGCTCAGCTCCATCAAGCACGCGGGACTGCCGTGGGAGTTAGGCCTCGCCGAAACCCAACAGGTGCTGCTGCTCAACGATCTGCGCGGACGCATCAAAGTCCAAACCGACGGCAAGCTGCAGACGGGCCGCGACGTCGTGATCGCAGCGCTGCTCGGTGCCGAAGAGTTCGGCTTTGCCACGATGCCCTTGATCAGCATGGGCTGCATCATGATGCGCAAGTGCCATCTGAACACCTGCTCGGTCGGCATCGCAACGCAGGACCCGATATTGCGCGCGCGCTTCCAGGGCCAGCCCGAACACGTGGTCAACTATTTCTTCTTCGTCGCCGAACAGGTGCGCCAGCACATGGCCAAGCTCGGCTTCCGCACTGTCGATGAAATGGTGGGCCGCGTCGACAAGATTGACGCCGCCATTGCCGACCTCCACTGGAAGGCCAAAGGCATCGATCTCTCTTCGATCCTCTATTCGCCTGAGTTGCCCTCGCGCGTCGCTCGCCGCAAGATTCAAGCGCAGGACCACGGCCTCGACAAGGCCCTCGATCACAAGCTCATTGAGGCTGCCGCGCCGGCGCTCCAATCTCAGCTTCCCGTCTCCGCCAGCTTCGCGATTCGCAACGTGCACCGCACGGTGGGCGCAATGCTGGGCGGCGAAATCGCCAGACGCTACGGATCGGCTGGATTGCCGGACGGAACGATTCACTTCAAGTTCTCAGGCTCGGCAGGCCAGAGCTTCGGCGCATTTGTACCCAACGGCGTCACGCTCGAACTCGAAGGCGATTCCAACGATTACCTGGGCAAGGGGCTCTCCGGCGGACGCATCATAGCTTACCCGCCCAAGACCTCGAGTTTCCTGCCTGAAGAGAGCATTCTCGTCGGCAACGTCGTGCTCTATGGCGCAACCAGCGGCGAGGTTTTCTTGAACGGCATCGCCGGCGAGCGCTTCGCCGTCCGCAACTCCGGCGCCATCGCGGTGGTCGAGGGCGTAGGCGATCACGGCTGCGAATACATGACCAACGGCACCGTCATTGTGATTGGAAAAACCGGACGCAACTTCGCCGCCGGCATGAGCGGAGGACGCGCCTTCGTCTATGACGATCGCGGCGACTTCACCGCGCGCCGCTGCAACCAGACCAGCGTCGATCTGGAGCCGCTTGTCACCGAAGCTGACGTGGCCGAGGTGCGTGGCCTTCTAGCGCGTCATCGCGACCTCACCGGCAGCCCGCGCGCCGCATGGATCCTTGAAAACTGGGCCGACGCGCAGCCGCGTTTCATCAAGATCTTCCCGCACGAGTACAAACGCGTTCTTAATGTGCCGCGCGTCGAAGAGGTTTATTCTCCTCAAACAAAATCGTCGCCTCTGGTGACGGCAACGGCAGAGGTGCAGCATGGGTAAGGTAACAGGATTTCTGGAAATTGAGCGCGAACAGCCGACCCGCCGCAAGGTCGAAGATCGGGTCAAGGATTGGTTCGAGATCTACGAGCCCTTTCCAGAAGAGAAGCAGCGCGAACAAGGCGCACGTTGTATGGATTGCGGCGTTCCTTTCTGCCACACCGGTTGTCCGGTCAACAACCTGATCCCTGACTGGAACGACCTCGCCTACAACGGCCGCTGGGAGGCTGCGATCCGCCGCCTTCACGCCACCAATAACTTTCCTGAATTCACCGGCCGCATCTGTCCCGCGCCGTGTGAAGCTTCCTGCGTCCTGGGCATTAGCGAGCCGCCGGTCTCCATCAAGCTCATGGAGCGCAGCATCGTCGATCGAGGCTGGGATGAGGGTTGGATTCATCCCGAGCCACCCGAGCAGAACACCGGCAAAAGAGTTGCCGTCGTCGGCAGCGGGCCGGCTGGCCTTGCCGCAGCGCAACAGCTTCGCCGCGCCGGCCATTCCGTCACCGTTTATGAGAAAGCCGACCGAATCGGCGGCCTTTTGCGCTATGGAATACCCAATTTTAAGCTCGAAAAGCACGTCGTAGAACGTCGCGTTCAGCAGATGCGCGCCGAGGGTGTCACCTTCGTCACCAACGCCCATGTCGGCGTCAATGTTCCCGTCGAAGCCCTTACAGAACACTACGATGCCATCCTGCTCTGTGGCGGCTCCGAGCAGCCTCGCGACCTGAAGATTCCCGGCCGCGAGCTAAAAGGCATCCACTTCGCAATGGAGTTTCTGCCGCAGCAAAATCGCCGCTGCGAAGGAGACGTAGTCGATCCATCACTGGCCATCCTCGCCGAGGGCAAGCGCGTGGTCATCATCGGCGGCGGCGACACAGGAGCCGATTGCCTGGGCACCAGCCTGCGCCAGCATCCGTTAAGCGTCCATCAGTTTGAGATCATGCCCAAGCCGCCCGAGAAGCGTGCCGCCTCTACGCCATGGCCCTTGTGGCCGTTGCAACTGCGCACCGAGAGCGCGCATGAAGAGGGTGGCATCCGCGACTGGAGCATCAACAGCCTCAAGTTCACGGGCGATGAGAACGGCAACGTCAAGCAGTTGCACGCCCTTCGCGTGGGCCCTCCCCCGAAGTTTGAACCGATCCCCGGCTCCGAGTTCACCCTCGATGTCGATCTGGTTCTGCTGGCCATGGGTTTCCTAGGGCCGGTCCGCAACGGCATGCTGGAGCAGTTTGGCGTGGCGCTCGACAACCGAGGCAACGTTGCAGCAAACGGCGACTACCAAACCTCGGTCGAGAACATCTTCGCCGCTGGCGACATGCGCCGTGGCCAGTCTCTTGTCGTGTGGGCCATCAGCGAAGGCCGCAAGGCCGCCGCGGCCGTCGACCGCTACCTGGCAACCATCGAAGAGCCCGCACCCCAGCGCCACCACGCGCTGGCCTGAGTAGCACTCCCGAAGTTTCGCGTCGTGAGCGAACGGAATCTTTGCTTACGTGATACTATATGACCATAGTCGGTGACTATAGGAGTATTACTCATGCCCACCACCATCGCCGCCGGAGAGTTTAAGGCCAAATGCCTCAAACTGCTGGATGAAGTGGCAGAGAAGCGTCAATCGCTGCTCATCACCAAACACGGTAAGCCTGTGGCACAACTTATCCCTGTGCCCGCAGAAAAGAATATCGTCGGATCGATGAAGGGCAGTGTGCTGTGGATCGGGGACATCATCTCTCCTATAGACGTTGAGTGGGATGCGATGAAATGAAGCCTGCGCAGAACGACAGTGCATCATTGCTGCTTCTAGACACGCACGCTCTGATCTGGATGCTGGAAGAGGTTCCCAGGCTGGGAGTGCAGACTGCCGAGGCGTTGAACAGGGCTGGGTGGGAAAACAGAATCGCCGTCAGCGCCATCACTCCCTGGGAGATTGCGCTGCTGGTGAGCAAAGGACGATTGCAGCTTGGCGCCGACGTGATGCAGTGGATTCGCGAGGCATTATCAAAGCCGGGCGTGCAACTGGCGCCATTGGAGGCGGAGATTGCAGTTGCAAGCACCAGGCTCCCATTCGAGATGCACCCCGACCCAGCTGACCGCATTCTTGTCGCAACCGCCCGTCACCTCGGCGCAACGCTGGTGACCGCAGACCGGGGGTTGCTGGAGTTGGCAGCAAAAGGACACTTCCGGGCGATGGACGCGACAGCTTAGGCTACCAGAATTGACAGAAAAACGAGAGGGCGCAGATGACAGTGCCCAAGCTCTTAGTTCTAAGAGCTTGGGCACCTTTGTCAAGGCATTCCAATTTTCTATTCACGGCGCTAGTCGCCGAAGGTGAGTTGGCCGTACCGCAGCTACCTACTTGTCCGTCAGCGCTTCCACGCCAGGCAGCTTCTTCCCTTCCAAAAACTCCAGCGAAGCGCCGCCGCCGGTCGAGATGTGTGTAACTTGATCAGCATAGCCGGCCTTGTTGATGGCGCTTACGGAATCGCCGCCACCGATGATGGAGATGGCCGCACGATTAGCAGCCACAGCCTTGGCAATGGCGTTAGTCCCCACCGCAAAGCGCGGGAACTCAAAGACGCCAGCCGGGCCATTCCAGACGATTGTCCGCGCCGTCGAAATCACATCCTCAATGGCTGCAACCGACTTTGGCCCGATGTCCAACCCCTGCCAGTCGGCCGGGAAATTAACCGAGCAATCCCACGTCTGCGTCTTCGCGTCGGCTGCAAAGCTGTCAGCGAGAATATTATCGACAGGCAGCAGCAGCTTGACGCCTTTGGCTTTGGCTTTGTCGAGAGCCGCCTTGGCCATGTCGATCTTGTCCTCTTCAACAAGCGACTTGCCGGTCGTCACACCCAGCGCGCGCTGGAATGTGTACGCCATGCCACCGACGATCACCAGCGTATCGACTTTATCCAGCAGGTTGTCGATCACGTCGATCTTGCCCGAAATCTTCGAGCCGCCGATGATCGCCACGAAGGGCTTTTCCGGTGCTTCCAAAGCCTTGCCGAGGTAAGTGATCTCTTTTTCCATCAGCAGGCCTGCAACTGCCGGCTTGAGGAAGTGTGTAATCCCCTCGGTCGAGGCGTGTGCGCGATGCGCCGAGCCGAATGCGTCATTCACATACACCTCGGCCAGCGATGCCAGCGCCTTTGAAAAGGCCGGATCGTTGGCCTCTTCTTCCGCGTGGTAGCGCAGGTTTTCAAGCAGCAGCACTTGCCCAGACTCAAGTTGCAGCGCCATCTCGCTCGCCACTTCACCGATGCAATCCGGCGCAAAGGCTACATTGACGCTTTCGCCCAGATCTTTGTCGAGCAGGGCGCGCAGCCGCGCAACCACCGGGCGCAGCGAATACTTCGGATTTGGCTTGCCTTTGGGCCTGCCCAGATGCGAGGCCAGGATCACCTTTGCCTTGCGCTGCAACGCGTACTTGATGGTCGGCAGCGTGGCCACGATGCGCGTGTCGTCGGTGATGGTCGAGCCGTCTTCGGTCAGCGGCACGTTGAAATCGACGCGGATAAACAACCTCTTGTTCGTCAGATCGATGTCGCGAATGGAGAGCTTGGGCATGAAACTTGACCTTCCTTGAAGTGATTTACAGGGCTGTTGCAAAGCCGGCCGTTTAGTCAGGAATCACGGCTTCCATCTCGATTTCAACACACCATTTTGGATTGAGCAGCGCGGCAACGACCATCGTGCTCGCCGGACGTATCTTGCCGAAAAACTCGCCATGAATGCGGCCCACGGTCTCCCAATCTTCTGCGCGAGCCAGGAACATCCGCGTCCTGACTACATCTTCAAAGCGTGCGCCGGCCTCGGCAAGCGCCGTGGCGGCCAACTCAAAGACGCGGCGAGTCTGCCCGGTAACATCCAGATCGTCGGCGCCAGCAGGTCCGGTTCCTGAAAGGTGAACCACATTGCCCACGCGCACTGCGCGGGAGAAGCCGATGATGGGCTCGTAGGGAGAGGTACCACTGATATTTTTGCGCATGATTTTTTGAGAAAAGAGGGATCAGAGAAGGGACTAGGGATTCAAATGCTAACCCCTAATCCCTATTCCCTAATCCCTTCTTCGTTACAGGCCCTTCTTGACCAGGAAGCCGACCAGGTCGACCACGCGGTTCGAATAGCCCCACTCGTTGTCGTACCAGCTCAGCACCTTGACCGAGTTTCCGACCACCTTGGTCAGCGGCGCATCCACGATCGAGCTAAGCGGGTTGCCCTTGAAGTCGGAGCTGACCAGCAGGTTCGTATCGTAGCCGAGAATTCCCTTCAGTTCGCCATCTGAGGCCTTTTTAAAGGCGGCATTCAGCGCCTCAACCGTAGTCGGCTTCTCGGCGATATAGGTCAGATCGACGATGGAGACGTTCGGTGTAGGAACGCGAATCGCGAATCCGTCCAGCTTGCCGGCAGTCTCGGGAATGACCAGCTTCAGAGCCTTGGCGGCGCCGGTCGAGCTCGGAATCATGGACAGAGCAGCAGCGCGCGCGCGGCGCAGATCCTTGTGCGGAAAATCCAAAATGACTTGGTCGTTGGTGTAGCTATGAATGGTAGTCATGATGCCGCTGACGAGGCCCGTGGTTTCGAGGATCACCTTCACAACCGGTGCCAGGCAGTTGGTGGTGCAGCTCGCATTCGAGATAATGTTGTGCTTGGCCGGATCGTACTTATCCTGGTTCACGCCGAGCACCAGGGTGATGTCTTCGTTCGATGCCGGAGCCGAGATGATGACCTTCTTGACTGTCGTGCCGAGGTGAGCCTTGGCTTTCGCGCCGTCGGTAAAGTGACCGGTCGATTCGATCACGATCTGCGCACCAACCGAGGCCCAATCCAGCTTTGCGGGATCGCGTTCGCTGAAAACCTTGATCTTCTTGCCATCGACGGTGATGGAATCCTCGCCCGCCGAAATCTCGTTCTTCAGGTTGCCCAGAATCGAGTCGTATTTGAGCAGGTGGGCCAGGATCGCCGGGCTGGTCAAGTCGTTGACGGCAACGAAATCAATTTCTTTATTGCCAAGTGCGGCACGCAAAACGTTGCGGCCAATGCGGCCGAAGCCGTTGATACCAACCTTTACTGCCATGTGCGAATTCTCCTTGAGTTGCGTTGAAGCGGTGGTTTGAACTTGTTCCGAGTCCGGCGGCTGAAGCACCCCGACGGGCACTTCCACCAAACTCTTGATGGTAGCATCCGAGGCCAGCGGGGAAGAAATCAAAACCCGTTTCTTCCCGTTTTGTGCGGAGCCTCTCGCATCCATAGTCTGCCGTTCCCGATAGAGGATCGTATGTGACGGCGTGCACACGATTTGCAGCACCCTCGGCAAGTATGGTATTCCGGTATCAACTCGAACGAAGTTGAAGGCGGCATGAGAAGACGTTCCAGACACAACCCCAATACCTCCGAATCCACCGGCAAAATCGGCCAGGAACTCCCCTCGAATCAACTAGCTCCTCTGGTGCCTCTCTATGCCGATGAGATCGCCTCGCCGCAGCCGCGCGCACAGCGGCCCCCGGAACCCCGTCTGCAACCAGCCGCGGCGCATCCGCCCGATCAGCCTGCCTCGCAAACGCGCGCTCCAAGGCCGGATCGCACCCCTAGACCCGACGCTCCCGCAAGAGCCATCACGCCTTCAAAACAGGACCGGCCCGTGAGGCAGCAGTGGGATGAGCCGGCCAGCTCCGGGCGCTTCGAAATGGAGACCCAGCCGGAGATGCCCTCAGCGGCTCCGCCCCAACCTGATGCCGCCGAACGCTCGCCGCAGGGTCCCAAGGGCTTCGTTGTGCTCGCCATTGGCATGCCTGGCTCCGGCAAGACCACGTGGTTTCGCCGCCGCGGAGTTACGCCGCTTTCGAGCGACCTTTTGCGCAACATCCTCTTCGACGACGTCGAAGAACAGCGCTATCAAGGATTGGTCTTTTCCACTCTGCGCTCGCTTTTGCGCGCCCGTCTCATCGCCCGTATGCCCTTGAATTACGTCGACGCTACCAATCTTTCCATCCACGAGCGCCGTCAATGGATCAAGATGGCCAAGAGCTTCGGCTATGAGGTGCAGGCCGTCTTCTTCGACGTGCCCCTTGAGGTCTGCCTTGAGCGCAACGCCAAGCGCGACCGATCCGTCAGCGAAGACGTCATGCGCAAGATGGCCGAAAAACTCAAGCCGCCAGTCTTCGAAGAAGGCTTCGCGAAAATCACCGTCGTGCGTGTCAAGAATGCCGGGTGAAGCTGAAAGTTTAGGTTTTGGAATGGTCGTCTTGCTCGTTGCGGCCATTTCAATCTCTTCTTGCCGAAAATCAGCTTCACCAACTGTTAGTTCAGACCAGCCCAAATCAAAGCTTCAAGTGACCGAGGCACGCGTTTTGGACGCTGACGAGCAATCATGCAAGGTCTTTGTACAGAAGTTCTATGACTGGTATTGGAATCAGTTTGCGGATGAGGTGGACGATCCCAAGTTTGACACGCGCAAACTGCATGTTTATGACGATCCATTGCAGCTCAAGCCTCCCGTATTGAGCAAAGAGTTGGCAAGGCTGGTCGAAAAAGACCGGCAGGCGTCGCGAGCTGCAGGCGGCGATATAGTCAGTCTTGACTTCGATCCATTCTTGAATAGCAACGGCCCGGTAGGGAAATACACAGTTCGAAAAGTTGAAGTCCTCGACGGAGCGTGCCAAGCGAATATCGAGGGAGGCCACGGCGTTCGTGAGGTCGCAGAGTTGAAGAAATCCGGCTCAGGCTGGCTATTTGCGAATTTCCAATACAGCTATTATTCCGAAGACGGAAAGACAAAGGAATTCCCGGACAACGATCTAGTCCATATTCTGAGCCGGTAAGTCGCAAAGAAAAGGACGATTAAGATGACCACTTCCCCTGCTCCTGCCCCAAAAATCGAGCCTTGGCTGCGCGGAACTCACCCTGAAGTTCCGGCCGTCGGTCGCGCCATTTTGCACGCTTTCGATCTGGCTCTCGACGATCTGACCCAATGGACCGCCGGCCTCACTGATGCCGAAGTCCACTCGCAGCCGCTAGCTCTGACCTCAATCGCCTTCCATCTCCGCCACATCGCCCGCTCGACTGACCGGCTGCTTAGCTACGCCGAAGGCAAACAGCTTTCCGCAGAACAATCGGCCTCACTCAAAGCCGAGCAAAGCGGAGATGAATCGCTGGCCGAGCTACTGGCCGAGGTCGAGACTTCATTTTCGGATGCAGCGGATCGGGTGCGCGTGTTGGCTACGGCTGACCCCAATACTCCACGCGGCGTGGGCCGCAAGCAGTTGCCAACGTCAATTGGCGGCGCGCTCATTCACGTGGCAGACCACACCCAGCGGCATGTCGGCCAAGTCGTCACGACAGCAAAAGTGCTCAAGGCGCTTAGAGATTAGCCCGCCCGCTCTTCGCCCACCACCGAGTCCACAATGTGCCCCATCTTCTCCTGCTTGGTGCGCACATAGTCCGCGAAGCTCTCCTGCGGTTCAACCTCGGCGGAGACGCGCTCGACAACCGCAATGCCAGCAGATTCCAGAGCAGCGACCTTCTCCGGATTATTGGTAATCAAGCGGACCTGGTTCACTCTCAGCAGCTTCAGCACCTCGGCCGGCAGATCGTACTCGCGGCAATCTGCGGCGAAGCCCAGTTCGACATTTGCCTCGACCGTATCTAGCCCATGGTCCTGTAGCTCGTAGGCCTTCAACTTGGCCATCAGGCCAATGCCGCGCCCCTCTTTTTCTTCGTAGAGCAAAATGCCTGCGCCCTCTTTGGCAATTCTGCTCAAAGCCAGCTCCAGTTGCAGCCTGCAGTCGCAGCGCAGCGAGCCAAACACATCCCCGGTCAGGCATTGCGAGTGGATTCGTACAACTGGCGGGACCGAATGAATGTCGCCCATCACCAAGGCGACCAAGCCCTCAACAGGCCCCTCGCCTGCGCTGCCATTCCATCCGTCGGTTTGTGCGCCTCGGGCTTGGCCCTCGCCGCATGGGCGAGCCGCCGCCAGCCGTCCCTCGAAGCCCAGAATACGGAAAGCTCCCCAGCGGGTGGGGAAATCCGCCTCGGCGATCTTCTTCACGCTCTCAAATCCCATCTCTCTATTTTACTTGGATCATGAAGGGGCCGGCGTGGGCCGGCTCACGGAGTGCGAAGTCCGTTGTCTACCGCAAGGGCGGAAAACCGTGATTCGGATTCCGCGTAACCACAGGGCAATCGCATGAACGTAAATGTTATCTGAGTAGATTCGGCATCAGAGTTGATACTGTTCGCTGAAGTGGGTGAGCCGGTGTTCTGTTTCCAGGAGGAAGGATGGAAACAGAAGGCAGGT
>Ga0187890_10002898_pt1 | contig 11904 bp, 17 predicted proteins | sample June2016WEW_21_1_FD_133005 | JGI IMG/M metagenome (GOLD analysis project Ga0187890, IMG submission 133005) | Peatland microbial communities from SPRUCE experiment site at the Marcell Experimental Forest, Minnesota, USA - June2016WEW_21_10 | ecosystem: Environmental > Terrestrial > Soil >... | reverse complement strand
CGAGGGTGCGGTGGCGCTGGGACTGAACCCGCTGCGCGCGGTGACGCTGCGGGCGATCCGTCCCGCGATCGTGGCCGCCGCCGTGCTCGCGACCGCGCGCGCCCTCGGCGAGGCCGTGATGATCCAGATGGTCTCCGGCGGCAAGACCTTCATCCCCAGGCCCGGCGACGGGATCACGTTCTTGTTCGAGCCGCTGCGCACGCTCGCCTCCGCGATCGTCGACTACCGCGACGGCGTCAGCTCGCCCGCGCTCAGCGCAGCCGTGTACGGGTTCGCGCTGCTGCTGCTGTTCTCGGCGTTCGCGCTGTCCGTGACCGGCTACCTCGTCAAGCTCCCGCTGCGCAAGTACCAAACACGCGGATGAGCACGTTCGCGCCACAGATCCCGCAGGCAGGCCCTCCGGCCGGGCCCAGCCAGAGCGGACGCGGCCGGCGCTCCTCGCCGATGAGCTGGCGCTTGGGCGACCGGCTGGTGCTCGCCGCCGCCTGGACCGCCGGCATCTCGCTTTGCCTGATCGCCGGGGCGATCGTGCTGTACATGGGCTACCGCGGCATCCAGTACCTGCGCCCGAGCCTGATCTTCAGTCGCCCGCAGGCCAGTGGCAACCAGGCCGGCTCGGGCGGATTCCTGGACCCGCTGCTCGGGACCATGCTGCTCACCGTGATCGGCATCGTACTCGCGCTGCCGCTCGCGCTCGCGAGCGCCGTGTGGATCACCGAGTACGGTCGTCCGAGCTGGCTGGCGCGCGTGGTCGAGTCGAGCATCGAGGTCGTCGCCGGCACCCCCGACATCGTGATCGCGATCTTCGGGCTCGCGGTCTTCCAGCTGTCGCTGTTCGCGCCGTTCTCGTTCACCTCCGAAGGCGGCGGCGTGTACGGCAACTCGTTCATCGCGGCCGGCGCGATGATGTCGCTGCTCGCGCTGCCACCGGTGTACGCAGCGACACGCGACGGGTTGCAGGCGGTGCCCGGGCACATGCGAGAGGCGGCCTTCGCGCTGGGCAAGACGCGCATCACGACGATCAGGCGGGTGCTGATCCCCAGCGTGCGCTCAAACATCGCTACGGGCGCGACGCTAGGCATCAGCCGCATCATCGGCTCGACCGCGATCGTGCTGATCCTGCTCGGCAGCACCCTGCGCATCGAAACGCAGGGCTCGGTCCCCGGCATCAACCTGCTGCGCGGCACCGGCTCGTCGTTGACGAGCTACATCTATGAAAACTCGCCCGCCGGCGAAGGCGCCGCTCCGCAGAAGGCCTACGCGGCCGCGTTCGTGCTGCTGATCTTCGTGCTCGCGCTGAACCTGCTCGTGGACAGGATCGGCCGCGCGCAGGCGAGCGCGACGGGTATGACGCCGGTCGGAGCGGTCGTCTAGCGATGCGCGAGAACCCCAGCGATCGGCGACGGCTCCCGCCGTGGGCGACGGCCACAGCGATGGGTGAGAACTTTTCACAAATCCGCGAAAAAGCCGCTAATCTCAGTGTTCTGATGGCCAAAGTCCAGTCGATGGAGATTGTGGTCGATGAGTGCTGACGAGATGGTTCTTGACCCTTGGAGCTTTACGTCGGATGACCGTGAGCAGCCGCCTGCGAGCGAGCCGCTGCCGCGCCTGGCGCAGCCGAGCGAGCCGTCGCCGGCGCCCGCCGCGGTGCCGCCCGTGCGCACGATCGTGCTCGATCGCGCGCCCACGCCGGTGCGGCCCGTGCGCGAGCGCGAGGCCGTCCGCCCAGCCTCCTCGACGGCTGGCCTCGAGCGCCTGAGCCTGCGCGACGTGAGCATCTCCTACGCCGGCAAGCCGGCCGTCAAGTCGGTGTCGCTTTCCGTGCACCAGGGCGAGGTGCTCGCGCTGATCGGACCTTCCGGCTGCGGCAAGACGACGCTGCTGCGCACGCTCAACCGCCTCACCGAGCTGACCGCCAGCGCCTCGCGCTCTGGCGAGATCCTGCTCGACGGCGAGGACATCCACGACCTCGTCGACACCACGCTGCGCTCGCGCGTGGCGATGGTCTTCCAGCAGCCCAACCCGTTTCCGATGTCGATCTTCGACAACGTCGCGTTCGCGCTGCGCGAGCAGGGCCGCAGGCGTCCAGGGCGGCGCGAGCTCGAGCCGCTCGTCGTCGAGGCGCTGCGCAGGGCCGGGCTCTACGACGAGGTGCGCGACGACCTCGACCGGCCGGCGCTGCGCCTGTCGGGCGGCCAGCAGCAGCGGCTGTGCATCGCGCGCGCGATCGCGCCGCGGCCCGAGGTGCTGCTGATGGACGAGCCGTGCAGCGCGCTGGACCCGATCTCCACGGGCGTCATCGAGGAGCTGATCGGCGAACTGCGACGCGACCTCGCGGTCGTGATCGTCACGCACAACCTCGCGCAGGCGCACCGGGTCGCCGACAAGGTCGCCTTCATGTACCTCGGCGACCTGATCGAGTACGGCACTACACAGGACCTGTTCGAGGACCCGCGTGCCGAGCGCACCCGCGAATACGTCCGCGGAGCGTTCGGATGATGCGCCGGGCGCTGCTGCTCGCCGGCTGCGGCGTGGTGGGCATGGGCAACCGGTCGACCTCGCCATGACGAGCCTCGCCCCGGTGCCGTCTGAGAGCTCCACCTGCGCGAACTGCTCCGCTCCGCTCGTCGCGGATCAGCGCTACTGCCTCTCCTGCGGGCAGCCGTGCTCGCCCGTTCGCCTCGCGTTCCTGGACGTGCTCGAGACCGAGCGCCAGCCACAGCTCGGCGCCGGCGCCGTGAGCACCACGCCCGTCGCCTTCACGCCCTACATCGAACCCGCGGCAGGGCCCGCATGGCTGCGCCGCTACGCGCCGCTGTTCGGCGTGCTGTCGGTGCTGCTGCTGGCGATGATCGTCGGCCTGCTGGTCGGTCACTGGGTCACCCAGAGCAAGGCGCCCGCGACTGCGCAGGTGATCAAAGTGGAAGGCCTCGGCGGCCTCGCAGCGGCGGGGAGCACGACGACGCCCACCACGAGCACCACGCCCGCGGCGACGACGACGGGCAAATCCGGCTCGTCGGCCAAGAGCGAAGAAGAAAAGGAAGCGGCCGAAGCCAAGGCGGAAGAAAAGACACCGGCGAAAGCGCCCGAAGCCAAGAAAATCAGCACTCCGGCGATAACCAAACTCGAAAAGACGACGGGCAAGACGCACGAGAAAGAACTGAACAAACTCAGCACCGCACCGATCGAAGTCAAGTGAGCGCGCACGGCGGAAACGGACGCAGGCCGTTTGCGCCAGCGCAGTCCGCCGCGCCCGGCGCAGGCGCGGCGCCGGGTGCAAGCGTGGGCTCGGGTGCAGGCGTGGGCCCGGGTACAGGCGGGCCCCCGGGTGCGGGCGGCGTCGTGCTGCCCGCCGGCGGGCTGCCGGTGCCGAGCGGCTCGATGTCGGAGCTGCGCAGCCGGCGCCTCGAGCTCGCAGAGCGGGTCGCAGCGCTCACCTGGGACCTCGGCGGCCTCGCCTACGAGATGGCGATCCGCGATCACTACCGCCTGGACGTGCTCGCCCGCAAAGCGTCCGAGCTACAGGAGGTCGACGCTCAGCTGGGCGAGGTGCAGCGGCTGCTCGCGACCGCCGAGGCGGGCATCCACGGCCAGTGCCGCTCCTGCGGCGCCGTGCACAGCCGCGGCGCCGCCTACTGCTGGCACTGCGGCGCGCCGCTGCTGCAGGAGGCCCGCCCATCCGTACTGCACGGCGATCAGCCGGCAGGTTGAGCCGGCGCGCGGGTCCGGCGGCCCGTCTTCGGGATGCTTGGACTCGGTCTGTCCGGAATCTTCGCTGCTCTCGGCAGGGCGCCCCTGGCAGTAATCACCGCCACGCGTCTATCAGCGCGTGAGGGTCGAACCGAACGTCGAGATCGAGATTGTCGTCGAAGCCCGACCGTGAGACGCCCACGAGCTTCGCCGCGGCGGCACCAGGCACTGCCCCGCGTTGCTCAGCTAGTCGCCGCACGTCACGGCGCCCGAACGGCGATCGCGTACGCCACTTGATAGATCCTACGAACGCGACACGCTTCGGGCTCTCGGCGTCGGCGCCTACGAGGTCCACCTCGACCTGGTTATTGCGGGTCCAGTAGCTCCCGACGTAGCGAGCCCCGTCGAGTCTAGTGGCGAGATTCGGATCGATCAGGAGGCGCTCGACGGAGCGCCGCACGATTGGCTCGATCGCCTTGCCACGAAACGTCTCCCAGTCTCGCTCGATGCGTGCGATTGCAAGGTCGCTTCTGCCTCGATCGATCTCCTCGATGTTGGGTCCGATGAAACGAAGCCAGAAGCGCAGGTAGGGATCGGCAATCGTGTAACGCTTGCTCTTCTTGCCCGGCGGTGCCGCGTACGGAAGGCTTTGTTCGACTATCTGCTTGGTGTGGACCAGGAGCTGCAATGCGGAGCTCAGGGTCGTCTCGTTGGAGATGCCGCTCGCGTCGCGTAGATGGCCAAACGTGCGCTCGCCATGGCCGATGCTTGCCAAGATCTTCCGTGCCGAGGTCTGTGTCTCGAACTCAGCATCGAGTATGCGCATTCCGTCTACTACGAACTGAGTCGCTGAGTCCGCCAGTGCTCGCCGTAGAAAGTGTGCTCGACTGGCCCCTTGTGGCCACGAGGATGCGAGCTGTGGAAAACCGCCCACGATCAGGTAGATGTCCAGTGCCTCTGCCGCGCTCACGCCGGCGAGCTCGGCCACCTCCGCCGGAGACAGCGGTGGCACGACGACTTCGCGTGTCGGCCGATCGTGTAGCTCGGCTGGGTGTTGGGTCAGAGCTTCCATCATTCGCACGTCGGAGCCGATCGCGACCAAGAGGATGGGCCGGTTCTTCAGGTACCGGTCCCAGGCGAGCTGCAGATCAGCTGGAAAGCCGTCGTCCTTCTCTGCGAGGTAGGGCAGCTCATCGATGATCAACGCGATCGGTTGGCTACCCGTCGCACCGTCGGTGGAGGCCCGGAGGGCCGCTGGCCAAGAGTCAAATGAAACCCCCGACCCAAACAGATCGGCGGCAGGAAGGTTCGATTCGGCGATCGTCTCGACGAACCGCCTCAGCGCTATGTCGGTCGCGCGTCTAGGTGCCTGGTAGTACGCGGCGCGGATGCCGCTCTGGCGCAGGAACTCCTCGACCAGTCGCGACTTGCCGACCCTGCGACGTCCACGCATCCATACGAATCGTCCCTGACCTTCTCGAACGGACGAGAGCTCCTCGGCGAGGATCTCGAGCTCGTGCTGTCGTCCCACGAATGCCATCGAGGCAAACTATAGTCAACCAAACTATGCTTGACTAAGGTTTTATAGATCACATGCGCGAAGCGATGCGTCGTCGAGCTTGATCTCGATGACGCGTGCGACCCGATCCATGTCGGCGTCATGGGTGAGCAGCGTCGCGGCTCGGCGCCACGCCACAGCCGCGATCATGCAATCGAGTATCCCCCGCGGCGTGACGCCCGCGGCGCGGCAACGACGGTAGATCCTTACGGCGCCGTCGAAGTCACTCACGGCGTCGAAGCTCAGCATCTCGAAACGCCCCAGCAGCCGACGCAGGTCGGCCTCGCGCCGATCATCCCGTGCGCCCGCCAGCACCTCCATGACGACGGGCTCGGTGACCGCGACGGGACCGCCGGTCTCGATCAGCCCCTTGAGACGAAGGTCCGGGCCACTGCCGGTCGCGCGGTCGTACTCGACCCAGACAGAGCTGTCGACGAGGATCACGCGGGTGCGTGTGGCAGCACGTCCGCGGGCAGCTCGCCGATCGCGTCAGCTCCCCGCATCGCCAGCGCTTCCTCACGGGTCATCGGCTGTCCCGCCAGATGGCGCAACGCGAGGTCGACAGCGGCCGTCTTGGTCCGTACGCCGTAACGATCCATGATCGCCTGGACGTACGTGTCCTCGATCTCGATGTTGGTCCGCACCGCACTCACACACCAATCATACACCATACGTGTATGTTACGTGTATGGCGTAGTCCGGGGAGGCATGCTGAGAATGTCGACCACGACGTCCTCCCTTTGGGAGCGCCTACACCGCTTATCACGCGTGACACACTGCTGAGCATGGCTCGCGTCAGCATCCAAGATCTGCGCAACCACGGTGGCGATGTGGTCGACCGAGCCGCGCGCGGGGAGCGGATCACCGTTACGCGCTCCGGGAGGGCAGTCGCCGAGCTGCGCGCGGTCTCGCGGCCCCCGCTGCCGGTGAGCGCTCTGCTGAGCCGCTGGCGGCGACTGCCCCCCGTGGACCCGGTCGCCCTGCGCGCCGACATCGACGGGCTTCTAGATCTAGACGCTGGCCTGTGAGCGAGGAGCAGCCCGTGCCTGTGCCGGGAACGGCATAGGGCGCGTCGGCGAGATCCGTCCAGGCGGTCGTGCTGCACCCGCTCGCTCCGATAGCGTGTTGTGAGTGAGATCCAGGATCCGCCGTCGTTCGTCGATCACCGCGGCTCTCTGTCTCGCAGCGGCGGCACTCGCGCTGAGCGCCGCGCTCACAAGCTCGTCGGGCGCGGTGGCCGCCCATGTCCGCCGAGCCGGCGCCGCGCTCGAATACGGCTGCCCGATCCTGCCGGCGGAAGACCCGCTCAACCAGGAAATCGCCGACGCGCCGGTCAATCCGAACTCGGCCAACTACGTAGCGAGCATCGGGCTGAGCGCGCACCTGCACCCAGACTTCGGCACCAACCCGAGCTACGGCATCCCGTACACGGTGGTCGGGCCGAGTCAATCGAAGGTGCCGATCAAGTTCACCAAATACCGCGCAGAATCGGACCCGGGGCCCTACCCGGTGCCCGCCAACGCGCCGGTCGAGGGCGGGGGCAAGAACGGGCACGGCGACAAACACGTGCTCGTCGTGCAGGAAGGCAGCTGCATGCTCTACGAGCTCTACGACGCGCATCACAAGGGAGCGGGCTGGAGCGCGGCCAATGGCGCGGTCTTCAACCTGCGCAGCGACGCGCTACGCCCCGAAGGGTGGACCTCGGCGGATGCCGCCGGCCTGCCGATCTTCCCGCTGCTCGTGCGCTATCCCGAGGTCGCGGCGGGACAGATCGACCACGCGCTGCGCGTCACCGTGCCCGAGACCCAGAACGGCTACATCCATCCGGCGACCCATTTCGCCTCCAGCAGCTCCAACTCTGACCTGCCGCCGATGGGCCTGCGGCTGCGGCTGAAGGCGAGCTACAGCCTCGCCGGGTTCCATGGCGAGTCCCTGATCGTGCTCGAAGCACTCAAGCGCTACGGGCTGATCGTCGCCGACAACGGCTCCCCGTGGTTCATCACCGGCGCGCCGAACCCGCACTGGAACGACGAAGACCTCGAACAGATCAAGCAGGTTCCCGGATCTGAATTCGAAGCCGTCGAGAGCGGGCCGATCCTGCACGGCTGACTGGAAGGCTCGGTTGCCGGGAGGCCGGTCGCACAGCTCGGGCCTACAGGGCGGCGGCGGTGGGTAAGCGGTCCGGCGCTGCACGCCGTCTGGCGTACCCCCGCACCGCTGGCGCTTGCCGCGGATATCGAGCGGTTCCCCGCCTCGCTTACAGACCCCTTCACGTAGCGATGCGAGCGCTGCTCGACACCTCGGTGCTGATAGGAGAGGAGATCCCTCCTGACATTGAGGCTGCGATCAGCGTGGCGTCGCTCGCCGAGCTCCACTTTGGGGTGCTCGTTGCGGCCGACGACGACGAGCGCGCGGTTCGCACCCAGCGCCTCGGCGCGATCGAGTCCGCGTTCGACCCGCTGCCGGTCAGCGCCGACATCGCCCGCGAGTGGGGCCGCCTGGCCGCCGCCGTGACCAATCGAGGCGGTCAGCCCCGCAGGTGCACGATCGACCTGGTGCTGGCAGCCACCGCCAACATACACGGCGTGCCGTTGCTCACCCACAACACCAGCGACTTCCAAATCATCAGCGACCTCACCAACGCCCGCGACCCATCCGCCCTGCAACCAGCCGAGTTCGAGCCAGCCGCAGAGCCGATGTCCGACGAGGGCTGAGCCGGCGCGCCTACGCCTGTGGCGTCGGCTCGACCGGCGCCTGGGGCGCCGGAGGAGCTGCTGCGGCCTGTGCCGGTGCCGCCACGGGGGCCTGCGTGGCGACGGGCTGCGGCGGCGCCTGCGGCTGCTGGGCGCTCTGGCTGATCATCGGAGCGCCCTGGCCGCTGATCGAGTCCTTGAACTCGCGCATGCCCGAGCCGACCGAGCGGCCGATCTCCGGCAAGCGCTTGGCGCCGAACACGAGCAGAAGCACTATCAGCAGGAAGGCGATGTGGAGTGGATTGTCAAGTCCCATGGCTCTCAGTCTACGCCTTTTTCGCGCCGTCCCCCGCAGAGGGCGTTCTGTGGACGAGTTGCGCGGCGACGATCACCATCAGCGCGGCGAACGCGTCCCGCAGAAAGGCGCCCGAGAGGGCGTTCGCGAGCGCGACGCCACCGGCGGCGCCAGCGACCGAAAGGAGCCCCAGCAGCAGCGCGTCGGCGCGGCGCACGTTGCCATAGCGGTCCTGGCGGTAGGTGCCGACGATCGCGACGGGCACGATCGCCAGCAGCGACGTCGCCTCGGCCTGATGCTGGTCCAGCCCGAGGAACAGCACGAGTCCCGGCACGAACAGCACGCCGCCGCCCACTCCCAGCAGGCCGGCGACGATCCCGGCTGCCATGCCGATGGCGATCGCCCCGATCATCTGATCACCAGCTCGACCGCGCTTGCCACGAGCACCGCCGCGAACAGCAGCGCGATCGAGCGCGCCCGCAGGCGCTGCTGCAGCCAGGTGCCGATCAGCACGCCGAGCACCGCCGGCACTCCGACCAGCGCCGCGTCGAGCAGGCGCACGTTGCCGTACAGCCCCTGCACGGCGGCGGCGAAGCCAGCGATGAACACGATAGCCGCAAGCGAGGTGGCGGTCGCGGCGCGCTCGTCGTAGCCGAGCCACAGAATCAGCAGCGGCACGATCACGCTCCCGCCTCCGACGCCGAAGAGACCACTGAAAAGTCCTGCAAGCGTGCCGATCGCCATCAGCCGCAGCGGGCGGCCCAGCGAGCGCTCAGCGGCCACGTGCACGAGCGGACGGGCAGACCATCGTGCGCGCCATACTAGACCCGTGTCCCCAGCCGCAACGCTAGTGGAGGCGCTCGAGCCGATCCGCTCCGATCCCACCCGCTCGGCGGTGCTGCTCGACATCGACGGCACGCTCGCGCCGATCGTGCGCCACGCCGCCGACGCGCACGTCCCCGAGGCCACCCGCGGCCTGCTGATCGAGATCGCCCGCCGCTACCGGGTGGTCGGCTGCGTGAGCGGCCGGCGCGCGAGCACCGCGCGCCAGATCGTCTCGATCGGAACGATCGCGTATGTCGGCAACCACGGCGGCGAGCTGCTGCGCCCGGGGGCGACCAGCCCGGAGGTGGACCCCGAGCTCGCCGCGTGGACCGCGCGCGTGCGCGAGTTCGCCGCCCGCGCCTACACGAGCGAGCACCAGCGCCTGCGCGTGCGCAGCGAGGACAAGGACACGATCGCCGCGTTCCACTGGCGCGGGGCGCCCGACGAGGAGACCGCCGAGCTGGCGGTGCAGGAGATCTCGCGGCGGGCCGAGGAAGAGGGCTTCGCGGTGCACTGGGGGCGCAAGGTGCTCGAGGTGCGCCCGCCGGTCGTGCTCGACAAGGGGCTTGGGATCGCCGCGCTGCTGCGTGGCGGCGAGGTCGGCGCGGCGGTGTACGTGGGCGACGACACGACCGACCTCGACGCGTTTCGCGGCCTGCGCTCGCTCGTCGAGTCAGGGCAGCTGTCGTGTGCGGTGTGCGTGGCCGTCGCCTCCGACGAAGCGCCTCCCGGCCTGGCGCTCGAGGCCGACCTGACCGTCGACGGCACCGGCGGCGTGCGGGAACTGCTCGAGGCGCTGCTGTAGCGCCGTGCGGTTCGTCGACTTCCTCAGAACCACCGTGCTGCTCAGCGCCGGCGCTGCGACCGCGCTGGCTGCGGTCACCGTGATCGCGGCCAGCGCGCGCTCGGACACGCAGCTCGCGGAGGTCGCCGTCGGCTGGTGGCTGATCGCCGCCGGAGCTGGCCTGCGGATGGGAAGGCGCGCGCAGACGAACCCGCCGATCGCGCGGCTGCTGGCCAGCGCAAAGGCCAGCACGTCGCTGCCCGAGCACCATCCGAGCGCGATCCTCGTCAATCGCCTGTGGCCGCTGGTGCTGTTCACGCTGCTGTCCGGCGGACTCGCGTTCCTCGCGCCGCAGATCCCCGGCATCGCCGCCGGCTTCGCGATCATCTGGGCGCTCGCCTGGCGCCGCCAGGACCAGGCGGTGGAGGCGATCGAGGAGCGCGACGGAGCCAGCTTCTACGTGCGCCGCACCTCTCCGGTGCGGCCGATGTCGCTGGTGCGCACGCCGGGATTCAAGACGGCACGCCCGGAGCGTGCTGACGGCGTCGTCACCTGAGATGCCTCCGGACCGCCCGCTCGACCGGGCGCTCGACGTGCTGATCGTCTCGCTCGGCTCGACAGCGGGGCTGCGCAAGGCCGACGAGGAGCTGCGCGACTCGCTGACGAGGGCGGGCGCACGCGTGGAGATCTCGCGAGCCGCGACGCCGTCACCGACACGCACGCTGATGCTCACCGACCTCGCGTGGGCGCGCGCGGCGCGCGCGGCTGCGAGCAGAGCGCTTGCGCAGCAGCGCTCGCAGCCCCGCGCGATCGTGTACTCGAGCACCACCGCCGCGCTGCTGTGGCCGCGCCCCGGGGCGATCCGCTTCGACGCCCCCTCCGCTGGCAACCGGCCGGGACGCCACGGACTGTGGCAGCGCCCGCTGGAGCGCCGCAGGCTGGAGCAGGCGCCGCTGCTGTTGCCATGGAGCCGCGGCGGGCTGGCCGAGGCACCCGGTGCGGCGCGGCGCGGGAATCGTGCGCTGGTGCTGCCCGTGTCGGTGGAGCCGTCGGGGCCGCCCGAGCCGGTGCGCGACATCACGGCGATCACATACGCCGCCAACCCCGTCAAGAAGGGCCTCGATCGCGTGCTCGCGGCCTGGCGGCGCGTGCGCGAAGACGGGAGTCAGCCCACAGGGGGGGGCACGGGCGAACTGGTGGTCGCCGGTGCCGCGGCGGGAGATCTAGAGGAGGCCGGCCTGCCGGCCGGCGAGGATGGCGTGCGGGTTGTCGGTCCGCTGCCCCACGACGAGTACCGCGCCCTGCTCCGCCGGGCGCGCCTCTTTGTGTGCGCGCCCCGGCGCGAGGACTACGGCATCGCGCAGCTCGAGGCGCTCGCCGACGGCTGCCTACTCGTCACCACGCCCGCGCCCGGCCCCTACGCTGCGCTGTCGATCGTCCGGGAGCTAGATGCGCGGCTGGTGAGCGACGACCTTGAGGGCGCGCTGCGGGTCGCACTGAACGATCCGCACCCCGGCTACACGGCGCGCGCACGCGAGGCGCTCGCGCCGTTCGCTCGCAAGGCGATCGATCGTGCGGTCGTCGATCAGGTGCTGCCGCGGCTGCTCGACTACGAGGCCACCTGAACCCGCGCATTACAGACGGTCGTGACGTGCGGATGTTCCTTCGACCGGTAGAGGGGAGTGAGTTTCAAACCGGCACTGTCAAGAAGCTGCCCATGCGGACGCTGTTCATTGCTTGGACCGGCGTGGAGATCCATCAGACGTCATCTCGTCACCGGCTGTAACAAGGCCATACCGGCAAAGGCAAGCAGCTGGCGAACACAACGGCACGGTCGGCCCACCACGCCCCTTGGACTCGTGACGGAAACATACGCCGCGACCCCCCGACCGCGAGCACGACCCTGATCTCTGCCGACAGCGCCTGCTGGCATGGCTTGGATCGCCGTCCGTCCGCCGGGTGAGGCTCTTTTTTAGAGTTTGGTGTTGAGTGTGGTGGTTTGTTTGGGGCCGGTGGTGGGGGTGTAGGTGATTTTGATGTGGGTGGTGGGTTTGTGGTG
>Ga0187890_10002895_pt1 | contig 11911 bp, 10 predicted proteins | sample June2016WEW_21_1_FD_133005 | JGI IMG/M metagenome (GOLD analysis project Ga0187890, IMG submission 133005) | Peatland microbial communities from SPRUCE experiment site at the Marcell Experimental Forest, Minnesota, USA - June2016WEW_21_10 | ecosystem: Environmental > Terrestrial > Soil >... | reverse complement strand
CTGGGTCTGGGCGCCGGCCAGGTCCGCGCGCGTCACCCGGATGGCGGCGAGCACCACGACCAGGGCGATCACCATGATCCCGGCCGAGACCTCGAACCCGCGGGAGAACCCGACCGCCAGCGCGTGGTGGTAGATGGCCAGGGTGGCCGCCTTCGCCTCGGACGTGCTGACGTGCACCGGGTGGCCGGCCTTGGCGGCGGTCGCGGCGGCCGCCTTCGCGGCCTCGGCTGAGTGCCGCGCGGTGTTGGACACCACGGTCCAGGCCACGGTGCCGAGCAGGGCCAGCCCGATCGAGCCGCCGACCTGCTGGCCGACGTTGGGCAGGCTGGCCGCCAGCCCGGCGTCCCGGTCCGGGACCTTCGACAGGGCGATCAGGGTGACGGGCATGAACAGCATGCCCAGCCCGGCCGCGGTGACGATCAGCGGGCCGAGCAGCCCCCCGGCGTAGGTGCTGTGCTCGCTGATCCGCGACAGCCAGAACATCCCGCCTGCGGCGATCGCCGATCCGGCGATCAGCAGTGGCCGGGCGCCGATCCGCGGCACCAGCTGGGCGCTGACCCCGGCCATCACCATGATGGTGCCCACCATCGGCAGGAAGATGATGCCGGTCTTGAGGGCGCTGTAGCCCCAGACCGTCTGCACGAAGATGGTCAGGAAGAAGAACATCCCGAACATCGCGGTGCCGATGCACAGCATGATCAGGTTGGCCCCCGACCGGTTCCGGTTGCGGAAGATCCGCAACGGCATCAGCGCGTGCGGGCTGCGCGCCTCGATGATGACGAACGACACCAGCAGCACGACCGCGGCGGTGAGCGAGGCGATGACCTTGGTGTCGCCCCAGTGCGAGACGCCGTTCGGGGTGGTGGCTGCGCTGGTCAGGCCGTAGACCAGGGCGGCCAGGCCCAGCGTGCTGGTGATGGCGCCCGGCAGGTCGAACCGGCCCGGCCGCCGCTGCGACTCGGCGAAAGCCCGCGGCGCGAGGATCGCGACCACGGCCCCGATCGGGACGTTGACGAACAGCACCCAGCGCCAGGACAGGTAGGTGGTGAGCAGGCCGCCGGCGATCAGGCCGACCGCGGCGCCGCCGATGCTCATCGCGGCGTAGACGCCCATCGCGCGGTTGCGCGGGGGGCCCTCCGGGAACGTGGTGGTGACCAGGGACAGGGCCGTGGGCGCGATGATGGCGCCGCCGACGCCCTGCGCGGCGCGGCACGCCAGCAGCCACTCCTGGGTGGTGGCGAAGCCGCCGAGCAGGGACGCCACCGAGAACAGGATGATCCCGGCGATGAACACGCGCCGCCGGCCGAGGATGTCACCGGCCCGGCCGCCCAGCAACAGCAAGCCGCCGAAGGTCAGCGCGTAGGCGTTGACGACCCATTCCAGTCCGGTACCGGAGAATCCGAGCGCGTGCTGGACGTGGGGCAGCGCAACGTTGACGATCGTCGCGTCGAGCACCACCATGAGCTGTGCGGTGGCGATAACCACCAGGGCCAGGCCGAGATGTCGTTGGACAGGGCCGGCGGCCGCGCCACGTGCGGTGGCGCCTCCGGCCGCGGGCTGTGTGGAGCTCATGCCGTCTCCTTGTCAGGGCATAGTGAACCAAGGCTGCGGCTGCTGCGCCGCATACGTATGTATGTATTTGGGACGAAGAGCGAGGCCGCCACTCATCGGCGTGTGCTCCGGCCGCTGCGCCACGGCCGGGGATCAGGTCGGTGCGGCGTGTCAGCCGACCGGGGGAGTAGCAGCAGCTGCCAGGAGGCTGGTCACCTCCTCCACCGGGCAATCGGCGGCGGGAGTGGCGCTCAGTGGCGGCGCCATCTTATGAACGAGGGAGATCAGGGTGGCGCGCTCCTCGGTGGTGAGCGCCTGGCGCCACGGCGAGCGGTCCAGCATCGCCTGCTCCATCTGTTGCTTCATCTCCAGGCCCGCGCTGGTCAGGACGAGCCGCTTGACCCGCCGGTCGGCCGGGTCGCTTTCGCGGACGGCCAGGCCCCGCTTTTCCAGCATGTCCGCGATGTTGGTCACGAACGACGGGTCGCAGTGCATTCGCTGGCCCAGTTCCTTCATGGCCAGCGGGCCGTCGATCAGGTGCAGCGCCTTGATGAAGAAGGCCGGGACCCCGAACTCCTTGGCCAGCCGCTCTCCCTCGGCCAGCAGCCGGGTGAACAGCCCGGCGAGAGCGTCCAGGAACTCCAGGTCAAGCTGGTTCTCATCGGAGCGCTGAGTCACGTTGTCTCCTGCCTCCCCCCGGATGGTTCTGGCGGCAACCTCTGAGCCACTCAATATTTGACTAGCTCAAACATAGACGGATTGCTTGAGTAGGTCAAATTCTTAATTCTCCGCAACGAAGATCCGGCCGGCGTTCTGTGACTTCGTACAACCAGGGAGTGATATCTGGCGTCTGTATAAGTATCGGGGCAGCTCGTTGCGCCGGGTGGCGAGCCTGCCCGGGATGCGACGAGAGCGAGCAAGCGTGGAAACTGGGGGCATCCATGGACCGCGAAGTCCGGCCGTACGACGACGAGACGGGCCTGCGCCCCTGGACCGGGGAGGACCCAGGGTGGGTTCCAGAGGGCCCGGAGTCCGGGCCGGGCCGGCGCCGCTTCCTCACGCTGGCCGGGGCCGCGGCCGGTGCCGTCCCGCTGTCCCGGACTCTCCGCCGCGGGCGCCGGGCGGCCGGGTCGCCGCAGGCCGTCCCGGGGGTCAGTGACTGGATGGCGCTGCGCAGCGCCCTGTCCACGCACAAGCTCATCCGCCCGGGGATGCGGGTCTACCCGGCCGCGAAGGAACTCTTCGACCCGCGGTTCGACTACAAGCGGCCGGCCGGCATCGCGTACTGCGCCAGCCCCCGCGACGTGAGCGCCTGCCTGGCCTTCGTCCGCAAGTTCGGGCTGCCGGTCGCGGCCCGGTCCGGCGGGCACAGCTACGCAGGCTGGTCCAGCACGCCCGGCACGACCGGGCTCATGGTGGACGTGACCGCCATGAACTCGTTCCAGGTCGGGAGTGGGCAGACGGTCCGGGTCGGCACCGGCCTGCATCTGATCGACCTATACAACCGGCTGGCCGCGCGCGGCCTGGCCGTGCCGGGCGGCTCGTGCCCCACGGTGGGCGTGGCCGGCCTCGCCCTCGGCGGCGGGGTCGGGGTACTGGGCCGGGCCTTCGGGCTGACCAGCGACGCCCTCGAGTCGGTGCAGATCGTCACGGCGGACGGCACGGTCCGTGCCTGCAGCGCGTCGGGCAACAGCGACCTGTTCTGGGCCTGCCGCGGCGGCGGTGGCGGCAACTTCGGCATCGCTACCGCGTTCACGTTCCGCACCCACCGCCTGTCCCGGCTGGTGGTGTTCTTCCTGTCCTGGCCCTGGTCACAGGCGGCCAAGGTGGTCGCAGGCTGGCAATCCTGGGCTCCCTACCAGCCCGACGCCCTGTGGTCCAACCTGCACATGTCGGCGGCGCAGCGCGGCGGGACACCCATCATCCAGGTCGGCGGGACCTACCTGGGCAGCGTGGCGGGTTGCCAGCGGCTGCTGCGCGTCCTGTACGCGCGGGTCGGCTCCGCGCCGTCCGGGACGCCTTTCGTGGCCGAGAGGACCTACCAGCAAGCGATGATGCTCGAGGCGGGCTGCGCGAACCTGTCCGTGTCCGAGTGCCATCTGCCGTCCCAGACGCCCAACGGCAAACTGGTCCGCGTCCCGTCCTACGCCAAGTCCGACTTCTTCACCCGGAAGATCCCGCTCGCGGGCATCCACGCGCTGGTGGCCGGCATCGACCGGATGCGCGGCGTGCGCGGCGCGGCCGGCGGCGTCGGCGCCATCGCCTTCGACGCGTTCGGCGGTGCGCTCAACCGGCCGGGCGCGGCCTCGACCGCGTTCGTGCACCGCGACTCGCTGTTCCTGGCCCAGTACTCGACCAGCTGGAATGAGGGCGGCTCGGCGGCCGGCGTGGGCCGGCAGCACGCCTGGCTGCGGTCTTACTACGCGTCGATGCGGCCGTGGGCGAGCGGCCAGTGCTACCAGAACTACGTGGACCCGGACCTGACGAACTGGAGGCAGGCGTACTACGGCGCCAACTATGCGCGGCTGGCCAGGATCAAGAAGGCCTACGACCCGAACCAGGTGTTCAAGTTCCCCCAGGGGATCACGCCTGCCTGACGGGCGGCGCGAGACCGCGTCACCGTCCCCGGCCACCGAGCCAGAGATGGATCACCACGTAGACGGCGACCCCGACCAGCAGGATCACCCCCCGAGCCTTCCACGCCTGCCTCCCGGCCGCGTCGGCCAGCGCCCGGGACGCCTTGGCGGAACCCTCCGCGCGCCGCCACCGGGCCCAGTAGTACCCGAGCATCAGGGAGACGACGACGGCCACTACAGCCGCGGTCTGTGTCATGTTCTAAGTTTGCTCCCTATCCGCGCGACCCGCGGGCAACGGCGGGCATTGGAGGCAGGATCCCGCTGAGGCCGCGACCCCGGGGAAGGTGCCAGCCAGGCTGATCATCGCGCTTCACCCGGGATTGTTCCACTGTGCTGCCGGGCGCAGCCTGTCCGGGACGCGGGTCAGTTCTGGCTCGACGCGGCCCAGATGTTGATCCCGGCCTCCACCGCGTGCCGGTCGATCGCGGCCAGTTCCCCCGCGGTGAACGACGCTCGGCCCGCGGCCGCGAGGTTTTCCTCGAGCTGCGCGACGCTGCTCGCGCCGATCAGCGCCGAGGTGACCCGCTCGTCGCGCAGTGTCCAGCTGATGGCCATCTGGGCCAGGGTCTGGCCGCGCTCGCGGGCGATCTCGTTGAGGGCACGGACGTGGGCCAGGTTCTTTTCGGTGATCTGATCACGGCTGAGCGAACCAGCGCGTGACGCCCGGGAATCGTCCGGCACGCCACTCAGGTACTTCGTGGTGAGCAGTCCCTGGGCCAGTGGCGAGAACGCGATGCAGCCGATCCCTTCCTCGCCGAGCGTGTCCAGCAGTTCTTCCTCGATCCAGCGATTGAGCATGGAGTAGGAGGGCTGGTGGATGAGCACGGGCACGCCCAGGTCGCGCAGGATCGCGGCCGCCTCGCGGGTCCGCTCCGCGGAGTAGGAGGAGATGCCGGCGTACAGGGCGCGGCCCGAGGTGACCGCGGTGGCCAGCGCCCCCATGGTCTCCTCGAGCGGGGTGTCCGGGTCGGCGCGGTGGCTGTAGAAGATGTCCACGTACTCCAGGCCCATCCGGGTCAGCGACTGGTCCAGGCTGGCCAGCAGGTACTTGCGGGAGCCGCGATCGCCGTACGGGCCGTGCCACATGTCGTAGCCGGCCTTGGTCGAGATGATGAGCTCGTCCCGGTACGGCCGCAGGTCCTCGCGGAGGATCCGGCCGAAGTTGATCTCGGCGGAGCCGTAAGGCGAACCGTAGTCGCCCAGTAGCGGGGAACCGGCAGGCGCTATGCCGCCGTAGTTGTTGGCCAGGTCAAAATGGGTAACGCCCAGGTCGAAGGCCCGCCGCAGGATGGCCCGCTGCGTGGCGAGGGGGCGGTCGTCACCGAAGTTCTGCCAGAGGCCGAGCGACACCGCAGGGAGCTCAATCCCGCTGCGCCCGCAGCGGCGGTAGGGCGTGTGCTCGTAACGGTCCGGTGCGGCGAGAAAGGTCATGAGAGGGAGTCTCTCATTCCCCCGCCGTACGTGGCCGAGCGGTGCGCAGGAGCCTGAAGCGGGCTGGCAGGATGTGAACGTTGTTTGGCACGGGAAGTGTGCACGCGGACGCAGAGAAACACAGGAAGAGGCGCTACATGTATGACGCCATTCAGGCGGAGACCATCAGCCTGGCCGGGGCCGGAGGGGACCAGATCGAGGCGTACCTGGCCCGGCCGCTGGGGCCGGGCCCGTTCGGCGGAGTCGTAGTCATCCATCACATGCCCGGGTACGACGAGCAGACCAAGGAGATCACCAGGACGTTCGCGGCACACGGCTACAACGCCGTGTGCCCCAACCTGTACTGGCGGGAGGCTCCGGGCGCCAGCCCGGACGACGCGGCGGCCGCCGCGCGGGCCGCGGGCGGCGTGCCGGACGAGCGGCTCGTCGGTGACGTGGGCGGCGCGGTCGCGTACCTGCGGGCGATGCCGAACTCCAACGGCAAGGCCGGCACGATCGGCTACTGCTCCGGCGGCCGCCAGTCGTTCCTGGCCGCCTGCAGCCTGGCGCTCGACGCGGCGGTGGACTGCTACGGCGCGTTCGTGGTCGGCACGCCCCCCGAGGGCATGCCCCTCAAGGTCGGCCCGATCGTGCACCTGGCCCCGAATCTGTCCTGCCCGCTGCTCGGGCTGTTCGGCGCCGAGGATTCCCATCCCTCGCCGGAGCAGGTCGCCGAGCTGGAGAAGGCCCTGGTCGAGGCGGGCAAGACCTTTGAGTTCCACAGCTACGAGGGCGCCGGGCACGCGTTCTTCGCGGTGAACCGGCCCGCGTACCGGCCCGAGGCTGCCAACGATGGCTGGCAGAAGATCTGGGACTTCTACGGCCGTTACCTGGCCAGCCCCAGCCCGGCCAGCCCCAGCCCGGCCAACTGAGAGGAGACCGCTCATGTGCACGTATCTCACCGAGAAGGTTGGCGTCACCGGCAGTGGCAAGGGCTCGGCAGGGTGGTTCAAGCTCAGCGAGGCGAGCGTGTATTTCGATCACCCGGTGCACGCGCCCGCCGAGCACACGCTGAACATCGACTTCCTCAATCCCGGGCAGGGGCCATCGGCCCGGGTCGCCGTCGAGCTGACCGCCGAGTCGGCCCGGGCGCTCGCCGAGGCCATCCAGGCCACGCTGGCGTCCGCCCCGCCGGAACTCGTCGAGTCGGCCTCAGTTGGCCGGCCCTAACTCGTCGGTCTCGCCGGGCCGGCCTCTTCGGGGCTGCCCGCCTGCCGCCCGGACGGCCCGGATTGTCGGTGTGCCGTGCCAGTATCGGACTGGCGGCAACCCGGCAACCCCGGGCCGCCCGGGCGGGAACGCCCTCGTGACGGTGGCGGAAGGCGCGACATGAAAATCAGGGTCGATCGGGACGTGCTGGCTGAGGCGCTGGCCTGGGTGGCCCGCGCCCTGCCTACCCGGCCTGTGGTTCCGGTGCTGTCCGGCCTGCGCCTGGACGCAGGCACCAGACTCACCCTGTCCTGCTTCGACTACGAGGTCTCCGCGACCGCGCAGATCGAGGCCGAGGTCGGGGAACCCGGCACCGTGATCGTCCCGGGACGGCTGCTCGCCGAGATCACCCGCAGCCTGCCGGCGCTGGCCGTCGAGATCGTCACGGACGCCGACGCGGTCAACCTGACCTGCGGCAGCGCGGAATTCTCCCTGGTCGCGCTGCCCGCTGACGAATACCCGGAGCTTCCCGCGCCGCCGCCGTTGGCTGGGACCGTGGACGGCGGTGTCCTGGGCGCGGCCATCAGCCAGGTCGTGGCGGCGGCGAGCCGGGACGACACTCTGCCCATGCTGACCGGGGTCTGCCTGGACATCGACGGCGCGACCTTGACGCTGGCCGCGACCGACCGTTACCGCCTCGCGGTACGGGAGATGCCGTGGGAGCCAGTGCAGCCGGGAGTGCGCGCGGTCGCCCTGGTCCCGGCGAGGACGCTGGCGGACGCCGCCCGGGCGATGACCCCGGGGGTGCCTGCCTCGATCGCCTTCGGGCCTGGGGCGCCCGCCGCGAAGCCGGCCGGCGAGCCCAGGCCCGCCGAAGGCATGATCAGCTTCGGGATCGGCGGCCGCCAGCTGACCACGCGGCTGATCGGCGGCGAGTTCATCCGGTACCGCTCCCGTTTCCCGACTGAGTTCGGCTGCCGCGCCGACGTGGCTGCCGGGCCGTTCACCGAGGCGGTCCGCCGTGTCTCCCTGGTCGCCGACCGGGCCAGCCCGGTCCGGCTCAGGTTCGGCCCCGGCCGGGTCTTGATCGAGGCGCAGACCGAGGGACGGGCACGGGCGGTCGAGACGGTCCCCGCCGACTTCCGCGGTGACGAGCCCGTGATCGCGTTCAACCCGCACTACCTGCTCGACGGACTCGTCGCTGCCGCGGTGCCACCCCCGTCCCGGCCGCACGCCGGTGATACGGGCGACGCCGGAGCCGGGGCGGGCGAGGGAAACGCTGAGCCGGCCAGCCCAGGACCGCCCAGCCCAGGACCGCCCAGCCCAGGACCGGCCGATCCCGGGTTGCTCAGGATCGAGTTCACCAGCCCCGCCAAGCCCGCTCTGATTACCCGGGTGAGCTCTCAGGCTGCCTCCGGGGACACCGGCTCGCCACCGGGGGAGTCCGGGGTCGCGGAGTTCCGCTACCTGGTCGTTCCGCTGCGGGCCGCCGCCCGCGCCTGACCGGTCAGCTGGGCCGGGAGAGCCCTCTCCGCAGATAGCCACCATTAACCGCGGGGCAACTCCACAGCGGCGTTCAGTTCCGCAAGAATGGCTCCACGCGTGAGTGACGTGCCTGATATCTCATCCTTACGCTGCGGGTTTAACGGCTGACCGGCCATGCCTGCCGGGCCCGAAGTGCCCTTCGGTGTCGGTCCGCCCGGCAGCGCGAGCTGGTCTTCACCCACGGTGGGTGAAGCGCCGCGGCAGGCCCAGGCCCACCATGGCTAACCCCTGATGACTTCGCGTCGGCAGTCCAGGAGTAATGCACCGGCCGTGGCGGCGGTACCAGCTGGCGGCTGCCCCACGGCGCGCTGATCGCTGGATTCGCCGCCAGGTGAGGAGGGCCCGGATGACTGACCTGCCGTTCGAGGATCGGGCGGATTTCGCGGACGCCGACCGGGGACTCATCGGCTCGCTGGACCCGTGCGTGGTCAAGGACGCCAGCGGTCGGGTCGTCTGGGATAACGACGCGTTTTCGTTCCTGGCCGGCGATTGCCCGGACTCGGCTAACCCGAGCTTGTGGCGGCAATCCCAGCTCTGCGCACGGCAGGGCCTGTTCGAGGTGACCGACGGCATCTACCAGGTCCGCGGCCTGGACCTCTCGAACATGACGATGGTGGAAGGCGACAGCGGTGTGATCGTGATCGACCCGCTGATCTCCACCGAGACCGCGGCGGCCGCGCTCGCCCTGTACCACCGCCACCGCGGAGACCGGCCGGTGACGGGGGTGATCTACACCCATAGCCACGGCGATCATTTCGGCGGGGTCCGCGGCGTGGTCACAGAGGATGTGCCGATCCTGGCCCCGGCCGGGTTCCTGGAGCACGCGGTCGAGGAGAACGTGTACGCAGGCGGCGCGATGAACCGCCGCGCGGTCTACATGTACGGCGCCGAACTCGAGAAGGCGCCCGGCGGCCAGATAGGCGCAGGGCTCGGCATGACGACCTCGACCGGGACAGTGTCGCTGATCCCGCCGACCGTTGACATCACCCGGACCGGTCAGCAGGAGACGGTAGACGGGGTACTGATCGAGTTCCAGCTCACCCCCGGCACCGAGGCGCCCGCCGAGATGAACTTCTTCTTCCCCGAGCGGCACGCCCTGTGCATGGCCGAGAATGCCACACATAACCTGCACAACCTGCTGACGCTGCGCGGCGCCCTGGTGCGCGACCCGCGGATCTGGGCCCGGTACCTGACCGAGGCGATCCTCCTGTTCGGTGACCGTACCGATGTCGCCTTCGCCTCGCACCACTGGCCGGCCTGGGGTCACGACCAGGTCATCCGCTTCCTGTCCGAGCAGCGGGACCTGTACGGCTACCTGCACGACCAGTCGCTGCGGCTGCTGAACCAGGGATACACCGGCCCCGAGATCGCCGAGCTGATGGAATTGCCCCCCGCGCTCGATCGGGCCTGGCACGCCCGCGGCTACTACGGCTCGGTCAGCCACGACGTCAAGGCGATCTACCAGCGGTACATGGGCTGGTTCGACGGCAACCCGGCCAGCCTCTGGAAGCATCCGCCCGAGGACGCGGCCCGGCGCTACGTCGACTGCCTCGGCGGCACCGATGCGGTCGTGGCCAAGGCCCGGCAGTACGCCGACGCGGGCGACCTGAGGTTCGCCGCCGAACTGCTCAACCACGCGGTCTTCGCCGACCCGGCGCGCACTGAGGCCCGGCAGTCGCTGGCCACGATCTACGACCAGCTCGGATACGGGGCGGAGAACGGCACCTGGCGCAATTTCTACCTGATGGGCGCGCTGGAACTGCGCCACGGCGCTGTACCGCCGTCCCTGAGCCTGCTCTCGCCGGACATGATCCAGGCCCTGACCGTAGAGCAGCTGTTCGACTCGATCGCAATCCGGGTCAACGGGCCCAAGGCCTGGTCCGAGACCCTGACGATCGACTGGGACTTCACCGACGACGGCACTCGGCACCGCAGCGTCCTGTCCAACGGAGTGCTAGTGCACTGGTCCGGTACCCGGCCAGGCGATGCCAACCTCACGGTGACGCTCACCAAAGCGCAATTGCTGGCCTTGCTCGCAGGCCAGGACCCCGCCAGCCTGACCAGCGCCGGTGACCTGGGGGCGTTGCAACGATTGCTGGGCCTGCTCGACACCCCGGACCCGGGTTTTCCCATTGTCACCCCGTGACCGCGGTGCACCGGGACAGCTCGGGAGGCCTCAGCGGGAGGTGTGATGGGCCAGGCCATCGGAGGATCGCTCGCGCTGGCGATCGGGATCGCCATCAGCCCCATCCCCATCATCGCGGTCGTGCTCATACTCACCACCCCCAGGGCCAAAGCCAACGGCCCGGCGTTCCTGGGCGGCTGGCTGCTCGGCCTGGGCATCGTGGGGGCCGTAGTCCTGGTGCTGGCCAACCCGGCGGGCGCGAGCCAGGCGGGCGGGCCGGCCACCTGGGTGAGCTGGGTCAAGATCGTCCTCGGTGCCCTGCTTCTGCTGGTAGCCCTGCGTCAATTCCGCGGCCGTCCGGGGGACGGCGAGGATGCGCCGATGCCGAAGTGGATGGGCCGGATCGACGACGTCAGGCCGCTGACCGCACTCGGGTTCGCTGTGGTCCTGGCGGGAGCGAATCCGAAGAACCTGCTGCTGGCGGTGGCGGGGGCAGCGGCCATCGCGCAGACGGGCATCTCCGGGGTTCAGCAGGCCATCGCTTACCTGGTCTTCGCGCTCATCGGCAGTATCGGGGTAGGCGCGCCGGTCGTGGTCTACTTCGCGATGGGCGACCGCTCCCAGGCTCTGCTGGCCAGGCTGAAGGACTGGATGGGCCGCAACAACGCCGTGATCATGTCCATCTTGTGCCTCGTCATCGGAGTCAAGCTCATCGGCGACGCTATCAGCGGGCTCACGGGGTAACCGGGCTCACCGGGTGAGCGGACTCACGGGGTAAGCGGACTCAGTACCGGGGGGCGGGGCGCAGGCGAGCGCGGAGCCGCCACAGCGTGTGACCCGTCCACATCAGGCGGGCGGCCCATACCACGCGGCTGAGCCACGGTTGCCCCGCCAGCAGGGGCAGAGCTTCCAGCCAGGCACCCCGGCGCCACATCCGGCGGGCTATCCAGACGAGGCTCGCGGCGGCGGCCACGCCGAGCGCGCCGACGGCCAGCAAGACGAGGAGTGCGATGCCCAGCCACCCACCGTGGAACAGGGCTAGGGCGGCCAGCAGGGACACGATCGCGATGCCGCTCACGGTGACCATGGTCAGGGCCAGCAGAAAGCGGCGGCGCAAGCGAACCCACCCCCGGCGAGTCTGGTGCATGCTGAAGGGTCGGCCCTCACGCTGCGGATCGGCAGCTAGCCAGGGGTCGCGGTAGGCAGCCGTGTTCCCGTACGCGTCGCCGGCCCGAACGTCGCCTTGCACCACCACGTGATCCCCCGCATCGCTCGCCGCGTTCCGGCTCACAAGATATGTCGCGAATCGATCGACGGCAAATACGCTCACTTCGCCGCGATCAGGATGGCCGCGGTGTCCGCCCGGGCCGGGAGACGGCTCAGCCTCCGGCGGCGTGCGCGATCCTGGCGTCGAGGGCGTCGAGGGCGTCGAGGG